>Ga0070670_100000791_pt1 | contig 24611 bp, 17 predicted proteins | sample KBSS63metaG_FD_64665 | JGI IMG/M metagenome (GOLD analysis project Ga0070670, IMG submission 64665) | Switchgrass rhizosphere microbial communities from Kellogg Biological Station, Michigan, USA - KBS S6-3 metaG | ecosystem: Host-associated > Plants > Roots > Rhizosphere > Soil ... | reverse complement strand
CGGATCCTGCGACGCCTTGAGCACGCCGTTCACGTAGATCTTGCGGCCCGCGACCGGGTCGAACGTGACGACGACGTGCTGCAGCGAGGCCTGGAGGACCTGGTCCGCCGTCGGCGTGGACAGGCCCGGCTTGCCGTTCCCGTCCGTCTTGCTGCTGCGGTTGAAGAAGTCGTAGTTGTACTGCGTCTGGCCGAGGTTGAAGTTGCGCGCCATCTCGCCGCCGGAGTAGCTCACGATGCGCGAGTCCGCTTGCGTGACGTTGCCCGGAGCAACCCACGCCTCGATCGAATACTCGCCCGTTTGCTGGATCAGGCTCGAGAGCTTGGCGCTCGCGGCCGTCGTGGCTTGCGCCTTGCCGCCCGCGAAGTTCAAGCCCCAACCGCCGTACCACTGCACGTTGCCGGAGAGGTGCAAGTCGATGCCGGCGCCGTCGACGCCACTCGTGTCGTACGCGGTCGCGCACGCACCCGTGATCGAAGCGCCGCAATCGGTGCCGCTCTTGAACTCGTAGAGCGCGACCATGCTGCTCTCGTAGCGGCTGCCGCCGGACGCGACGGTGCCTTCATATAGAGTGAGCGCCTTGCTCGTCTTCAAGCTCGGATCGATCTGAGTCGGAGCGACCGCGTCGGAGAAAGCCTGGATCGCGGCCTGCATTGCATCCGCGTCCGCGGCGCAACTCGAGGTCCAGCAGTTATGCGACTCGTTCCGGAGGCGGAGCACGAAGCGCGAGTTGGCAGGATTGTCGAGATCCATCTTCGGCTTCGCGGCCTCGTACGCGATCTTGATCGCGTTCGGATCGCTCGGCGGGTTTTGACCCGGGATGCCGCCTTCGGCGAAGAACGGCTGCTGCTTGACGGCCGAGCTGGACGAGTGGCAGTTCGAGCAGAACTTCGCGGTCACGGGATAGACCGTGCTCGCGTAAAGCAGGCCCTGGTCGTCAGGGTAGTTCTTGCTCGAGCCCGGGTCGCGAAGCGCGGGCGCCTCGAGCGTGATCTCGCGTCCGCCCGAGCTCGCGAGCTCGCCGGCCCAGTTCGTGATCCACGTAGTAAGAATCGTCGCGCAAGTCGAGTTGCTCGCGAGCCAGCAGTTGTGGCCGCCGCCGACCTTCGCGACCATCATCGAGTCCTTGGGCGAGGTCAGCGTGACGACGCTGTTCGCCGCCGCGTACGCGAGGTTCACGTCGTCGCTGCGCGCGAACATCGGCGTCTGGCCGCCTTCGACGCTGTGGCACGTGCCGCAACGGTTCATCGGACGGATGTTGTCCCAGAGATTGATCTTGAACGACTGCACGTCGGGCGTGTTCGGCGCGGGGCCGTTGTAGCTCTGCGTCTGCTGCGTGCCGCCGCCGCCGGGGAGCTGCTCGACCGCCGGACCGCTGCCGCCGCTGCAGCCGGCCAGAGCCGCTGCGAATGCGGCCGCCGCTGCGAGCGCTCGCGCGCCGGCGAAGAGTCGGGTGCTCACTGCCCAGGAGATCGCTAACCGCGTGTCGCCATGGGGTGAAGTTGCGTACTGCATCGTCCTTGCTCCCTAAAATCCCGCTGAGTGAGCTAGTTGCCCATGCAATATTTCGCGGACTCAGCGAAGACCGGCATCAAGTCGTAGCCGTTGCTGAAGCTCGAGGTCATCGAGTCGACCTTGGCGCGATCCGCGGCGTCGCCCGGCGCGCGCAAGCAGACCGCCTTGAACACCTTGGTTACCTGGCACTGCGCGAACGCGTGCGTGCCGGCGAGCTCTTGACCGAGCGACTTCGCGCCGTTGCCGGAGCCCGGCAAGCCCGAGGACCAGCCGAGCGCGGCGTTCTGTCCTTGCCGCCAGTGGTTGTTCCACGCGTCGTCCGGCGTCACGAAGCCGTCCGGGAACGTCGTGTTGTTGTGGAAGTACTTCGACTGAACGGTCGGTGCCGTGTATTGGATCGTGCCCGCGACGTCGTCGTAGTTGTAGAACGCGAACGCCTGCGCGAGCGGGTCCATGCCCGAGTGGCAACCGATGCAGTTGTTCAAGAACACGCGGCTGTCGCCGCCTGGGCTGCGCGAGACGTCCTGACGGATGCGATCCGGAATCACGCTCGTGTCGTGCACCTGCTCCATGTCCACGCAGAGGTGGTTGATCAGCGTGAAGCGGAACATTGCGCGGTTCGTGCCCGCGATGAAGAAGGCCTGCGCCGCCGCGCGGGTCGTGATCGCGCCCGCCGTCGCCGCACTCGGCACCGGATAGACGCTCGACTGCGGCATCGACGCGAGATCGGTGGCCGCGTTGAAGTTCGGATCCCGCATCGCGGCTTCGAGCGCGACATAGTGGTCGTTGTTGCTCGGCGAGACCGCCGTTGAGACCTTGTTACCGTAGTACAAGAGATCGCCGGACAAGATCTGATTGAACGGCACGTGGTCGCGGACCATGCCCATGACGAGCACCATGTAGTCGTTCAGCGGCACGAACGCGTTCGCGTCGCGGTTCGTCCACGGCGCGACCCAGTTCTTGATCGTCACGGTGTAGAAGTGGGAGTCGTTCATCGCGATGTTCGCCGCGGTGATCGGTCCGGTTCCGTTCGGATCGCCCGCGATCGCGTTCGTCATGCTCGTGAGCACCGCGTCGCTCGGCGGTACGCCGGCTAACCGGTCGTGAATGCGCTCGGCTTGCTCTCGCGGTCCCGCGAGCGCGACCTGCACGAAGCTGACGATCATCGTCGCTGCGACGAACGTCCACCAAACGGCGCGATGGCTTTGGAAGGCCAACGTCGTCATCGAATGCACTCTGCTAGTCATCACAATCGTCCCGTTTGTTGAATGAACCGACCCGAATGCGCGGCGCATATCACCACAAAAAAAATAGCTGCGTAATGTGGGAAAGAGCAGACGTCTCCTAATTGCGACGATTTCAATTACAAGCTATGCGGCATGTACGCTGAATTCGTTGATGGAGTCGTTCGTTTGCTGCAACGCGACACTGTTGCGCGTTCTTAAGTGAAATGTTTTGCGGCGCGTCGCGTCGCGAGCGCTCTCGGACGACGAATCGATCACACTTTTTTCGGCGAGATGCTCGCGAAGGAGTTCTGTGATCGCGTTAACGGAAGGGCCACTACTCGATGCCCATGATTACGCGCATCGAGATTACGTCGAATCGTTTTTCGACGTGCCGGTGGATTATGCAATTGCCCGGCGAACGAGCAGTCGTCACGTTCGGGTGTTGCGTTGCCGTTGATGCACGCACAGGACTCGCTCTCGCCGCGATGACTGCTAACGGGAGAGGGACTTCCGATGAGCGCATGGAGCAATCGAGTCATATATATGGTTGAGCGTCGTTGCTTGCCACTGGCCCTGCTGGCCGTTGTGCTCGCCGGTTGCGGCAGCACCGGAGACGGCAGCGTCGGCATCGGCTCAGGTCAGAGCCCGGACCCCGTCGCGCCGGATTTCGCGATCGCGTATACGAAGGGTCCGCTGTTCGACAAGAACAACAAGGTTCAGCAGCGCGCTGACCTGCGCGATCCGCGCCGCTTCAACGTGGGTACGGATCTCTTCGTCCGCGATCGCGCGTCGCCGTCCGCGGTGGAGCGCAACGTCACCATCGGCCAAACGAAGGGCACGGGCGACGTGATGGGCGTGCAGATCTCGCAAGACGGCAAGAGGGTCCTGTTCGCGATGCGCGGACCTTTCGATCCGACGAAGAACATGGACAACCAGCCGACGTGGGCGATCTGGGAGTACGAGATCGCCACCGACACGCTGCATCGGTTGATAGCCGCCGACATCACGGCGGCGGCGGGTAACGACGTGTCGCCGTACTACTTGCCCGACGGCCGCATCGTCTTCTCGTCGACTCGCCAGCGACAGGCGAAGGCGATCTTGCTCGACGAGGGCAAACCGCAATTCGATGCGCAGGACGAGGACGGCCGGCAGACCACCTACGTGCTGCACGTGATGGACGCCGACGGCAGCAACTTGCATCAAGTGTCGTTCAACCAGAGCGACGATTTCGGTCCGACAGTGCTCGACAGCGGCAGAGTTCTGTTCAGCCGCTGGAACCATGCGGGCGCGGTGAACGGGATCGATCTCTATACGATGAATCCCGACGGCAGCGACTTGCAGCTGCTGTACGGACGGCACAGCCATCTGACCGGCACGAACAACACCGAGGTCGAGTTCGTCGGCGCGCATGAAATGATGGACGGCAAGATCATGGCGATCCTGCGGCCGTTCACTCAGCCCGACTTCGGCGGCGCGATCGCGATCATCGATACGCCGCACTTCGTCGAGAACAATCAGGCGCTAACGACTGCGGCGGGCATGAGCGGCCCCGCGCAGGTCGACGCGACGCCGCTCCAGGTGCGCACGGACGCGGTCCCCTCCAAGGGCGGGCGCTTCAGCTCCGCGTTCCCGCTTTGGGATGGCACCGGCCGCGTGCTCGCGAGCTGGTCGATTTGCCGGCTCGCGGAGCCCGACCCTGCCGACGCGACGAAGACGATCTTCGTTCCGTGCACGGACGCGAAGCTCGCCGACCCGATGGCGGTCGCCGCGCCGCCGCTCTACGGCATCTGGATGTACGACCCGGTGACGCAAACACAGCAGCCGGTCGTGACGGGCGCGGAGGGTGTGCTGATCGGCGACATCGTCGCGGCGCAGCCGCGCAAGCCGTCGGCGAACATCCCGGACAAGGTGCCCGGCGTCGACGTGGACGCCGACCTGGTGGCCGAGGGTGTCGGCATCTTGAACATCCGTAGCGCATACGACATCGACGGCACCGCGAGCGCTAACATCGCCGCGATCGCCGATCCGCAGTTGACGGCAGCGGCGCAGCGACCGGCGCGTTTCCTGCGCGTCGAGAAAGCGGTCGCCATACCAGACGACAAGCTCGTCGATCTCAACAACACCGCATTCGGCCCGGACCGATCTCAGGGCATGCGCGAGATCGTCGCGTACGCGCCGATCGAGCCCGATGGCTCCGTGCGTGTGAAGGTTCCGGCGAACGTCCCGCTTGCGGTCAGCATCCTCGATGCGAACGGGCGGCGGATTACGCCGCGGCACCTCAACTGGATTCAGGTGGTCCCGGGCCAGGAGCTCAAGTGCAACGGTTGTCACGCGTCGACGACCAATTTCTCGCACGGCCGCTCCGACACCTTCGCGGCCGCTTACGCGGGCGCGGCCGGCACCGGGGTGCCGTTCCCGAACACCCGTCCGGCATTCTCGCCGGACGTCGGCGAGACGATGGCGGAGACGCGCACTCGCGTCGAGAACCAGATTGCGGACAAGGACCTGCTGACGCAGCTGATCTGCCCGCCGAAGCGATCGATCGATCCGAGCGTCAATCTCCTCTATTGCGACGCATGGACGGACCCCGCGGTGCGTGCACCGGACGCGGCGTTCGCCTACGACTACGCGACGCTCAAGACGACGGCGCCCGTCACCGATTCGAACTGCCTCTCTAACTGGTCCGCTTCGTGCCGAATCGTGATCAGCTACGAAGCGATCATTCACCCGCTTTGGGGCACGCCGCGCCAGACGCTCGACCCGATGACTCAAGCGGTGCTTTCGGATCACACGTGCAATCAAGGCGGGTGCCATTCGCCGGTGAACGCGATGGCGGCGGCGGCGGTCCCGGCCGGCCAGCTCGACTTGAGCGACGGTCCGTCGGCGGACGAGCCGACTCAGTTCAACTCGTACCGCGAGCTGCTGTTCGGAGACAACGCGCAGGTGCTCGTCAACGGCGCGCTGCAGGATCAGCAGGTCCAAATCGGGACCGACGCGATGGGCAATCCGATCTTCGCGCCGGTGGCCGTCGGAGCGACGATGAACGCGGCCGGCGCGCGCGCGTCGAACGCGTTCTTCGCCAAGTTCGACGCGGGCGGCTCGCACGCGGGCTGGATGACGACTGCGGAGCTCCGGCTCGTCGCGGAATGGCTCGACATCGGCGCGCAGTACTGCAACAACCCATTTGCGATGAAGGGATGTCCCCTCAACTAATCCATGCGGCGCTTGATCCCGATCGTTCTCTTGGCCCAGCTCGTGCTCCAGCGAGCCGCCTTATGTGAGGAACGTCACCAACAAGTCGTCATCGACGATCCGTTCATCGAGCTGCATACCGGACCCGGCCGCGGTTATCCGGTGTTCTATATCGCCGAGCGCGGCGAGCACATTCAGCTGCTCAAAGAGAAGACGGACTGGTACAAGGTTCACGTCGAGCGCGGCAAGGAAGGCTGGGTCTATCGCGATCAGCTCAAGACGACGCTGAACCTCGACGGCGAGCCGTTCAATGTGCCCGGCGTCGACTTCGCCGATTACGCGAAGCGGCGCTGGGAGTCGGGGTTCATGTACGGCTCCTTCGGCGGAGCCGACGCGATATCGGCCTACGGCTCGTTCAATCTCACACAGAACCTCGCGGCCGAGCTCTGGCTCACGCAGGTGCTGGGTCCGTACTCCGACGCAACGGTCGCGAGCGTGGACCTCGTGCACATCATGTTTCCAGAATGGCGCGTGACGCCGTTCTTCACGCTCGGCACCGGCTCGATTCACACGGTGCCGAAGGCGACGCTCGTTGCGACGATCGATCGCACCGACCCGCTCGCCCACGTCGGCTTCGGCGTGCGCACGTACATCACGAGGCGATTCATCTTCAGGGCCGAGTACAAGACCTACGTCGTGTTCACGAGCCGGAACGACAACGAGGAAATACGCGAATGGAAAGCAGGTTTGTCCTTCTTCTTCTAGCGCAGGCCGCCGTCCTCGCGGGCCTGACGGGTTGCGGACGCAACCACCTCGAGAAGACCGACGCGAGCCAGCCGCCGGTGATCGAGCCCGACGTCGCGCGCCGCGACGTCAAGGTCGCGAACATCGACAGCGAAAACTTCGAGGTCGGGTTCTCCGCCGGCGAGCTCAGCATCGAGGACTTCGGCGTCAACACGGTCACCGGACTGCGCTTCGCGTATCACATCTCCGAGAGCTTCTTCCTCGAAGGTTCGGGTGGCCGAACCACGGCCGGGAAGACGAGCTTCGAGACCCTGAGCGGCTCTGCCGAGTTGCTCACAGATTCGCAGCGTGAGTACACATACTATGACGTCTCGTTCGGCTATAACATCTTGCCGGGCGAGGGTTTTGTCGGAAAGAACCACGCCTGGAACACGCAGACGTATTTGATCGGCGGCGTGGGCAAGACGACGTTTGGCGGCGACGATCGCTTCACCATCAACGTCGGCATGGGAATTCGCTTGATACCGCTCGACTGGCTTGCGGTACACGCCGACGTGAGGGACCACATCTTCGACAGCGACCTATTGGGCACGATGAAACGTACACACAACATCGAGCTCGGCGTCGGCCTCACGTTCTTCTTCTAACCAAGACTCGGGAGACACGGCAATGTTGCGGGCTTTCTCGGTTCTCGTCTTGAGCGCGCTGCTCGGCACGTTCGCGATGGCCGCGACCACCTCGGGCCCCGCGCCCGGTTTCACTCTGAAGTCGCGCGACGGCAAGGACGTGTCGCTCGCGAGCTTGAAGGGTCAGGTCGTGCTGCTGAACTTCTGGGCGACCTGGTGCGGTCCGTGCCGCGAGGAGATGCCGCATCTCGAGGCGTTGTACGAGAAGTACAAAAGCCTCGGATTCACGCTCGTCGCCGTCAACGTCGAGAACAACCCGGACGGCGCCAAGAAGTGGCTGGCCGACAACGGCCCGGTCACGTTCCCCGTGCTGCTCGACACGAAGAACGAGGTCAGCAAGCTCTACAAGGTCGAGACGATGCCGAGCACGGTAGTGATCGCGAAAGACGGCACGATGCGATTCGTGCACCACGGCTACAAGACCGGGTACGAAGGCGACTACCAGAACGAAGTGCGCCAGCTGCTTCGCGAATAGGTGACACGACGATGCGGACGACGCTTCGATCTCGCTCACTTCGCGTCCTCGGCCGAGGTCTGCTCGCGGCCGCCGCGCTCGGCGCGCTCGGCGCGCTCGGCGCGTGCCACATGGAGCCGTGGGTGAAGCCGTACGAGCGCGATCACCTCGCCGATCCCGTCATGTCGTTCGATCGCGATCCCGTGTCGAGCGTCTACACCGACCACGTCCACGAAGTCCGGGAAGGCTCACGCGGCGCCACGGGCTCGGCGGGCGGCGGTTGCGGTTGCAACTGATCCACTAGCTGCATGATTCAGCGCATCGGCATCCTGCTCCTGATCGTCGTCGCCGCGCTCGTGCGCAGCGCGGTGGGCGGGGTGCTGCCCGAGGATCGCGTCGACGTGCTGCTGCACTCGTTCGACGGCGGCGGAATCACGATCCAAGGTCCGTCGCTGCTCGTGCGCAAGCAGTTCGCGCAGAAGTTCTCGGTGTCGGCGAACTATTACATCGACAAGGTCCAGAGTGCTTCGATCGACGTGATCACGACGGCGAGTCCCTATACCGAAGAGCGCAAGCAATGGTCGGTGGGCCTCGACTACCTGCACGATCGCTGGATGCTGAACGTCGGGGTGATCGACAGCGAGGAGCCCGATTACAGCTCCAAGACGTTCAGCTTCGGCGTGAGCCAGGATCTCTTCGGCGATCTCACGACGGTCTCGCTCGGCTATTCGCTCGGCAACAACGAAGTGCGCCGCCGCGGCGATCCGACTTTCAGAGAGCCGATGCAGACTCAAAGCTATCGGCTCGGCATCTCGCAGATTCTCACGAAGAATCTGCTGATGGGTTTCTCCTTCGAGACGATCAGCGACGAAGGGTTCTTGAACAATCCGTATCGACAGATCCGCTACGTCGATCCATCGAGCCCGCAGGGCTACAGCTACGAGCGCGAGGTTTACCCGCGCACGCGCACGAGCGACGCGGCGTCGCTACGGCTGCGCTATTACTTGCCCTGGCGCGCGGCGATCTACGGTGAGTACCGCGCGTACTCCGACACGTGGCAGATCAAGGCCAGCACGTACGAGATCGGCTACACGCATCCGCACAAGGGCTGGCTGTTCGACGGAATGCTGCGGCTCTATGACCAGCCCCACGGCGCGAGCTTCTACAGCGATCTCTTCCCGTACGCGAACTCGCAGAACTTCATGGCGCGCCACAAGGAGCTCTCGATCTTCACGAGCACCGACGTCCGACTCCAGGCGAGCTACGACATCATCAAGGGCGGCTGGAAGTTCCTCGACAAGGGCACCTTGAACATCGTCTACGACCACATGCTGTTCGACTACCAGAATTTCCGCGACCTTCGTGTCACGGGCATGACCCCCGGCACGGAGCCCCTCTACAACTTCGACGCGGACGTGCTCCAGGTATTCGTGTCGTTCTGGTTCTGACCGCGCTCACCAGCGAAACAGTCGCACCGCGGTTCCTTGCGCATATTCCCCGCGCCGCGGAGCCAGCTCGACGAAGCCATCCGTGCCCGCGAGCGCCGCAAAATCCCCTGACGTATTCGTCGTGTGGGGAGTGGCGAGCGCGGCTCCGGCCGTCGACCACGAGAGCTTCACCGGCAAGAAATGCGTGAGCTCGGCCATCGCCTCGGCCGGCGCCGCGAGCGTGACGTACTCGGCCGGCTGCGGCGCGAGCCCGGCCGCGGCCCGCAGCGCGGGCACGATATAACGTGTCGTGCCGATGAGCACCGAGACTGGGTTGCCAGGCAGCGCGAAGATTGGTTGTCCACGCGTTCCGACGCCGAACCACATCGGCTTGCCGGGGCGCTGCCGAACGCGATGAAACACGCGGCGGGCACCGAGCTCGCCGAGCACGCCGGGCACGAGGTCGAATTGGCCCATCGATACGCCGCCGCTCAGCACGAGCACGTCGGCGCGCTCGAGTAGCGTCGCGAGCTCTGCGCGCATGGTCGCCGCGTCGTCGCGGAGCCGTCCGCGTGTCACGCGCGCGAGCCTGGCGCGAAGAAGGCTTGCCTCGACCGCGCGATCGTTGCTCGAGCGAATCTGGTATTCCGCGATCGGTTCGTCGACGTCGACGAGCTCGTCGCCGGTCGACACGATCGCGACGCGCGGCAGCGTTGCGACTGCGAAGGTCGCGCGCCCGGCGCTCGCGAGCACTGCCATCTCGGGCGGTCCGATACGCGTGCCGGCAGCGAGCAGCAGCTCCCCGGCGCGCCGGTCGCTGCCGCGCGGATGCACGTACTGCCTGGAATTGATCGTCGCGCGCGAGTCCACCGTGGCCGTCCCCGCGGTACGCGTGATCCGCTCGACCGGGATCACGGTATCCGCGCCGCGCGGCAGCATCGCGCCGGTCATGACCTCGACGCAGCGCCTCGGACCACCGAGAGCCAGCGGCGGCGCGCCGGCCGCTTGGGTGCCCGCGATTTCGAACGCCCGCACGCCGGACTCCCAATCGCGGCCCGCGATCGCGATCCCGTCCATCGTGACGCGGTCGAATGGCGGATGGTCTCGCTCCGCCGTGACGTCCTCGGCGAGCACCCGCTCGGCGCAGTCCGCGAGCGGCTCGCGACTGACCCCGAGTATCGGCAAATGCTCAAGAATGAGCCTTTCAGCTTCGGCGACTTCTGTCATCTATGGTTCCACTCTCGCCCCCGGTAACTATACTTAGCTTGGGAGGAGGCAGGCATGGCTCGTGCGCAGCTCATCGGCCTCATCGCCAGCCTTGCCGCTGGCGCGATCGGGGCCCAATCGACGAACAGAGCGGAAAGACCCGAGAGCCGAACGGTGCTCGGCAGCAACGATTATCTAGCGCAAGGCGCCGAGCAAATTCGGATGCACCAGTACGACGAAGGCATCCGGCTCACGAGCATCGGGCTCGTGCAAGCCTCATCCGTCAACGAGCGCGCCGCTGCGCTGTCGAATCTCTGCGGTGCGTATGCCGGCAAGGGCGACGCGAACAAAGCGATCGATTACTGCACTCAATCCATCGCGCTCCGCGAAGACAATTGGCGCGCCTATAGCAACCGCGCGTACGCGTACTATCTGAAGGGCAAATATCCCGAGGCGCGCGCAGACCTCGACGTCGCGGCCTCGATCAATCCGGACGCGAACACGATCGAGAAGATCCGCGGTTTGATCAACGAGAAGAGTCTGCGGGCGACCGTGACCATGGAAGATCATCGGTGAGGGCGCTGCCCGTACTGGCGACGTTGTTGCTCGGCGTGTGTTTCGCTGCGCAGGTGCAGGCGCGCAAGAATCGTCCCGTCCCGACGCTCGACCCCGTTGGCAGTTGGAACTGCGTCGTCTACGGGCATCCCGCGTTTGGCGACGAGCGCGTGCTGTTGAATGTCGCGCCCGACGGCACGGTTCACGCCGCTCACGAGCGAGACGGCGAGATCTCGCCTTGGGTCGCGCTCACGAGCTGGTACGTAGACGACGCGACGATGACGTTCACTGATCAGCACAGCGGACGCGGCTATGAGGCCGATCTCACGTTCGAGACGCTCGGCGGAAGATGGCGCACTCCGACGCTGCTCGGCGGTTGGTGGTGCAGCCGCGCGCCGACCGACTTCGGGCCGAAGGTCGAGAAGGCGAAGCTCGGCGCGGCGAAGCCCGAGAGCCAGTTGCTTCCGCTACAACCGTCGTTCACCGCGACGCCGGTCTACCCGCTCAAGGCCATTCGGGGCGCGAAGCAAGGGCGAGCCGTGTCGTGCTTCTTCGTCGACGCAGACGGCAACGTCGTGCGGCCCGAGATCATCGAGCTCTCGGACGAGATCTTTCGCGTGCCAATTCTCAATGCGCTCGCGCGTTCGCGCTATCAGCCTCTACCCGGCGAGCAGACCCTGCGGCCGGGGTGCCGGAGCTTCCTGTTCAGGCTCGAGCCGTTGGCCGGCGACGCGACCGTCGTGGAGCAACTCGACCCGCCGCGCTGATCCGGCTCGAGCGCCGCCCGCCGCGATTCGCGGCTGCTGGGGTCCACTGTTAACCGCATGTCGTTGATTTGAGACCAAAAAACGCTTGGGTTTAGGGCCGAGATAGGGCAGCATGACAGCGCCTGTCCGGCATAGGGAAAGTGCGTGAGACCGGTTCCGAAAGCGATCGTGATCTTGGCGGGCTGCTTGGCGGCCGGCTGTCATTCTTCCGGCGGCGATTCGCAGACGGCGCCCGCGCCGACCCCGACTCCGGGTGCCGGCGGGCTCGATGCGCGGCCCGCGAATGCCACATGCGTGGCGCCGGCGAAATCCGCGAGCGCGGGCGCCACCGTGACGACGCAGCGCGCCTTTCCGAGTCTCACGTTCAGCCAGCCGTTGCTGATGCTTCAGGCACCCGGCGACAACTCGCGCTGGTATGTGCTCCAAAGGGGCGGGGCAGTGCGAGTGTTCGCGAACGATCCGAGCGTTGCGACGGCAAGCACCGCGATCACGATTGCGGCGGACACGACCGGCGAGGGCGGGTTGCTCGGCATGGCGTTCCACCCGCAGTACGCGACGAATCATCAAGTGTTCTTATCGTTCACCGAGACGGGGCCGTCGCCGTCGACTCCGTTGATCTCGCGGCTCGCGCGCTTCACGACGGCCGACAACGGCGCGACGTTTACGCTCGCGAGCCGGCAGAACGTGCTGAGCCTCAACCAGCCGTACACGAATCACAAGGGAGGCAACATCGCGTTTGGCCCCGACGCCTTCCTGTACATCGGCTTCGGCGACGGCGGCTCGGGCGGCGACCCGCAGGGCCACGCGCAGAACACGAAGGACATGCTCGGCGACATGCTCCGGCTCGACGTCGATCACGGCACGCCGTATGCGATCCCCGGCGGCGCGACCGGCAATCCGTTCGCAAGCAATCCGCTCTGTCCCGCCGATAACTCGAGCACGCAGAGCTGCCCCGAGATCTACGCATGGGGCCTACGCAATCCGTGGCGCTGGAGCTTCGATTCGGCAACCGGCGACCTCTGGGTTGGCGACGTCGGCCAGAACCAGTTCGAAGAGGTCGATCGCTTGCAGCGCGGCGGCAACTACGGCTGGAACTGTCGCGAAGGCACCCACCCCTACACGGACAGCACACCGGCGGCGAGCTGCGCAACGACGACCGGGTTTGTCGAGCCCGTCATCGACTACAACCACACGCAAGGCAACTCGATCACGGGCGGTTTCGTGTACCGCGGCACCGCACTGCCGGCGCTGGTCGGTCACTACGTGTTCGCTGACTACGGCAGCGGTCGGATCTGGCGGCTCGACAGCAACGGCAGCGGCGGCTACACGGCGGTGCAGCTCGTCGCCACGAGCCTCGCGATTGCGTCGTTCGGGCAGGGCAACGACGGCGAGCTCTATGTCGTCGACATCGGCGGTGGTGGGCTGTACAAGCTCGTCAACGGCGGCGGGGCACCCAGCGGGTCGCCGGTGCCGAGCCAGCTCTCTGGGACCGGCTGCGTCTCCGCGGCCGATGCGAGCAAGCCCGCGGCGGGCCTCATTCCATACGACGTTGCGGCCCCATTCTGGTCGGACGGCGCGACGAAGGAGCGCTGGCTCGCGATCCCGAACGGCACGAGCATCTCGGTCGGCGCCGACGGAGATTTCACGTTCCCGAGCGGCACCGTGCTGATGAAGCACTTCCGCCTGAACGGCAGCCTGATCGAGACGCGACTCTTCATGCGCCATCCCGACGGGGACTGGGCCGGCTACACGTACGAGTGGAACGCTCAGCACACCGACGCGACGCTCGTGCAGGGCGGCAAGACGGTCGCGATCGGCGCTCAGAACTGGATCTTCCCGAGCGGCGACGACTGCTTGAGGTGCCACACCGCGGCCGCGGGCAATGCGCTCGGACCGGAGAGCGCGCAACTCAATCACGACTTCACCTACGCGAGCACGGGCCGCACCGCGAACGAGCTCTTGACGCTCGATAAGATCGTGATGTTCACCACGCCGCTCGGAGATCCCGCGTCGCAACCGGTGCTGCCGGATCCGTTCGGCACTGCGGCGCTCGCGCAGCGTGCTCGAGCGTATCTGCACACGAACTGCTCGCAGTGCCACCGGCCAAACGGCCCGACGTCAAGCACGATGGACCTTCGCTACTCGACCGCGCTGGCGAACACCGCCGCGTGCGACGCCCTTCCGCAATCCGGCGATCTCGGCATCGGCGCAGCCGCGAGAATCATCGCGCCGGGCAGCGCCGCGAGCTCGGTGCTCCTCGCGCGCATCAACCGCCGCGATGCCAATCAAATGCCGCCACTCGCGACGAACGTTGTCGACACGGCGGGGGTGCAATTGATCTCCGACTGGATCGCCTCCGTCACGAGCTGCCAGTAACTCGCTCCTCGAAAAGCTCGTCTTCGTCGGCGTCGCAGCGCACTGGCTAATCGCGAATCTACGCCCTGCTTTCTCGAGCCTCGGCCTTTGGCTTTACACCACAAAGTACTCTGCGTAAGATGCGAGCGTGCATCGCATGTTTCCATCCAGATTCCTGCTTGGGCTCGGCGTGGCGGCGCTCCTGGCTAGCGCCTGCAATCAGCAGCCCCCCGAGCCCGCGCTGATCCAGGCTGCGCGGTCTGGCTCCCTCGACTCGATGAATCACCTCCTCGACACGGGTGCGGACATGAACGTGCCCGGCCCCACGGGAGACGGCTGGAACGCGACGCCGCTGCAGCACGCGATCCTAGCGCGGCAGCCTGACGCGGTGCGGCTCCTTCTGGATCGCGGTGCCAATCCGGATCTCGCCGCTGGCCCGGGTTCCCCACCGCCGCTGATACTGGCGGCGGGGGATACCGATCCGACGTTCGTCAACTTGCTGCTCGCTCACGGAGCAGATCCTTCCGTCGAGGACGAAAGCGGAGTGACGCCGCTCGCTCGTGCGGTCTCGGCCGGCACGCTTCACGGACCCGACCGCCCGATGTTCGGTGGCTGCCGCGTCGAAACGGTGCGGGCGCTGCTCGGACACGATCCCGCTCTTCGCTTGAAGCGCGATTCCGCCGGGAACGACGCGATTTGGTGGGCGCGCTTCCAGCGGTGTGGGGAGGTGCTGAAATTGATCGGCGGTTAGCCGACGGCGCGGCGACGCCGCAAACCTACGACCGTCTATGCGCGCTACTGACAGGTTTGGCTCATTCGGGGACAATGCGCGCCCATGGAAAATCAGAGCACGGACGACGGCGCGCGCGGCAAGGATTTCATCCGCCAGATCGTAGCGGAGGAGGTCGCGGCGGGTAAGAACGGCGGCCGCGTCCAGACGCGCTTTCCGCCGGAGCCGAACGGCTACTTGCACATCGGGCACGCGATGGCGATCTGCGTCGACTTCGGCGTCGCCGAAGAGTTCGGCGGCACGTGCTTTCTGCGCTTCGACGACACGAACCCCGAGCGCGAGACGGAGGAGTTCGTCGAGGGCATCAAGAACGACGTGCGCTGGCTCGGCTACGACTGGCAGGACCGGCTCCGGCACGCGTCCGACTATTTTCCGCGGATCTACGCGTTCGCCGTCGAGCTCATCGAGAAAGGCCTCGCTTACGTCGATCATTTGAACGCAGAGCAGATCCGCGAACATCGCGGCACGCTCACCGAGCCCGGCAAGAACAGCCCATACCGCGACCGTCCAGTCGACGAGAACCTCCGGCTGCTCGAGGGGATGAAGCGCGGCGACTTCGAGGAAGGCGAATGCGTGCTGCGCGCGAAGATCGACATGGCTTCGCCGAACATCAATCTGCGCGATCCGACGCTCTACCGAATCCGCAAGGTCGCGCATCAGCGCACGGGCGACGAGTGGTGCATCTATCCGATGTACGACTACGCGCACACGCTGTCGGACGCGCTCGAGGGCACGACACATTCGCTGTGCTCTCTCGAGTTCGAGGATCACCGCCCGCTCTACGACTGGTTTCTCGATCAGGTTTGGGCGGGGCCCGGCCGTCCGCGCCAGATCGAGTTCTCGCGGTTGAACCTGATGTACACGGTGATGAGCAAGCGGATCTTGAAGAAGCTCGTCGACGACAAGCACGTCGACGGCTGGGACGATCCGCGGATGCCGACGCTGTCCGGCATTCGACGCCGCGGCTACACGCCGGAGGCCATTCGCGAGTTCGTGCGCCGAGTCGGCGTGACGAAGAAGGGCAAGGTCGCGGAGCTCGGCCTGTTCGAAGGCTGCATCCGCGAGCATTTGAACGAGACCGCCGCGCGCCGCTTCGCGGTGCTGGATCCGCTCAAAGTCGTGATCGACAACTACCCGGCGGATAAAGAGGAATGGCTCGACGCCGCGAACCATCCGAGCAAGCCGGAGCTTGGGGTGAGAAAAGTGCCGTTCGCGCGCGAGCTCTGGATCGAGCGCGAGGACTTCATGGAGAACGCACCGGGCAAGTTCCATCGCTTGAAGCCGGGCGGCGAAGTGCGGCTGCGGTATGCGTACATCGTGAAATGCGAGCGCGTCGTCAAGAGCTCGGCGGGCGAGATCACCGAGGTGCACTGCAGCTACGATCCCGCGACTCGCAGCGGCTCGGACGACGCGGGCCGCAAGGTCAAGGGCACGATCCACTGGGTGTCGGCCAAGCACGCGCTGCGCGCGCCGGTGCGGCTCTACGATCGCTTGTTCACGGCCGCGTTTCCGAGCGGCGATCTCGCGAAAGAGCTGAACCCCGAGTCGTTGAAGACGATCGACGCTCTGCTCGAGCCGGCGTTGAAGGACGCCGCGCCCGGCGAGCGCTTCCAGTTCGAGCGGCTCGGCTACTTCGTTGCGGATTCCGGGCTATCGAAGCCCGGCGCGCCCGTCTTCAATCGCACGGTCACGCTGCGCGACTCGTGGGCGAAGCTCGAGCAGGAGGCGCTCGCGGCGCTCTCCCCCGAACGCGCGACGAGCTAGCCGAGCAGCTCGTTCTTGGTCCGGAAATTGGTGGCGCTTCGATCTCGTCGTCGGGACGTTCGCGTTGACCTCGATATTTCTCCCTGCCAGGATAGCCGGGCTCGAGCCCTTCGGTAGCTCAACAATCAAAAAAGGGGACGTACGATGCTGCGCCCTTGCCCGAATCGAGTTCACCCGTTCCTGCTGATCGCCGCGCTCATTGTTGCCATGGGACTCTGGCCCGCGGCGCGGCTCGCGGCGCAAGACGATCTCGCGAAAGCCCGAGTCGCGCCGCTCGATCAGGCGCTGCCCATGACGCCGGAAGTCACCGCCGGCAAGCTAGACAATGGGCTGCGCTACTTCGTCCGCAAGAACTCGGAGCCGAAGAACCGCGCCTTCCTCCGGCTCGTCGTCGACGCCGGCTCCGTGCTCGAGGACGACAACGAGCGCGGGGCCGCACACTTCCTCGAGCACATGGCCTTCAACGGCACGGAGCACTTTCCGAAGAGTGAGCTCGTCCACTTCATGGAGTCGATCGGCATGCAGCTCGGCGTCGGGCTCAACGCGCGGACCTCGTTCGACGACACCGTGTACATGCTCGTGGTGCCGACCGACGTGCCGGCCAATTTGGAAAAGGCGTTCGACGTTCTCGAGGACTGGGCCGGCAAGCTAACGCTCGATCCCGCCGAGATCGCGTCGGAACGCGGCGTGGTTCTGGAAGAGTGGCGGGCGCGGCGCGGCGCCGGCGCGCGAATCAACGACAAGCACTCCCCGGTGCTTTTCAAGGGATCGCGGTACGCGGAGCGGTTGCCGATCGGCACCCCCGAGGCCATCCAGGCGATGGATCGCGACACGCTGCTCGGCTTCTATCGCAAGTGGTATCGGCCCGACCTCATGGCCGTGATCGCGGTGGGCGATTTCGATGCGGCGCAGATCGAACGGCTGATCCGCGCGCGCTTCGCCTCGCTGCGCGCGCCGGCGCAAGCGCCGCAGCGAGTCGCCTATTCGATTCCGCCGCAGGCGGGAACCGCTTACTCGATTGCGAGCGATCGCGAGCAAACGTCCACGAGCGTCGCGCTCGTGCGCAAGATGCCGCCCGACGACGACTTCACGGTCGGCGGCTTCCGGCGCGATCTCGTCGAGCAGATCTACAACGGCCTCTTGAATCTGCGCTTCCAGGAGATCGTGCGCGAGCCCAACGCGCCGTTCATCGGCGCGTCGTCCGCTACGACGAGGCCGGTCCGTCAGGCGAGGGCGTACCAGCTATCGGCCGGTGTGACGGACAACGGCGTCGAGCGCGGCTTGGGCGCGTTGCTCGCCGAGTCGACGCGCGTCGCGCGCTTCGGGTTTACTTCCACCGAGCTCGAGCGCGCGAAGACTTCGATTCTGCGCGGCGTGGAGCGCAGCTGGGCGGCGCGCGACAGCCGCACGTCTGCGGGGTTTGCGGAGCAATACACCGGCGCGTTCCTGCGCGGCCGCGCGAGCCCGAGCCTCGAGTACGAGCGCGGCCTTTACGAGCGCTTCGTTCCCGAGATCAAGCTCGAAGAGGTCAACGCTATTGGGCGCGGCTGGCTCGACGACTCGAATCGCGTCGTTCTCGTCACGGGCCCCGAGAAAGAGGGTCTCAAGCTCCCGGAGCAGGCGGCGCTCGGAGGTGTGATCGCGGCGGCGGCGAAGGTCGAGCTTACGCCTTACGTGGACAAAGGAGCCGGCTCGGCGTTGGTCGACGAGCCGCCGGCCGGCTCGAAGGTGGTCGCCGAGAGACAACGCAGCGGCGGCGTCACGGAATGGGATCTCGGGAACGGCGTCCTCGTCGTGCTCAAGCCGACGGACTTCAACAAGGACGAGGTCGTATTTCGCGGCCGCCTGCCGGGCGGCGGCTCATTGGTGGCCGACGAAGAATTGGTGGTGGCACAGACCGCCGTGCCGGCACTCTTGGCGGGCGGGCTCGGCAAGCTCGATGTGACGGCGCTGCAGAAAGCGCTCACCGGAAAGGTGGCCGCCGCCAGCCCTTCCATCACGGAGTATGACGCCGGCGTCGCCGGCCAGGCATCGGTGAAGGATCTGCAAACCCTGTTCGAGCTGATCTATTTGCGATTCACGGCGCCGCGCGCCGACCCGAACGCCTTCGCCGCGATGCAGAACCAGATGCGCCCTGGGCTCGCGAATCGCGATGCCAACCCGGCCACCGCCTTCAACGATACGTTTAACCGCATCATGACGCGGGACAGTCCGCGGGCGCGGCCGCTCACGGTCGACTCGGTCGCGAAGATGAACCTCGACCGCTCGCTTGCGATCTATCGCGAGCTCTTCTCCAACGCGCGCGGCGCGACGTTCGTGTTCGTCGGTGCGTTCGATCTTGCAACGATCAAGCCGCTCGTGGAGCAGTACCTCGGCGGCTTGCCCGCGGGACCGAAGGCGGTGACGTGGCGCGATCACGGCATTCGCCCGCCCGATGGCGTGGTCCAGCAGACGGTGCGCAAGGGTATCGAGCCGCGTGCCCAAACGCGGATCGTGTTCCACGGCGCGATCGACCAGCACGACCAGCAGGCGACCACCGCCTACAACGCGATGGGCGCCGTGCTTCAGAACCAGCTGCGCGAAGCGCTGCGCGAAGATTTGGGCGGCACCTATAGCGTCGGCGTGCGTTCGAGCTCGAGCTGGATTCCCGTCGAGTCGTACGCGCTGTTCATCGAGTTCTCGAGCGACCCCGCGCGTGCGGACGCGCTGCGCGAGCGGATCTTCGCGGAGATCGCCGCGCTCAAAGCCGGCCCGCCGGCGGACAAGGTCGCCGACGTGCGCACTGCCATGTTGCGCGGCCTCGAGACGAGCGAGCGCCAGAACGGGTGGTGGCTGACGGGTCTGTCGGCCTCTTATCAGATCTACCCGGAATTGGCCGCCGATAAGCTGGTCGGGTATCGCGCGGTGATCGAAGGGCTGACGCCGCAGGCTATCCGCGACGCGGCGCGAAAATACATCGACACCGAAAACTATGTGCGCGTGACGCTGCTGCCCGAGGCCGCACCCGCGACCCACTGATCGGCGCGCTTCTTGACTGCGTCGCATCCTGCGCGGACGATCCTCCCGCTTTGCTTTGCACCGTATTGGGAGGACTTTCGATGCATCCGGCCCGCATCCGCTACGCTAGCGCGGTGGCTCTACTGTCGTTCGTGGCCGCGGCGCATGCGCAGCACGCGATCTGGCCGCTCGACGCCGCGAAGCTGCCCGCCGCGAGCACCAGCATTCCGCCGGGCACCGGCTGGCCGTCGCCGCCGCTCGGCCCCGGACCGTTCCTCGTCGAGTCGGTGCGGCCGGAACATCGCATGTTGCGCGTCGTGGTCGTGGCGCGCGGTCTCGAGCAGCCGTGGGCGATCGCCTTTCTGCCGAACGGCGACATGCTCGTCACCGAGCGACCCGGGCGGCTGCGGCTCATACATGACGGCAAGCTCGATCCCACGCCGGTAAAAGGTGTCCCGGCCGTGCGCGTGCGAGGGCTCCAGGGCCTCATGGACGTCGTGCTGCATCCGCGGTTCGCGGACAACCACTTCGTGTACCTCTCGTACCATAGGCCGAAGGGCGAGAACGCCGGCGAGACGGTGCTCGCGCGCGGCCGCTGGGACAACGGCGCGCTCGTCGACGTGCGCGACATCTTCGAGACCGGCGCGATCGGCACCGAGGGCTCGCGCATCGGCTTCGCGCGCGACGGCATGCTGCACATGACCGTGAGTGCGCCGGGCACTGGACCGGACGTCGTGCGCTCGCAGAATCCGCAGGATTACGCCGGCAAAACCGTCCGGCTCCGGGACGACGGCAGCATCCCACCCGACAACCCGTTCGTGAACGACAAGGGCTACCTGCCCGCGATCTACACACTCGGCCATCGCAACGGCCATTCGATGACGCTGAATCCGTGGACGGGCGAGCTCTGGGTGACGGAGCAGGGCCCGGACGGCGGCGACGAGATCAACATCTTGAAGCCCGGCGGCAATTACGGCTGGCCGCTCGTGAGCTATGGCCGCACCTACCCGGGGCCGCGGGTGTCGGCGAGCCCCGTGCTCGAGGGCACCGAGCAGCCGACCGTCGTCTGGGTGCCGTCGATCGCGGTGACCGGCATGACGTTCTACCAGGGCAACGTGTTCACCGCCTGGCGCCGCAGCGCGTTCGTCGGCGGGCTGCGCCAGGGAGAGGTGCCGCGCACGGGGCAGATGCAGCGCATCGAGTTCAACGACAAGTGGGAAGAGATTCGCCGCGAGCCGATGCTCCGCGAGCTCAATCAGCGCATCCGCGGCGTGAGCGAGGGGCCCGACGGGCTCTTGTACGTGCTGACCGCGGAAGCGCCCGACGGCGCCGTCCTGCGGATCGAGCCGGCGGGCTGAGCCCGTCCAGTTGGCGCACTGCCATGCGCCTTCGGGCGGCTCGGACGCCGGCAGTGTTCCGAGTCCGTCGGTTACGCGTCGCGCAAGCCTATCGTGATCGGCACACGCGCCGCGCGCAGGCTCGGCATCAGTCCTCCGACGAGACCGAGCACCAGCGCATAGACGAGACTCTGCGTGAGTAACGCTGGCGTCACCTTGAATGCGAACGTGATCTGACTAAACGACGACAGGTTCATCGTCGACGCGCGTAGGCCGTTGAAGCCGACATACGCGATCGCTCCGCCGATCACGCCGCCGATGAGGCCGAGAAAGAGCGCCTCGACGAGCACCGAGGTCACGACCGGGAAAGCGCTGAAGCCGATCGCACGCAGCGTCGCGATTTCCTTCGTGCGGCTCGCAACGGCCGAGTACATCGTGTTCAGCGCTCCGAAGATCGCGGCGATCCCCATGAGGACCGCGATCGCGCTGCCGAGGATCGACACGAGCGCGACGAGCGCGCGCGCCTGCTGACCGTAGTACTGGCGCTCGGTGAGCACACGCACGTTCACGCGCGGGTCGCTCGTGAGCGCGTCCTTGAAGGTCTGGAGCGCCGCGGCGCTCTCGAGCCGCACTCGCGTCGACTGGTACGACGTGCCGCGGTTGTACACGCCCTGCAGCACGATCGCGTCGCTCCAGATCTCCGACTCCGAGACGCTGCCGTTGTCCGCGAACACGCCGACGACGTTCCAAACGTTCGTGCCCTGGCGCAGTTGAGAGCCCGGCGAGAGCCCGACGAACTGGTCGGCGGCGCCGCGGCCGACGATCACCTCGTTCGTGCCGGGCGTGAAAGCGCGGCCCTCGAGCAGATGAAATCCTTGCCGTAGGCTTCCGGCCTGTGGGCCGACGCCGCGCAACGGCACGTTCGCGGGCGTGCCGGTGCTCTTTAGCGGCACGTCGACGATCACGTAGAGCTCGGCCGAGCTCACCGGATTGCCGTCCTTGCGAAGCACGCCGGCCGCGTCGCCGATGATCCGCGTCGCTTCTTGACTCAGGCCGCTCGTCATCTCGTCGGTGCCGCCACCGCGCAGCACGATCGCGACGTCGTCGGCGCCCGCGATCTCGAGCACGGCGCGAAATCCCTCGTTGATCGAAAAGATGCCGATCAACACGGCGACGACGCCCGCGATGCCGACGACCGCGACGAGCGCGGTCCCGCGTCGTTGGCCGATGCTGCGCAGGTTCATCGCGGTCATCGAGACCGCTTGCTTCAACAACGACATTGACTGGTCTTCCTCAAGTGCGCCGCAGTTGCTCGACGATCTCGAGCCGCCAAATCTGCGCGCACGGCAGAGCGCACGACAGCGCTCCGAGCCCGACGGCGAGCAGTGCTCCGATCACGAAGGCGTTCGGGGGCATGAACATCAGCGGCAAGTACTGTGTGAGTCGGGCGCCGATGGAGCGCGCGGCCGCGTCGCCGCTCCAGAGACCGAGCGCGCCGCCGATCATGGTGATTCCGAGCCCCTCGAGCAACACCAGCGCGACGATGCCGCCGTTCGAAAATCCGATGGTGCGCATCACGGCGATCTCGCGCACGCGCTCGCGCACCGACTGCGCCATCGCGTTTGCGGTCACGAGCAGCATCGTAAAGAACACCGCGGCCGCGACGGCGCTCACGATCGCGCCGATGTTGCCCATCATGTTCGCGTAGCCTTGGAGGAACGCGCTTTCGGTCGTCGTCTTGGTCTCGGCCGAAGAGTTCGCAAACATCGCGTCGATCTGCTTCGAGATTTCGGTTGCCCGGCTCGGATCGGCAATGCGCAGCACGATCCAGCCTATGGAATCGCGGTCGAAATTTCGCCCCTCGTTGAAGTAGTCATAACGGAGGAACACGTTCGTGTTGTCGCCGTCCTTGATGTCGTAAATCCCCGCGACGTCGAGGTCCCACGAGTCGCTGCCGTCGCGGTGGCGCGCGAAGCTGGACCGCAGCGGAATGCGGTCGCCGACCTTCCAGCCGTATCGCTTCGCGAGCTCGCTGCCGACGACTACCGATGTGCGCGTCGCCAGCCACGTCTTGAGCTGCGCGTCCGGCGGCGCGAACTCGGGGTAGACGTCAAAGAACGATTCGTGATCGACCGCGTACGTGGTGAGCTGGTTGCTCTCGTCCTGAAAAAAGCCGCCGAACCAGTTGTCGGAGGTCGCGCTACGCACGCCGTCGAGCGTGCGGATCCGTGCGAGATAGTTCGACGGCAAGGACAAGATGATCGAGACGTGGTGCTGCGTCACGAGCCGATCCTGGCCCGCGAGGTCCGCGCCGCCCGTGAGGGCGTAATTCACGGCCTCGAGAAGCCCGAACAGCTGGAACGCGATCACGACCGACGCAAAGGTGAGCGTCGTGCGCAGAGGCTTGCGACGCAGGTTCGCCCAGAGCAAAGGGAGATATTTCATGCGGTCTTATTATCTATTTAATGCCGACAGCACGGTGTCATGTATTGACGGCATAATAGCGGCCGCCAGCGCGCCTCGGGAATCGTCTCCGCGTGGAGACGTGCCCACAATTTAGGTGTTCCTTGGACGACCAGACTTCACTGATCGAGCAATTGCGGATCGATCGGCCGGCCGAGGCCGAGCCCGCGACTTGGCCGAAGTGGGCCGCGATCGCCGTCGCGGTGCTCGCGATCGCGGGCGTCGCGACCTGGCTGCTGCTGCCGCGCGGCATCCCGGTGCGCGCGGCCACCGTCGAGCTCGCCCCGGCGGAGGCGGCCGCCGGTCCCGGCACGATTCTCGACGCGTCGGGTTACGTCGTCGCGCGCCGTCAAGCCACCGTGTCGTCGAAGATCACGGGCAAGGTCGTGCAAGTCTCGATCGAGGAGGGCAAGAGGGTCGCGCGCGGCGACATCATCGCTCGGCTCGACGACACGAACGCTCGCGCCGCGCTCGACCAGGCGCGCGCCGCACGCGCGCAGGCCGAGGCCAACCTCACTGCGGCGCAGGTCGCCTTCGACAACGCCGGGCCGACCTTCAAGCGCAACGAGCAGCAGCTCGAGAAGGCCGTGATCAGCCAGCAGACGTTCGACACGGCGAAGGCCGCGTACGACGCCGCGCGCACCGGGCTCGACGTCGCGAAGCGCGCCGTCGAGGTCGCGCGTTCGGCCGTGAGCTACGCCGAGCGGAACCTCGACGATACGATCGTGCGGGCGCCGTTCGCTGGCATCGTGACCGTCAAGGCCGCGCAAGAGGGCGAGATGGTCTCTCCGATCTCCGCCGGCGGCGGCTATACGCGCACCGGCGTGGGCACGATCGTCGACATGGAATCGCTCGAGATCGAGGTCGACGTGAGCGAGAACTTCATCAATCGCGTGCATCCCGATCAGTCGGTCACCGCGCGTCTCAACGCGTACCCCGATTGGGCGATTCCGGCGCACGTGATCGCGATCATCCCCACCGCGGACCGCGCGAAGGCCACCGTCAAGGTGCGTGTGGGTTTCGACGCGCGCGACGAGCGAATCCTGCCCGAGATGGGCGTGCGCGTAGCGTTTCTCGACACGCCGACGAGCGCGCCGACTGAAAGCGCCTCGGCGGCCGGCGGCCAGAGCGCG
>Ga0070670_100000787_pt1 | contig 24650 bp, 20 predicted proteins | sample KBSS63metaG_FD_64665 | JGI IMG/M metagenome (GOLD analysis project Ga0070670, IMG submission 64665) | Switchgrass rhizosphere microbial communities from Kellogg Biological Station, Michigan, USA - KBS S6-3 metaG | ecosystem: Host-associated > Plants > Roots > Rhizosphere > Soil ... | reverse complement strand
CGCGAATGATGCATCGGCTCGCCGTCGTTAACTTGTGCGATAAGTTCTTCCATGTTCGTCCTTAATATTTGCCGCAGAGACACAGAGGCTCAGAGGGTTTCAGATCAGCGGAGATCTTAGAGAGCTTCATTACGATTGACCAGCGGGCTTTCTTATAACAGTCTCTGCGGCTCTGTGCCTCTGTGGCCCAAAGTCTTTAAGAATACATCTTCTGGTTGTAGAACGGCGCAAAGGCTGCGACCAGCGCCACTTCAAAACTCATCGCACGTGTAACCAGATCGCGCGATAGAATTCCCCAGGCGCCCTGCCGGCTGCGCACGTCTTGTATGCCCGCAACTTCGTCGATGACCAAACCAAGTTCGCGGCGTCCCTCAATTACTTTTTTGGCAAGACTATGCGGAACGCTGATCGACGGCGTGGCGCCGAAGGTTCCGTTCGTCCCATCGCTTGCATAAGCCCAGCCGCGCAGGAAGGTGTGCCACTCGCCTTCAATTGAGATGGAATGAAACCCGCCTTCGAGGCCCACATAAATATCCGCCGTTCGTCGCTGCGCCCGCAGCTGGTCGCGCACGGCGAGCGCTCTTTCACGCGCGCCCTGCATTAGCTCCCAATCATTCAAAGGCATCGCCGGCACAGTTGTTTCAACTTTTCGCGCCAGCACCGTGGCTTCCGCCCAAGAGGAATCGATTGACGCAACGCGCGCGATGCTGGCGCGCACCGCCATGATTTTCGCCGCGCGGTCTGATCCCAACGCGACCGTCTTAATTTGAGCCTGAGGTTTGGAATTCAAAGTGCCGGAGTAGAATCAAACGACTACATGATGAAAGCGCGTGAGAGGCTATAACAGAGCGGCGCTTGCCGTCAAAAGCACACATTCGCGTGAGCACAACATCGGACAACAACAGAATTGAGCCTCACAACAATAGATTGTCTTACGCTCTAGCATGAGTTGTCGGGGCCATCTTTCGCGGTGGTCCAAATACTGCATTATTACGCCTCGATTAGTTGAAATAGTTGGAACTTAGAGCGAGAATAGCGCCCGCTCAGCTTCGTTCGTTTTCCTTTTCCACGAATTTCTCGCTAACCGTTTAGTCGCTTCGTTTCTGAAATCTGAGGCAGCGCTGCCTTTATGATCGGTCAAACTTTCTCACACTATCGAATTATTAAGGAACTCGGCAAAGGCGGCATGGGCGTCGTCTACCTTGCTGAAGACACGACGCTCGGACGCCTAGTCGCGATCAAGACATTGATCGATCTGAACGGCCCAGGCCGGCAACATTACCACACTCGTTTCCTGCGAGAGGCCCAGGTGATTTCCAAATTATCTCACCGGCACATCGCGACTATTCATGACTACGGTAAGACCGCGGACGGTACACCCTACATCGTGATGGAGTTCGTCAAAGGCGGAACGCTGGCCGATCTGATGAACACAGAAAAGCTAACCATTGCGCGCGTTCTCGAGATCATCAGCGAAGTAGCTGAGGGTCTTTCCGAAGCACACCGACAAGGCATTGTCCATCGGGACATCAAACCATCAAACGTCGGGATTAACGAAAGAGGCGAAGTCAAAGTCCTGGACTTTGGGCTCGCAAAGCACTTTAGCAGTACGACAGGCGATCCAACCGGGCCAGAGACCAATCTAACCGAGACGCGAGAGGACCTCATACTCGGCACGCCGGCATATCTTTCACCGGAACAAGCACTGGGTCTTTCCGTTGATACGCGCAGTGATATCTTCTCTCTCGGCTCACTGCTGTATGAATGCCTGACTGGAACTCAAGCTTTTTCCGGCAAGAGTGCTTCCGAGATAAGAGCGAGAGTAATCCGCGACGATCCGCCGCCACCCTCACAAATCAATGCCAACATTTCGACAAAACTCGATTCCGTGGCCTTGAAGGCTCTGGCCAAAAAGCCCGACGAACGCTATCAGTCAGCGGAAAAGATTGTTGAAGATCTGCGCGCAGTCGGAGTGACGAGCGATACAAACGGCCGGGCATCGTTGACCGCCGAAGTTGAAGATACGACGAGCAAATCGATTTTGCATCGCCCCCAAACGGTCGGAACATCACACATCTCAGTAACTAGTCCGCGCTTCTCGATTCGTGGTTTGCTTGTAGCCGTGTCGCTGACTTCACTTGTAGCGCTCGGATTGTGGTATGTACTGCGTCCCAAGCCTTACCAGCCATCCGCAGCCGCGCAAAGATGGTACGACATCGGGACTAATGACCTTCGCGAAGGGGCTTACTTCAAAGCAATCAAACCGCTCGAGCAAGCCGTAGCGGAGGACGATAAATTCGCCCTGGCCCACGCGCGACTCGCCGAAGCCTGGACCGAACTGGACTACACGGATCGAGCGCAGCGTGAGCTTCTTCGGGTTGACGGACTAGTGCCTAACCGAAACGCTCTGCCGGAGCTCGAGCGCCTCTATCTGGATGCCATACGAGCGACCCTTACACGAGAGTTGGGCGAAGCCACTAAGGCTTACCAGTCCATCTTAATGATTAAACCTAATGATCCACAGGCGTTGATTGATCTTGGCCGAGCTTATGAAAAAGATGAACAAATTGACGCCGCCATTAATTCATACAACTCTGCGGCGAGTCGGGACTCACAAAACCCCGCTGCTTTCCTGCGCCTGGGTATCCTCTATGGACGGAAGAGAGATACGCAGAATGCCAGCGCGGCTTTTGAGAGGGCTGACGCCCTGTTCCAAACGCTCGGCGACCTGGAAGGTCATACCGAGGTGGTTTATCAACGCGGTGTAGTCTTTCGCGAGAGCGGGCAGTTGTCAGAAGCCCAGGATCAGTTGCAAAAGGCTGTCGATATTTCACGCACCTCGGGTAATCAGTATCAACAGATCAAATCAATGCTGCGACTGAGCGCCGTACTATATTTGCGCGGCACCACGGAGCAAGCGAGAGATATGGCCACTACCGCGGTAAATCTGGCGCAGAGCAATGGGATCGAGAATCTTGCAACTCAGGGCCTCATCGATTTGGGCACCACCTATTTGGTCCGACGCGAATATCCGAACGCTGAGTTGGTGTTCAAACAAGCATTGGACATTGCCAGACGGAACAGTGGTCGCAGAAATGAGGCGACCGCGCTCTACTTATTGGCAGCCCTATATATTCAGCAGGAAACCAGGATTGATGAGGCCCTTGATTACTTGAAGCAGGCGTCGGAATTCTTCGAACCAGGTCATTACGACAGAGAGCTATCACAAGTAATCCTTTATCGGGGCCGGGCCAAACTTCTGAAGGGTGATTACGATGGCGCGCTGCAGGATTTTGAAGTGTTATTACCGCTGGCTACGCGCATCAACGATCGCAATCAGCTCGCTTCTACTTATACTTTGATTGGAAATCTGTTGTTTGCGCGGGAACTCTATCCGGATGCGTTACGCAATTTCGATGAGGGCTACAATCTCTATAAGGCTTTGGATATTCCCTTGAGTGTCGCTTATCTGATACTGGACCGGAGCGAGATGCTCTGGCGCTTGGGCCAACCCAAGGAAGCAGAAACTGTTTTGAGCGAACTCCCCTCATGGATTAATAGAATTGATAATAATTATCGGCAAGTCCTGCTCTCCAGAACCGCATTAGCGAGAGCGGGAATTGCTGCAAGCCAGGAGGACTTTTCAAGAGCGAAATCAGAAGCAGAGTTAGCGATCAAACTTGCCGGCAAACCAAACAACCACACGGCCGTCGAAGCCAAGTGCATTCTGGGATCCGTGCTGATTCATTCCGGAGCGAACAGGGAAGGATTGCGTGTCAGCCAGGAAACTGTGGAAATGGCGACGCAGATCAACGATCAGCATCTGCTTTCCCAAGCCTTGCTGGTCCAGGCTGAAGCACTGCTGGAAAGTGGCGATCCGAAACAAGCTCTTAGCGTCGCCTTGCAGTGTCAAGATCGCTTTGCGCACGCAAACCAGCAGGAATCGGAAGCGCGATCCTGGCTGATTGCAGCACGAGCCACCCAAGTTCTCAACGACCACACGCGCGCGCGCGCGCAACTGACGCGCGCAAATCAATTGCTCTCCGGCCTGGATCAAAAATGGGGACCGGAGGCCTTCAAGAAATACTTGAGCAGATCGGATGTCAAAGCTTTGTGGGCGCGGATTAGTTACTAACTGGCTAAAAGGAATTTCGTCTGAAGAGATTACCCTACCAACACAATGCAATTGACCGAGCTAAGTTCAAGCGCCCGCCTGTTAGGGTGAGATTTTCACCCGTCGACGGATTTATCATGGAAGGAGTTTTCACAACCCCGTCCAGCAATTTCGTTCTGATGCGGACAGCCCCGAGCCGAGCACATTGAGGTACTGAAAACATGAGCGCCCCTGCGCCCGAAACAAAAGGGGCAGCCACCGAGGTGAAGCTTTTTTGACAGTAGAGTCTTTTCTGGGGCAGGCAGGTTGACCAAATGTCATCCCCCGGCGCCGCCAAGTGGACGCTCTTCTTACCAAGATTTGACCCAATGCCCTGGATTGTGGTCAGCGTCCCATCACTATTGATCGCCGTGACGGAGAGAACATTTGGCAGATCAAAGGCCGAGGGAAAATGGGGGGTCTGATCATTATCATCACTGTTTTCACCCGCTGATGCTACAAACAGGATGTCTTGTAGCCGGACCTTTTCCATAACCTCCCGGAGAGAGTTGGATTCAACTGGGCAAGCTGTTGAGTCGAGAGTGAACCCCCAACTGTTATTAAGAATCTTCAGGTTTGCATCCGCTTTCAATTGTTCGTGAGCCTGGAGTGCAAATTCAATAGCATTAACTGCGTCACTGACGACACCAGTACCATCGGCGTCGAGGAATTTTAGTGCCATCAGTCTGACTTTCCAGTTAACACCCACGACGCCAATCTGATTGTTCCCTACCGCCCCGACGATTCCAGCAACGTGTGTTCCGTGTCCACTTTGATCAGTGGGATCGCATTCTTCGCCTGGTTTTGCCAAAGCATTGTAGCCGTGGCTGCCTTTGCTACACGTAATCTTGCGTCCACCTAAATTAACAGTGAAAGCTCTGGATGCGATCCACATGTTGGCTGCCAGATCCGGGTGACGATAGTAAATGCCTGTATCGACTATGCCCACCACAATTGATTCAGAACCGGTCGAATACTTCCAGGCTCCCAAGGCGTCGATATCGAGGCCTCGGAATTTCGGGTTTACCAATCCCCACAACTCGCCTTTGAGGTATTTGTCGTCATTAGGTTCATTTGCCATCGAATTTTTCAAATTTTTCCCGTCTACATGAATGACGAAGTTAGGCTCGACATAATCAAGCCTCAGGCCCTCAAGTCCCGATCCTTTCAGGAGCAGATCGACACTCTGATTTTGTTGAGTTAGAAGGTTCCTAAAAAGCGGCAGGAGCTGGTTGACATTCTTTTCGGAGGATTCTGCCCGAAATAGGCATCCACTGCCCACTTGATTGATAACCAACGTTTCGTCGATTGTGGCTCTAAGGATCTCCTGCAGCTTCATACGCAAGTCAGTGGGTTCAAATTCTGCCGGACACCCTCTTAGTTTGAAAAGCACCTCTCTCGGCCGAACTTCCGCACCACAGACATTCTCGCGCGGCTTGGCCGGTACACTGGCAGTGCTGCGGACAATTCGTTTGCCTCTCCTTTGTGAGGTGCCACCGGCTAAAACTAATGTTAAAGGAATACCGATGAGGCAAAGGACGAACGCTAACCGCAAGGTCGTGCCTCCCCCTCCCAGTGAGTTAAGCGAGTATCCTGAATCTTGCACATCCATGACGCGTTTCCTCCGAAAGTGAGACATTGTGACCGCAACTGAAATGTGAGCAATGGAACCTACGTCCCATGAAAATCCTCAAAAGTGGGACAAATGCGATAGTCAAGAGCGCCTCTGCCTTCGAAATTAGGTGCTACGACTGTTACGCCGTCCGAACCCACGATCTTCCATTGGCCAATCCGAAAATGCCTTCCGAGTCCTGGTATGTTTGGATCCGCCTGGTGAGTGTACCGCCATTGTCGCCCGTCCTTATGAGTTGGGTCGGGCGTCGCGGGAAGCGCCTTGTGCTTCAATATCATCTTGAAATATCTACCGTTCCCCGGTCCTCCAATAATGCGAACATCTGGATCGTTTGGTGGATAGGTAGCTACAGTCTCGAACAAGACATCAGCGACTCCTGTGCCTGGAGCGTCGGCGGGGAAAATCTTCTGATACCACAGCAGTAGTTGGCTTTCTGCCGGAAGGCCCACATAGTTAGCAATACTCATGAATTGGTTGTTCACTTTAGGAAAGAACTCCGAGATTATGAGAACCGATTCCAGCTCACCGTACCTTTCATTGGGTACCCTGATTCCATCCTCGATATAGATGAAAGGCGACGCACTATCCCCGGTCTTCAACTTATTTGAGAGTTCGATACGTAACGACCCGCTTCCGTCAATCGTCATAGGCGGAATATGTTCTTCAGTGAGCTTTGCGGCACATTTGACTATTGTCGGGCCCGTCAAGGTTTCAGAGCTGGCAGTCGGAGTAGGTACGTTGGCCTGATCTCCCGGCGCCTTACAGCCAACCATCGATGCTGCAAGCGGCGCAGCTACGGCTGCGGCAAACATGGATTTGGTAAAGTTGCGGCGCGAGGTTTTGTCGATTTGTGTTGCTTGGTCTTCCATTTCTGATGCTCCTTCTTAAAGGTGATGTGGATTCAGAAGCGATTGGCAGTTTTGAGTTTCAATCTTAGCGATAGACTTCGCGTCTCTGCCAGCACGCTACCCGAGGGATGAATCCATGAACTGCCCAAGTTTGCATGCTCGCCTAGAGCCTCCTGGTAACTCTTACTAAGGCCGGCTGACGTCGTGGTCCTCATCGTTATCGAATTCCATGTTCTGCCGTTCGGTGTCGTCCCAAAAGACGCGAATATGTGCGTTCCTTCCGCGCGGGTTCGCCGCAGCATAGACGTGAATCTCATTCAGGTTGGCCCACTTGTCTGCGATGTACCAGCGCACGTGTCCTTGAGAAGAATGCCAAGTCGTCCAACCTTCGTTATTGATATTTACGCTGACGCTTTCAACCTCATCAGGAATAAATTCTATGTTTCAATGAGGCCGGTCGACGGCTGTTACTGTTTGCAGACTGATGACCCCGCCAATAACAAGAAATGCTAGAGTAATAACCAGCGAAGTTATTAATCGCTTGCGACAAGTTCCGATTGCCTGTTTAGACCAAACTTTCATTTCTATTACTCCTTATTGAAGAGTTATTGTTCGATAGTTCTCTAAGGTCAATCGGCGAAGCCCACCGCCAGTCCAGGCCGATAAACTCCGCCGGCGACCCGGCGTGAGGACCGCTTGCTAAATCCTCTTGCCTGTTTCACATATCTCTCTAGAAAAATCAGGTTGACGCCATCAAAGGAGTCTCAGCTACGCTGGACACGCAATGTCGGCCAAACCCATGAGAAATTCGATAGCGTCTGCCGCTTTGTCGCCGACCTTTGGAATCCTCCTAATAAGCCTCACCAGGATTTTGAGGGAGGCTTTGATCGCCCGATATTTTGTGCAAAGGTCTCCCGGATCAATGGAAGAGAGTGTTGCCAGATCGAGCCCCGCCTTTTTGGGGACGCGCAAGCCTTGCAATTCGGAGTCAATGCGGTCGAGGGCATCCAGTTCTTCGCTGCTGAAATCTATTTCGTTACTCATTTTGCTTCTCCTTTTTCCAAGTTCAGTCATTGCTTCTGAGTTATGCCGACCCACCTCAGGCAAAACAACAGGCGTGGGAGCCAGAGGGCTCAGAATTGCGGAAGAGGCGCACCCCCACCCGTTGCTGAAGCCCCGTTATCACCTTCCACTTTCTGTACGTGGGTCCCACTCGCTGTCGCCGTAACAACAAGTTGTAGTAATCGAAGCATCTCCACTGACTGTTCAGACCCATTGCCAACAGATTGTTTGTATAGTTTCCAATTCTCTTTGGTGAAGAGTTGGTTGGCAGGAATGAAAACATCGTAGGTTTTTGTGTCCTTGCTTTCCACCAGTGTGTTCGGCTTATACGATTGCTCCGTAAGTCGTGTTAACTGACCCGCTGTCAAATCTGGTATTAACGTCTTGGACGCAGTAAGAAAAGTTCCGTTAAAAACACTTAGTCCCGCCTTTCCGTCTCTTCCGATAAAATTAAAACCCGTTAGTGCTCCTCCCACGTTTGCGGCGAAATCAAGAAGTCGAAAGCCGAAGTTTCTAGGATTGTGGTTTTGTCCGATCATCGCCACAGCCTGGATGGCCGGCTGCGCCACCGGCGAATAAGCGATGGGATACTTCAGGAATTTCTGGTACTGCGCCTGACAATCCGAGATATCGAACCGACTATAAAACTCGCCCGCTCTTTCGCATTGATTCGGGTCAAATACCACGCTGAGATCCTGAAGCAGAAACTGATGCTCAATGTCGGGGTTCTTGATGTTAACCTGCACGACAACGTAGGTATCTGCGATTCGTTTCCCGAAACTGTCTTTCACGTCGCGGTAACTCAGTATTATTGGCGCCGGGATTATCTGGCTGTTTGGGTCATCGCCATCGTCTGGCGCCGCTGCCTCTTGAGGCGAGGCCGAGGAAGCAGACGTCGCGTTCACCTGGGGCGCTTCGAACGAAATGATCGCTGAGCCTGAGTTGGGACGAACCGGTTGCGGCGCCGGTATTCTAACGATAGGCACCGAGGTGGCATTAGGAGTTGGCGCTGAGTTCGTGCGACGTTCTTGCGCGTTAGCCATCGTGAACGATACGAAGCAAAGAATTGACATCCCGGCGATGGATATGAAGATCCTGTTCATCATTGGAGCTCCTTTAGGAGTGATTTAGCTGACGTCGTGTCTCAGAGCACTGCACATCGAGCGACGTCCATTGTTGCTGGACCAAGGTTGTTGCACGTAGCGTTATAGCTATCGGTGTGCCATTGAAACTTGCTGACTTGCTGCATCTATTCTTATAGATAAAGACTGCAAAGTCGCTCCGATACTCGATTTTTCGAATTAGGCTCGCGCGACGGATATCAAAAGTGATAGGCCAGGAAATCAGTTTTGATATAGTGGGATTAGGTGCGATCGCATTTTGCTCAGCATTGATCTTGTATGCCTCCTAGGTTCATCGCCATCTCAGGAGGGTTGAAGGGAACGACCTTCGCTCTCACTCATTCTGAAGTTTCGGTTGGACGCGACGCTTCGAACGGGATCTGTATTAGCGAGCCTTCGATATCACGAAGGCATTGCCTTATAAAATGCGAAGTGGCAAGCCAATCAGAGTTATCCTCACTTCCAGACGCTACGTTCACAATCGTCGATCTCGAAAGCTTCAATGGGACGTTTGTGAATGGCATCCCTGTCAGTGAACACAGGCTTGCGCACGGTGATCAGATTGCTTTGGGAGACGTCCAGCTTCTATTCCTTACTCACGAAGCAGATGCCGCGGGCGTGACCGCGGCCCAACTCAACGAGGGCGATTTGATCACACGGTCCACTGTCAGGCTGCAGCGAGAAGATGCTTTCTATGTTCGTCCCGACAAGGCATTGCCTGACTTGCCGACGGATTCGCGCGTCAGGCGCGAACGTAACGTCCTCCTGAACATCAGCACCACGCTCACCTCCATACGCAACGTTAGAGAGTTACAACATCGTCTCCTTGAACTCATTCTCGAAGTCATCCCAGCCGAGCGTGAAGCTATTCTCCTCGCCGATGAGAGCCGCGAAGAGTTTGTTTCGCTCTGCGGATGGAATCGATTGACGGGCGAGGACGACGCGATGCGCACCAGTAGGACGATCACGAACCAGGTATTGCGTGAAGTGGTGGCACTGCTTAGTAATGATATCTTCGAGAATGAAAATATTGGCGGCGCGCCAAGCCTGGTCGAATCGCGCGTTTGCTCTCTGTTGTGCGTCCCTCTGGTTGCATTTGAAAAACCTTTGGGTGTGATTTACCTCGACACCAGTGATCCTACTGCTCGGTTTGACGAGGGACATTTGCGATTGCTTACCGCGATCGCCGGAATCTCAGCCCTCGCTTTAGAAGTCGCACTGCAGATCGAAGGCCTCACCCGTGAAAACACTCGGCTACAAAATGAGATTCGCCTCGAGCACGCCATGATCGGGGAAGGCACGCGAATGAGTGCGGTCTACTCTTTTCTCTCGAAAGTTGCGCCCACTGATTCCACAGTGCTGATCCTCGGCGAAAGTGGCACCGGCAAGGAATTGGCGGCGCACGCGATTCATCTGAATAGCTCCCGAGCCGGGAAGCCTTTCGTAGCGATCAACTGCGCGACACTGACGGAAAGCTTGCTTGAGAGCGAATTGTTTGGTCACGAAAAAGGCGCCTTCACCGGCGCTATATCGCAGAAGCGTGGAAAACTGGAAATCGCGAACGGCGGGACCATTTTTTTCGATGAAGTTGGTGAACTACCACCGGTGATTCAGGCAAAGTTGTTGCGCGTATTGCAAACGCGTGAGTTTGAACGGGTGGGTGGCACGCATCCGGTCAAGACTGATGTGCGCGTAATCGCCGCTACTAACCGTAACCTGGAGTTAGCAATCAAAGCGGGTGAGTTTCGCGAAGACCTCTACTACCGCTTGAATGTTGTCTCAGTCGTGATGCCGCCATTGAGAGAACGTCGTGAAGATATCGGGCTGCTGGCCACCTACTTTGTCGCGGAGTTCGGCAAGAAGTGTAAACGAAAAGTGACCGGTATTTCTGCCGAGGCCCGCCGGCTACTGCATTCCTATGACTGGCCCGGCAACGTAAGACAACTGGAGAATGCAATTGAACGAGCCGTCGTGCTCGGTTCAACCGAGCTAATCGTCCCAGAGGATCTGCCGGAGGCTATCCTCGAGAGCGAAGCCGCAGGGGGAGTTTCCTCGTCGACTTACCGCGAAGCAGTCAATGAAGCAAAGCGACAGATAGTTACAAAGGCGCTTCAGCAAACTAACGGTAACTATACTAATGCGGCAAAGGTACTCGGCATCTATCCAAGTAATCTTCACCGACTCATCAGAGATCTGAAATTGAAACCAAACTCAAAATAATCAATGACTAGCCCGCGGGTCACGCGAGTCGCAGCCGACAATGCAAAGAAATGCGTCGCTTGACATTGACTCTAGCGCGTTGCTGTAATCGAATTTCTGCAACCCGAGTGTTTGTGAAGGCGTGATGCGCAGTGATTCTCAGAATGGCAGTGAATTCGGAGGTTCTCCACAGTGTCTCTTGCTGAATTAGTTTACGACTGGAACACGATCGATCCGGCGTTGATTTCTCCCAGTCGTCACATCGGTTTTGACGACGAAACGCTGCGCGATGGTTTGCAGTCGCCTTCAGTCACCGAGCCTGCGGTCGAACAAAAAATCGAAATGCTGCACCTGATGGACGCGCTCGGCATCGACACTGCCGATATCGGACTTCCGGGCGCGGGCGGCACCCACGCAGCCGGCGTGGAATTGATGGCTCGTGAGATTGCCGAAAAGGGTCTGAAGATTCGTCCCAACTGCGCGGCCCGGACACATCGAAACGACATCCTGCCGATCGTCGAAATCTCGCAACGGGTCGGGATTCCAATCGAAGCCTGTACTTTCATCGGCTCTTCCGCCATACGTTTTTTTGCCGAAGACTGGACGCTCGACAAACTGCTGCAACTGACCGAAGAAGCTGTGTCGTTCGCGGTGAGCGAAGGCCTGCCGGTTATGTATGTAACTGAAGACACCACGCGCGCCAACCCCGAAACGATTCGCGCACTTTACACCACGGCCATTCGCTGCGGCGCCAAGGCAGTTTGCGTCTGCGACACGGTGGGCCACTCCACTCCCGACGGAGCTCGTTCTGTGGTGCAGTTCGTCAAGAACATCATCGAAGAGCAGGGTGGAAACATTCGGCTCGACTGGCACGGTCACCAGGATCGCGGCCTCGGGGTAATTAATTCGATAGCCGCAATTCTTGGCGGCGCGGACCAGGTCCACGGATCGGCTTTGGGCATGGGCGAGCGCGTCGGCAATACGCCGCTGGATCAGCTGTTGGTAAATCTGAAACTCATGGGCTGGATCGACAACGATCTCTCTCGGCTCGGTGAGTACTGCGCCCTCGCGTCAAAAGCCTGCGGGTGGTCCATCCCACACAATTATCCGGTCTTCGGGCGCGATGCCTTTCGCACGGCCACGGGTGTGCACGCCGCGGCAGTCATTAAAAGTTATCGCAAGGGCGACCGCGAGCTGGCGGACCTGGTTTATTCGGGAGTGCCAGCGGGCCAGTTTGGTCTGGAACAGGTTGTCGAGATTGGGCCGATGAGTGGCAAGTCAAATGTGATCTACTGGCTCGAGCGGCGCGGGATCGAAGCCAGCGAGGACCGCGTCAACCGGATTTACGATCAGGCAAAACAAGCGTCGTGCGTTTTGGCAGACGACGAAATAATGCGGCTGGTTTAAGAAGGGGAATAGGGGAAGGGGGGAAAGGGTTAAGAGCGGAAAAAGTTGAGGGGGAAAGGGCAACGAGCTGAGGCGCTCACCCTTTCCCCCTTAACCTTTTACCCTCTTAACCCTGTCGCTAGTTTATCGGGATCGTAATCGTCGCCGAGCCTGCCTTGCCGGCCGGGAAGCGTTTCTGCCGGGCAATGCGCACCGCACTCGCGTCGCCGCCTGAGGCTTGGGTAACACGTCCTGACTCGTCGTAGGTTACCGTCACCGTTATCTTCTTCGGTCCTGATTTGGGCGATTCACTCGCAACATTATTCGCCGCCGGGTTGGATCCCGCAGGTTGAATCAACGCAGCTTTCTCTTCACGCGCCTTGGCTTTTTCCCTTTCTTTCTCGTGTTGACGTTTCGCGGCGAGCGCGGCTTCGTCGGGTTGCGGCGCAGCTGTCGATGGTTCCGGCACGTCTGCTTTGGGCATCTCGGCGGGAGCGACCTGTTCTGCGACAGGGGCCGGTGGTTGACTTGCCGCAGCTACTTTAGCGCGGCTGTACCAACCCGCAGGCACACCGATCGCTGCGACACTCGCAATCACCACCACCGCAACAGCTCCGGCAATCGCAAACTTTCGCTTGCCGGCAGAGTCGGAACCCATTAGCGAAAGAAACGACGGCACGCGCATCTTTTCCAGCTCGTTGCCAGACCCGGCGGGCTGGGGCGAATCACTCTCCGCACTTTGCTCCTGATAATCTGGCGGAAAAGCTGCCGGCGGCACGATGCCTTCATCGAGCCGGCGCAGACCTTCGAGGACCACTTGCGTCCAGGGTTGGTTGATAGTGCGTTCGGTTGGCTCAGCATCACCGCCAAACTCAAACTTTGCATTCGGCAGCGTCAACGCGTAGTAAACCGCGTCGATGCCGCGCAACACGCCAATGCGTGCATCGACCACCGAGCCGGTCTGCAAATAGAAATGCCCGGAGCCCTGAGGATAGAGCACCTTGAGCTGTCCGGTCTTGCGTTGATTACAAAAAAATTCGATCAACTCTGAAAGCGAGAGATCGCTGAGGTGTCCGGTTAATGCCATGAGACTTAGCTCCTGTTTGAACTATTACCTGTCGGGAGGAACGTCGGGTGGAAGGCGCTTACCGATTGGGAGCGCCTTCAACCCGGGAGAGTGTTATTGAGCGAGAGCGAATTTGTAATTGATTAGACCCGCAACCTTCACAGGTTGTCCGGAAAGCTTTGTTGGCGAAAAGCGGGCATGAAGCGCAGCTTGAACAGCAACTTCACGCAAGGGCGTCGGTCCACTGGTAGCTACTGCTGAGATGACCTTGCCGGTCTCGTCAACAATAACTTCAACTGAAACTATTCCGGACATGCGCAACCGCCTGGCGGTCTCCGGATAACCCGGCGAAGGCAGACTGATTGCCGTGCCGTTGAGCACGCCGCCGGAAACCGGCTTAAGGATCGGCTTGGGCGCCGGCGGTGGCGGCGGTTCAGAATCCAGCTTTACCACCGGACCCGCGGCTGCAGAGTTTGCACGCGCGCCGGATAGTTCCAGCGTACTGGAATTATTTAACTGCTCTGGGTTAAGAGCCGCTCCCGGGAGAGCCACGTTGTTTTTCTTGTTTGCGTCTTTCGCAGCCGGTGATTTGGGAACAACCGCAGTGGTTGAGGGTTCCAGCTTCGCGCCGCTCACGTTGGCGGGCGTCGCGGAGTTCGATGGAGCATTCGCAGCATTCGCAGAGGGCGAAGAGGACGGCGCGGGCTGGGCCATCTTCATCATGTTCTCATCGAGGTAGTACATGATCGAACGATAGGTCACCTCCGTCGGCTCGAACGACATCTTGCCGCCTTCGATAACTGCAACGGCCGTCGTCATCTTGTTCCAGTTGCCCGCGAAGTCAAATTCATACTTGTAGATTTCTTTACTGAGCAACGAGCCATCGGCGTTCAGGAGCGTCATCTCGCTGATGTTTCCCTTGTCGTCGTATTTGTAAACTTCCTTGCCCGTGAGATTCGCGCCGGCGATCGGGAAGTACTGGTTCTCGATCTTGTTTCCCTTCAGGTCATAGGAAACGACTTCCAGAACGTTGTGCTTCCCTTCCAAAAGTTTTCCGGTTTCATTCGACAGTTTTACAACCTCGGTCCGCACGCGCCGGACAGGTCCAAGCAGTCCGTCCCTGGTGCGATCGGTTTCCTCCAACGCAGCAGCCGGAGCCGGCTTCGCAGGACTCGCCTTCGCCGTCAAATTGGATTGTTGACTTCGCGCATCGACACTGAGAAACGCCAGCGCGATTGCGCAGAGAGTGAAACTTTCAAAACGTCTTATCATTTGAGTTGACTCCTGAACCAGAGGTGGGCGACCAAACCGTGAATGAGGGATTGTTGACAGCGGTTAGAGGTCCTAACCGCAAACCCGACAGGGGCGATAATAGCGGGTTAAACGAAGTTTGTCTAGAGCCAACATTGAGTGGCCGGGAGTTTTCTGGCCGTGATTTGGCTTATTTTTGAGAAGAATCTCCAGATCCGGCGAGCAAAGTAACTATCTCATCGACCAGGCGGTTGCTGTCCGAGCGGCCCGTTTGGTCGTTGCACATGATGGAAAACACCCAGGTTTGGCCGTCCGGTCGGGTCAGATATCCGGATAAGGAATTGTCATAAGTCAGCGAGCCTGTCTTGGCGGACACCTTATCAGCCAACGTCTTAAGACGGCCGCCGAGCGTCCCATCCCGGCCGGCAATCGGTAAAGACTCCTTGAACACGGGAGCCACGGCCGTTCGCGAGAGCGCGAGCAGTAGCTGCGCGCTGCTATTTGGCGTAACCAGATCGAGCCGGGACAAGCCCGAGCCATCGTGTAGAGCCAGCCGATCCGTGGCGATGCCGGCGCGCCCGAGCCAGATTCGGACGACGTCGAGTCCAACTTCATCGTCTCCGCGTTCGCGGGTTCCGTCTTGAGGTGGAGAGCTTATCGCGCCCCGCTCTCTTCCGAGCGTGCGCAGAATCAGTTCAGCGTAAAGATTGATACTTTCCTTGTTCGTCTTCTTTGCGATCTCGCTCAAAGGTTGGCTCTGGGTGAACGCAAGCTCCACGGCGCGCGTTGGATCGAAGCGTTCGCTTTCAGGTACACGCGAATCGCGAGAGAGTGTTTGACCATTGACTTGTATGCCGCGCGTTTTGAGCGCGCGGGCGAAGAGTTTCGCCGCCCACAGAGCCGGCTGGTGAACTGACAGACGCGCGCCGAAGCCTTTACTGCCCGGTGCGAATTCTCCCCAAACCTCGATGTTGTTGTCCGACAGCCCCCGATGCACGCCCACAGTTGAGTGTTTATCTCCTTTCGCGGCTGCCATGCGGTTTTGCACCGTCACATAATCTTCCGCGTCAGTAGTCCGCACCACTGACTCGCTTGCCTTGCCGGCCGGAACAAAATTAATGTCGACCTCGTTGCCGTTGATCGAGAGCGCACTCGCTTCAGCAGCGAAGTACCATTGAACGTCTGTCCACAACCAACCGTCTCCCAGCGGATCGCCGCGAAAATAACTCTCGTCGCCGATGACGTTTCCGCTGACACTCCTGACACCACGCGCATAAAGATCGTCCGCGAGTTTTGTAAGCGAACCGCGATTTTCATCTTTGCTGTTTACAACTAAGTCCGGCGCGCCGCGTCCATAGAGTATGAGGTTGCCCTGAACGCGTCCGTTTGCGTCGGGCTGTGAGCTTGAATAAACGGAAGTGCGCCAACGGTAGTCCGCGCCAAGGAGATCCAACGCCACGCCGGTCGTATAAATTTTCATGTTAGACGCAGGCGTGAAGAGCTTGTCAGCGTTGCGCTGGTAAATAGTCGAACCGTCCGACATCGAGATCACACTTACGCCCCAACGTGCGGCTCCCAGTTCGTTTCCATCGATGGCGCTATCGATGCGCGCAGCTAAATCAGCGTCTGCCAAACGCGTTTTGTCGGACGCTGTCTTGTCCGGCGTCAGAGATCGCTTTGGCGGTTCCTTGTCCTTTGCATTACCGGCCACCATCGGTTTCAGAAGCAGAAGACCGGGTAGCAGGACGACAATGAAAAGTAGGCCCTGAAGAAACGGCGATCGAATTGACATAACGTTGCCCTTCGGAATTCTTTTGATTGGAGCTGCCAGAGGGGAGGAGACCAGAAACATCTAACGAAACTATGCCCAAGCGGCAGTATCTTGATTTTGTAAAGCAAACTGTTAGTTTGCGCACGCGTGGATGCCACGCACCATCGCAAACTAACAGTTTGCTTTACCTGACAGGCTAACTGGCGAAGAGCGTAGCGGCGCGCTCCGAAGTGAGGATGGAACGAGTAGCCTCGTAGACCTCGTCGACTGTTATGTCATCAATCAGGTTGTTATAGATCACGCGGTGGCGTTCACCCTGCGGCAAATAACTTTCGGGAGCGCGCTTATCAAGCAACAGCACCACCGGCACGCCCACCGCCGAGGCAATGTGCATCGGACCGGTGTCGTTGGAAACAAACGCGGCCAGCCGGGCCTGCGCGGCGGCCAACTGAGGAATCGTGAGTCGATCTACGATGATCACCATCGCGGGAAACAGGCGGCGGATCTCCTTTATGAGGGAATGTTCTTCCGGACCAAGGAAGACGAGGACCTTTACCTGATCATTCCTGATGAGGTAATCAGCGAGGGCCGCGAATTGCTCCAGGGGCCAACGCCGGCTCGGGTGTCCGGCTCCGGGGAAAAGTCCGACCAGCGGCACGCCTGCCTCGGCCTTGGCTTTCGTTAAAATGCGTTCGAGAACGGCCGCGTCGCTGGGTCGAGTCTTCAGCAAAGGCAGTCGTTCGGCGTTCTCGACGTCGAGCGGGCGCAGCACATCCAGATAACGATCGATCAGGTGTCGCTTCCGGTGGTCCGTTTCAACCGGCGGGCGCGGGCGAAAGTTTGCGAGGTAATCGAGAGACCGCCCCGGACGACGAGAATACAAACGCTTCGGCGCTCCGGAAAGAAAACCCAGCAAGTTTGTCTCAGACAAACTATGAAGATCGATGACGAAGTCAAACTTTTTCGCCCGCACGTCTTTCACAATTTTGAAAACACGGGCCACGGAAAGCGGCTTGAACCCGTCGCGCAGCGCGACCCGATCGACGACGAGTGTGTGATCGGCAAAGCCAGAGAGACTTACAATCTCGGCGCCCGGCTTACCCACCGCGACAGTTATGCGTGCACGCGGAAAGCGTTTGCGAATGGCACGTAGAGCCGGCAGACTCAACACGACATCGCCGAGTTGACCGAAATCGATTACCAGAATGTTGCGGGGATTAAAACTCACGGCAAATCAGTGACGAACGGCGGAAGAATGGTGACGCTTGTTTCGAGGCAGTAGCCCGACCATTAGGGAGGGCGTAACGAAGAGCCCTTGCTGACGCGCGGGCTACTGCCCCGGTTCTTTGCTTCCATTCTTGGGCCTCCGAAGCAATTCTATCCTACCGGGTGGAAACTCGCAGTGTCAGCGCAAAGGAAAGTAGTGTCGTCATTTGAAAACCTCTGTGCGTCCTTTGTGCCCTTTGTGTCTCTGTGGTGGATGTTTGCGATTCACCACAGAGACACAGAGAACACAAAGGACGCACAGAGAAAACTGAAATTGCGACACTACCGAGAGGATTTAAAGATCACTCAGAACTCACGCAGATCGCGGCCGGTCATGTCTTCTGGTTTTTCATTACCCAGCAACCCGAGCATGGTCGGACCGACGTCTTCCAACGCGCCGCCATCGCGCAGCTTCATCCCACGCGACGCCTCGTCGATCAAGTGAAACGGCACCGGGTTGGTTGTGTGGGCGGTGTGTGGCCCACCTGACTTCGGATCGATCATCTGTTCTGCGTTTCCATGGTCCGCAGTGATCAAGGTAATCCCGCGGGCCTGCCGGACGGCTTTGGTAATCCAACCGAGGCAAGTGTCAACATACTGGCAAGCTTCAATCGTCTTGTCGAGTTTGCCGGTGTGGCCCACCATGTCAGGATTGGCAAAGTTGACAATAAAGACGTCCGTCTCGCCTGCCTCAATCGCGCGCAACACTTTGTCTGTGACCGGGAACGCCGACATTTCCGGCTGCAGGTCGTAGGTCGCGATCTTAGGCGACGGCACGAGTAAACGTCGTTCGCAGGCGTGTTCCTTCTCGACGCCACCGTTAAAAAAGTAAGTGACGTGCGCATACTTTTCAGTTTCCGCCAGGCGATAATTGCGAACGCAAATCTTTTCCCAGACCTGGGCCAGGACATTCTTGTGTTCCCGCGGCGGAAAAGCGACCGGGAACGGGAAGGTGCGATCGTAGACCGTGAAACAAATCAACTGAACATGCGGACCCCGGGAGACGTCGAACTCAGCAAAGCCCGGGACGCCCAGCGCCCGCGAAAGTTGACGCGCGCGATCGGGACGAAAGTTAAAGAAGATGACCGCGTCGCCATCCTGAATCGTCGCCACTGGCTGGTCGTTACTGTCAACAATAATTGTCGGTTCGACAAATTCATCCGTTAACCCGCGCTCGTAGGAGCCGGCGATAGCGACGAGTGGATCGGCAGCGCGCGCGCCGGTTCCCTTCACCAGCAAGCCGTAGGCTCGCTCAGTTCTCTCCCAGCGCTTGTCGCGGTCCATTGCATAGTAGCGGCCGACAATCGAAGCAATTTTGCCGCAGCCGATTTCGTCGATTTTCTTTTGCAGCTCGGCGACGTAGTGGCGCGCGGAAGAAGGCGGCGTGTCTCGGCCGTCGAGAAAACAATGAATGAAGACACGTTCAAGACCGAGCTGCCGGGCCAGGCGAAGCAGCGCGTAGAGGTGGTGCGCGGAGGAATGGACCTGGCCATCGGATAGCAAGCCCATCAGGTGAAGCGACTTGCCGCTTTTTTTCACTTCGTTCATCGCAGTCAGCAAAACTTCATTACGGAAGAACTCGCCAGTCTCGATTTCATGATCGACCTTCGATACGTCCATGCGAATCACTCGGCCGGCGCCAATGTTCAGATGTCCCACTTCGGAATTGCCCATCACGCCCGCGGGTAAACCCACCCGAGTACCCGACGCTTCTAGCAGCGTTTGCGGATAGTGCTCGCATAGCTCGTCGTAGTAAGGCGTGTGGGCCAGGGCAATCGCATTACCTTCACGGCTCGGCGAATAGCCCCAGCCGTCAATGATGATTAATGCCAGCGGTCCGCGTTTTTGATGCAATCGGTAAACTCCCGGATAATTCGTAAAGCAAACTGTTAGTTTGCGTCGCTCTGATAATTAATGTTGAGAACCTGGTCACCGATCGCAAACTAACAGTTTGCGTTACGAATTAGCCCAGTAGTCCGGGCTCTCCTGCATATTCGGATCCGGCCGTTCCATCCAGCGTTCCGGTCGATGCAAAGGAATAAATCCGAACCGCTCGTACAGCGAATGCGCATCTTTCGTGGCCAACACCCACCGGCGGAAGCCTTGCAATTGCGGGTGCGCCAGAATTATTTCCATCAGCCATTTAGAAAGCCCCCGACCGCGGTGTTCCGTTAGAACAAAAACGTCGGCAACCCACGCGAAGGTCGCGTAATCCGTGACCACGCGTGCAAAGCCGACCTGATGTTTGCCGAGGTAGACCCCGAAGTTCAAAGAATGATCGAGGGCTCGCTGTACGACTTCGACGGCGCGCCCCTGTCCCCAGTAAGAGTGATTGGCAATAAAATCGTGGATGGTTTGAATGTCGAGGCGGGCATCGTCTGTGCTGATAGTGTAATCACCACGCTGCCATTCGCGATCCGGCGGTTGCATCTTCATAAGAACGTGAATCGTAAATCGTAAATCGTGAATAGATTAAACCGCCAAGACGCCAAGAACGCCAAGCGGCTTGATACAAGATAGGTGGCGCATGACCTTTTCAGCGCATATCCTTCTCAAGCTTTTTATCTTGGCGGACTTGGCGTCTTTTAATCTATTCACGATTTACGATTCACTATTTACTGTTCGTCGCGGCCTCGGTGATGGCGCCTGAATGCAATTGATAAAACGCGGCGCGCCCCGGATAACGCGCGGCGCCGCGCAAGTCTTCTTCGATACGCAGCAGTTGGTTGTACTTCGCGATTCGATCGGTGCGCGAGAGTGAGCCGGTCTTAATTTGTCCCGCGTTGGTGGCTACCGCCAGGTCGGCAATAAAAGGGTCTTCAGTCTCACCGGAACGATGCGAGATGACCGCGGTGCGTCCGTGGGTTTTTGCCAACTCGATGCAGTCGAGGGTTTCAGTAAGCGTTCCAATCTGATTGACTTTGATCAGAATCGAATTGGCGACGCCAAGCTCGATGCCCTTGCGCAGGAACTCGGTGTTGGTAACAAACAGATCATCACCGACCAGTTGCACTTGCCCGCCCAACTGATCCGTTAGCAGCTTCCAACCAGTCCAGTCGTTTTCAGCCAATCCGTCTTCGATGGAAATGATGGGATAGGTTTGGGTCCATCCCTTCCAGAACGCGACCATCTCTTCGCTAGAGAGCGCGCGCTTGTCACTTTTTTTGAAGACGTACGACTTGCCGTCAAAAAATTCGCTCGCCGCGGGATCGAGCGCCAGCAAACAATCCTTTCCCGCGGCGTAGCCCGCCTGGGTTATGGCTTCAAGGATGGTCTCAATCGCTTCCTCGTTGGAACGCAGATTGGGAGCAAACCCGCCTTCGTCGCCAACGCTGGTGGCGTATCCTTTTTTCTTCAGGACCGCCTTGAGCGTGTGAAAAATCTCCGTGCCCATGCGCAAACTCTCGCTGAAACTTTCGGCGCCCACCGGCACAATCATGAATTCCTGAAAGTCGACATTGTTGTCGGCATGCGCGCCGCCGTTGATGATGTTCATCATCGGTACAGGCAACGTGCGCGCATTTGGACCACCAAGATATTTGTATAAGGGCACTTCCAGATAGACAGCGGCGGCACGAGCGTTAGCCAGCGATACGGCCAGCAGCGCGTTCGCGCCGAGTTTGGATTTCGTCGGCGTGCCGTCGAGACTGATTAATGCCTGGTCTATCTCAGCCTGATCGAGCGCGTCCATGCCGTCCAAGGCGGGCGCGATAATTTCGTTTACGTTTTGAACGGCCTTGAGCACGCCTTTGCCGCCATAACGTCGTTTGTCTTCGTCACGCAACTCGACCGCTTCGTGCTCGCCGGTAGACGCGCCGGAAGGGACTGCGGCTCGGCCCATTTCGCCGCCGACCAAAGTTACTTCTGCCTCGATCGTCGGGTTGCCACGTGAATCCAGAATTTCGCGCGCGTTGATTGACTCAATCCAACTCATTGGGCTCCTCGTTTTTGACAAAAATTGCTGCAGTCTCGCGATGTATCACTCTAACGAGTCTGGTCTTTTTCCACGGCTGGTATGCCACAGAGCAAGCACCTCGATCGTTTCCGGCTCCAAATTTACGCGGTAATAAAGATGATAGTGTTAGGCGTGCGAAATGGATACGGCGGACCCCTTTCAAGTTGAGGTTACGTGCTCGCGCGCCAACCATGGGCTGAGAGGCAATGAGGTGAAGCGCCGACTCCAACTCTTCCCGGAAGGCCTGCGGAGCTTTGGGCCGATTTAACATCCACCACTCGGCGGCTTCTTTGATGGCCCGGGCGGCGCTCGGGACTACTCGAATAGAGCGCGTCCCGCTCACGGCTTCTGGAGTTCTTGAAGGAGAACCGAGGCGCTAATGCTTTCTCCACGCCGTGCCTCGTCCATGGCCGCCAGTAACGCGATCTCTTCCTCCGGATTCACTTCGAAAGTTTCGTCATCCTCTGAAATCAGAATAGTAACCTTCGCGCCCTCTGGCAGAGTGGTGTGGTCCACTTCAATCGTTCCGTTTTGAACTTGGCCGGTTGTTATCAGCATCTCAGATGAATTCTACCATCCCGTTATGCCCGAACCAATCTGGCGCCCAACCGCAACCTGAAGGTTGAACTCTGAACTTCTTGAATGCCGACGCGTCTACTTAACCCGCAGCGCGCGCGCCTTCAGCCTCGGCGGCTGCGGACTTCGTTGCCACCGGCACCTTCAACCTTATTGTTATCACTCTTCGTCGTTCGACTCGATCCACTTCAAACACACTCCCGTTGTATTCAATCTTCTCGCCGGGTTTGAGAATGTGACCCGCTTCATGCATCAGGAAGCCAGCGATCGTGGTGTAACTCTCCGACTCCGGGAGGGAAAACTTAAGACGCCGGTTGATATCGCGCACCGCCAGACCACCGGCAAGAATGTACTCGTTCTCTCCCTGGGCCACGATCTGCTCGTTGACTTCCTCGTCGTGCTCGTCAGAAATGTCGCCAACAATCTCTTCCAGTAGGTCTTCGAGAGTGATGATTCCTTCGAGGCCGCCGTGTTCGTCCACGACAAAGCCGAAATGCGCTTTCGCCTTTTGCATTTGCCTTAAAACATCTTCAAGGCGCGCGGTGTCGACCACATAAAGCGGCGGCTGCAATACGTCCTCGAGACGAAATTTGTTGGGCTGCAACAGGTAGGGCATCACATCTTTGCTGTGGATGAAGCCCATCACGTTGTCCAGCGAATCTTTGTAAACCGCCAGGCGCGAATAGCCATGCTGATGAAAGGCTTTGGTAATTTGTTCCAGCGAACAATTGTAAGGAATCGCGGCCATCTCAGTTCGCGGCACCATCGCTTCGCGCACCAGGGTATCGGAAAACTCAAACACTCGATGGATCAATCTGCGTTCTTCAGCCCGGAGGTAACCGCTGTCACGGGCCACGTCGATCAACTGGCGCAACTCGGTTTCGGTATAGACCGCCGCGTGATCGAGCGTTGACTTCAGTCCGATCAAACGGCCGAGCGCTTTGCCTACCGTATTGAAAACCCAGAGCGGCGCGCTGAACGTCCTGGCAAACAACTCGAGTGGCCGCGAACAAAAGAGCGCGATTTTTTCCGCGCGTTCCAGCGCAATCATTTTCGGCATCAACTCGCCGAGCACAATGTGCAGGAAAGTGATCGTGGAAAAAGCAATGATGATGGCCAACAAGTGTGCGACGTAGCCGGCGCGGCCTTCGGAGGCAATGCTCGAAGCCACCGGTTCGAGGAGCGCGGCAACAGTGGGCTCGCCGATCCAGCCAAGCGCGAGTGAAGCGAGTGTGATTCCGAATTGCACTGCGGAAATAAAAATGGTGGGGTTATCAAGCAGGCGCAGCGCGGCCCGCGCGTTTTTAGTGCCGGCAGCCGCGCGCGACTCTAAACGGGCGCGGCGTACGGAAACGAGGGCAAACTCCGACGCCACAAAGAATCCGTTCGTCGCTACCAGCAACGCAATCGCCATGAATTTTAGAAATGGAATCATACGAGCAGCGAGGCTGGTAAAACTGTCTGCCGAAATCGAAGATGCGGGAGATAACTGTGGGGTTCGTCCATGGTAAACGGGGGAAGTTGACTAAGGATTGAATTATAGCATGCCGCCATTCCGTTAAGACGTTAGAGCCCACGAGGCAGAGCAGCCAGCGGATTTCCGCATCACCTTTTTTTCTTCTTGAAGCTGGTCCGCTTCGATAGTTGTTTGATCTCTTCGGTCGTTAGGCGGGATTTTGGTCCAGGTTTGGTCCGTCGCTTCGCAGATGAGATCTGAGGATCTACTGCCGGTCTCCCTGGTTTGGCAATTCCTTCATTCAATGGTTCTTCATCGGCATCTACGCCGAGAATTAGAACAGGTATGTCTATGTTTGAGACTCCGCGCTTCTCTAGATCCCAAACAAATTGCTCAATGTAGGAAACGCCAGAAGACATTTCTTTCACTAGAGCTTTGACAGGCACTATCTCAACGCCGCAGTCAATGAGCTTGAGATTGCTAAAGATGGTCATCTTCGCAGCAACGTTATAGACCATGAAAGCATACTTACCGAATTGTACTTCGACGCCGAGCTTGTCTTTCACGAAATCCATCTCTCGAAATGCACCACGCGATTCATGGCGAGGGGTATATCCCGGTTCATAATAGGCATCTGAATATTCGCACTTTACGCGAGCTGGCTTCCATCCACGAGCCTTAAACGCTTGCTTGTACGCGCTATTCAACTGCGTCGGAGCGTAGAGCATTCGATCAAGCATCGTTCCTTCCTCGCTTTTTTTAGTTTTATAGAGTGAGGCGTCGACTGAGTCGATTACGTCGTTGATCTCAACTAAGAGGTTCGGATAGCGCTCTGTAACAACTTCTTTTCCGTGATTGAAAGAATAGGTTGCGGCTAGTCTCATGCACTGTTTTCCTTTAGAAGCCA
>Ga0070670_100000785_pt1 | contig 24698 bp, 24 predicted proteins | sample KBSS63metaG_FD_64665 | JGI IMG/M metagenome (GOLD analysis project Ga0070670, IMG submission 64665) | Switchgrass rhizosphere microbial communities from Kellogg Biological Station, Michigan, USA - KBS S6-3 metaG | ecosystem: Host-associated > Plants > Roots > Rhizosphere > Soil ... | reverse complement strand
GGGGAGATCACGAGCAATGCCAAGGTCAGTTATGTCGATGTCGTCCGCGAAGTCGTGCGCGAGATCGGTTACACGGATTCCGCCATGGGTTTCGACGGCCATACGTGCGCGATTTTAACCGCTATCGAGCAGCAATCGCCGGATATTTCGCAGGGAGTGACAGAAGGCGAGGGACTGCATAAAGAGCAGGGCGCGGGCGATCAGGGGATGATGTTCGGCTACGCTTGCGACGAGACGCCCGAACTGATGCCGTTTCCGATTCAGATGGCGCACAGCCTCGTGCATTACCTGGCGAAAGTGCGCAAAGGTGGTGAAGCGTATTTTCTCCGGCCCGATAGCAAGTCACAAGTGACGGTAGAGTATCGCGACGGGAAGCCGGTGAAGGTGAAAAATGTCGTTATTTCCACGCAACACAGCCCCGATGTCGATCATAGCAAGCTGAAGGAAACCATCATCGACGGCGTGATTAAGGCGGTGATCCCGCCCGAGTACCTGGACAAGGATACTATCTTCCATGTGAACCCGACTGGCCGATTTGTTGTCGGCGGGCCCCAGGGCGATTGCGGTCTGACGGGGCGAAAAATCATCGTCGATACTTATGGCGGGATGGGTCGCCACGGTGGCGGCGCGTTCTCTGGAAAAGATCCATCGAAAGTCGATCGTAGCGCGGCCTACATGGCGCGCTATGTGGCGAAAAATATCGTTGCGGCAGAGTTGGCGCAGCGGTGTGAGGTGCAATTGGCTTACGTGATCGGCGTAGCGCAGCCGGTTTCGGTGCTGGTCGACACCTTCGGCACCGGGGTTGTGCCTGAAGGCAGAATCGCAAAAATCGTTCAAGAAAGTTTTGATTTGAGTCCGAAAGGCATAATTCAAACACTCGATCTCAAACGACCCATCTACCGTCCGACGGCGGCCTACGGCCACTTCGGGCGCAATCCTGAAGACGGCCTGTTTACCTGGGAAAGAACCGATCGGGCGGCCGATCTCAAAAAGGCTGCAGGCCGGGTTTAACTCACCAAAAAATATACGCGGAGGAAGTGGTTACGATGGCGGGTAAGAAACACGACGTTAAAGATTTGCGCCTTGCGGATGGCGGGCGAAAACGGATCCTCTGGGCCGGGCAAGACATGCCTGTGCTGCGGAGAGTGAAGGAACGATTTGAAAAAGAAAAACCGCTTCGCGGCATGCGCTTCTCGGCCTGCCTGCACGTGACGGCGGAGACCGCGAACTTGGTACAGGCGCTTAAAGCGGGCGGTGCGGATGTGCTGCTGTGTGCGTCGAATCCGCTCTCGACTCAGGACGACGTCGCGGCGTCACTGGTTCAGCATGACAAAGTGCCGGTATTTGCGATTAAAGGCGAAGATAACAAGAGTTACTACAGTCACCTGCGCGCGGCGCTCGATCATCAACCGGTCATCACGATGGATGACGGCGCCGATCTGGTTTCTCTGCTGCACACCGACTATGCGCATCTGGCGTCCAATTTAATTGCGAGTATGGAAGAGACGACCACGGGCGTGATTCGCTTGCGCGCTCTGGAAAGGGACGGCGCGCTCAAAATACCGGTCATCGCCGTGAACGACGCGGCGACCAAACATCTTTTTGACAATCGCTACGGCACGGGACAATCGACCATTGACGGCGTCGTGCGGGCGACCGACATGCTGATCGCCGGCAAACGCGTGGTCCTTGCCGGATACGGTTGGTGTGGCAAAGGCGTGGCTTCCCGTGCCCGCGGCATGGGTGCCAAAGTCATCGTCACCGAAGTCGATCCGATCCGTGCCTTGGAAGCAGCCATGGACGGCTTGGAAGTCATGACCATGAAAGAGGCGGCGCGCATCGGTGATCTCTTCATCACGCTCACCGGCGACATGCACGTGATCGCCGAAGAACATCTCAAAGCGATGAAAGATGGCGCGGTGATCTGCAACTCGGGTCACTTCGACATTGAAATCGATCTGAAGGCGCTCAGGAGGCTTTCCGCCAAAGTAGAAAAGAATGTTCGCAACTGTGTCGACGCCTATGTCTTTCCCGGCGGCAAACGGATTTATTTGATCGGCGAAGGACGTTTGGTGAATCTTGCCGCTGCTGAGGGCCATCCGGCATCGGTGATGGACATGAGCTTTGCGACTCAGGCGCTCGCTTCGGAATGGGCCGTCAAAAACCAAAAACAGCTCACACCCAAAGTGTATGATGTGCCCAGCGAAGTAGAAAACTGGGTCGCGAAATTGAAGCTCAGCTCCATGGGCATTCGCATCGATACCTTGAGCAAAGAACAGCAGCAGTATCTCTCGTCCTGGTCCCACGGTACATAGTTCGACCTTCCGTTTCTGTCTAGCCGCAGAGTGTAGAAAAACTCCGCGATGGCTGTTTTGCCTCTCGATACGCGCATTGCGCTACTCGGGGAATCGGTGTTAGACCGACCATCCTGAGTAGGCAGCGCTACACTGCGTATCGAAGGATACGCGCAATGACAACGCGCCATCAGCACACCGCTTGACGAGATCCTTTGTACGGGATTAATGATAGCCGCAGGTGAACAGCTCAGGGAGGGGAATATGTCTCAGAACGCTGTGCAAAAATTCATCGTTGCGACGCGCACGCTCTTTGCAACTGAAGCCGATCCGGCGAAACGCTGGGAAAAAATGCCGCCGCTGCTGCAAGAGCTCCTCGCCGATCCTTGGGTCAAGGAACAGTCGCGGAATTGGCCCGACTGCTCGCAGGGCGGCGAGCGGGCCGAGAATCTGCTGTTTTACGAGGATCCCGATTACAAGTTCGTCATCAACGGCTTGATCAAAGCGCCGCATACCCGGACGCAAATTCACGATCACGCGCACAACTGGACGCTTTACGGTGTACTCGATGGCACCGAGACGGTCGAGCGATACGAGCGCCTCGATGACGGCAGCAGGCCAGACCACGCAGAAGTCCGTAAGACAGTCAACGTGAAAGTCGGCGCGGGCAAAATCGATCTGGTGCCGCCATACGAAATTCATGCCGAAGAGAGCGGAGATGAGCGCACCGTCGCCATCATCGTGCGCGCAGAGAAAGCCGGCGGTTTTCTTCAGGGCCGTTACGATCCGGCGACCAACCGTTACTGGCAGGGCTACGGTCCGAAACAACTGCCCTACGAACTGAAGTAAGCTCTGCCATCGCCATTGGATTAGTGGCTCAACAAGTCGCAATCCCCCTTTCATCCTGGAAGGAGGAAATAGGGGATTTGTCGCTCTGGTTTTTTTACGAACGGAGAGTTTCATGGCAACCTCAACGCGAGACAGTAAGCCGCGTATCGCAGTTTTCTCCGGGCCGACCGCGACGATTCAAAACACCGAACCGCTGGTCACCAGCAACAAAGCGCGTGAGAAATATGGTTTGAAAATGCGCAGCTACCCAGACGGGTCGGCCATGCGCTTCGATGTGCTCCGGCCGCAGCGACTCGCAGCACCAGTGACTGTGTACGTCGAGCAGTTCAGCGCCCACCCGCTGGAGCGAGATTTCGCCGGACTCTATGCGCCGCCGGATGGCTATTTGGATGATGCGGGAAATTTTCACAAAGAGAGAAAAAGCTCGAGCGATAAGCCGGTTTACGAAATCACGCTGAAACCTGAAGACGGCTTATACCCACTTCCCTATATGGCGCGTCAGGCGAATGGAGAGCCTTGGGAGATGGATGGCATCGAGAAGAACGCGCCCGAGGAAGTGGTTCGGGTGCCTTTCTTTCCCGACGGTTCACGGCTGTTCGAGGAAATCGATCGATTGGGCATATCGGACGAAGGTATCGGTTGCTTGCTCAGCGGCAAAGCTGATTTCGATTTCGTCCGCGCGCTACCTTCCGGCGGGTATCTGACCGGACGGCGTGCCGGCGAACGAACGGATATCGGCGAGGGGGATATCGCTCCGGAGAAGCGCGGCGTCGATTTTTTCCCCTATCGTCCGGGTTATTTACGCAAAGAGCCACCGATGGCGGCGCTTGCACGCGTCACTAACGTCGTGCAACGGACGCTCGCTACCGGGAAATACCTGGGCGCGATCTGGCTCGAGGGAAGCCCGTTTGTCGAGGAGACGACGTATTGGCTCAACTTGTTGATCGATACGACGGTGCCGATTTGCGGCAATTCCTCGCAGCGGCCACATGGAGCGCTCGCCAACGATGGTGACCGGAATATTGTCGATTCGGTGAGCTACATCACATCGCGTATCTGGGCCGATGAGAACGGGCACGATTGCATCGGCGCAGTGGCGATTCTCGACGAGCAAATCTTTACCTCGCGGGATGTGCAAAAATCGGATGCGCGGCCCGGCGGTTACGTCGCTACTGGCGGACACGGCGGCATCATAGGTCGAATCGGTCATCCGGGTGCGCCACAGTTTTCATTCAAGCCGGTGAAGCGGCATACGTACGATTCGACGCTGAATTTGACTCGGCTGCCTAGCGAAGTTCAAGGTTCAGCCGTTCAAAGTTCAAAAATCGGAACCATCGGCATAGCAATCAAAAATGACGAGGGCAATCTGGTGTCGAGCGCGATTCCCAAAGTGACAATTGTGAAGCATGCCCGTTATCTGCCCGATGATACTTCGGGAGATGCGAGCGCCGAAGTCGATATACTCGCGCGCATCGAGAAAAATTTGCGCGATGCGCCGTTAGCGGGCTTTATCGCCGAGGGATCGGCGCCCTTTGGCGCCATGAGCAATCCCGTCGACGCGGCACTCAAGCGCGCTGTGTTCAGCGGCATGCCGGTGGTGAAAGTCGGGCGCGGTAATGCCGGCGGTTTTGTCGATCCAACGCGTGATCCGTTGGCGATCGCCGGCAGCAATTTAACCGCAACGAAAGCCCGGATGTTGCTAATGGCTTGTCTGATGAAATTCGGTTGTCTGCCGCCGGCCGCGGATCCAGCGAAGCCGAGCGCTGCGGAAGCCGACGCGACCAAAGCCAAGCTGAAAGAGTATCAGGCGATATTCGACACTCATTGAGCCGCATGCCAGAGTAACCCACAAGGACCGAAAGATTCACCACGAAGACGCCAAGCACACGAAGGTTTTCGTAGGGCGTGGCTTTGCGTATCTCTTCAAGACGGGAGCGGCGGAATCCGAATTTTAACCATAGTACTATAGAGTGATCTGGAGGACTTAACGATGTCAGGGAAGCATGGACACAAACCGTTCGAAGGGCACATGCATGACTACATGGCGCACATCAAAGCCGTCGAAGAGGATCTGGAATATTACCGGGCCAAGCGGTTCGAACCGCGAATCATTTATTTGCTGCGGCGCGGTGTAGTCACGTTCTATGACCTGCTCAAGGTGCGCGCGACGCTAAAAAAGAAAGATCATTTCTTCAAAGTCGGCAAATCTCAAGGAAAAAATATTGAAGCACGCGTGCGCTACTTGGAGGAATGGCTCGATGAATACGTAAAAGGCATCGCCTTAGTGTCCGCCCGCGCCGTGGAAGGCATGGACATGGTAACGGAGGACAACCGCAAGGAGCGCGGCGATTACGACGACTTTTTCAAAATCAAGAAAAAGGAACACAATGGCGCCCTCGAAGAACGTATGGCGAACCTCGAGCAGGATCTAACGGATTATCAGGCGTTGCTGGAGGTTTTCGTCCAGGCCTTGATCAAACGCGGCTGGGCGACCCGAACGGATCTCGAACAACGCTGGAAACAACTGCATGAAGAACGCCCCTGGGCTGGCGGCGTTATCGTCGCGAAGGCGTGGAGCGATCCGGAGTTCAAGCGGGCTCTATTGACCACCGGCCGCGAAGCGCTAAGAGAAATGGGCGTGCATCAGGGCAAAGTCGGCAAACTGGTGGTCGTGGAGAATACGGATCGCGTTCATAACGTGATCGTCTGCACGCTCTGCTCGTGTTATCCCTATGACATTCTCGGTGACACGCCGTGGTGGTATAAGCACGAAAGCTATCGGACCAGTATCGTCCAAAATCCACGCCAGTGCATCAAGGAAATGTTCCGCTTGGAAATTCCGCCGGAAAAAGAGGTTCGTGTCTGGGATAGCACGTCTGACGTGCGCTATTTCGTTTTGCCCAAGCGCCCCGCCGGCACGGAGAACATGTCCGAAGAAGAATTAGCGGCACTCGTTACTGTGGACAGCCTGATCGGCGCAGGATACCCGCTGGAACCGGCGCAGTTGCGCGAGCGGGAAGCGGCCCATGTCGAACCGGAAATGCCGCGGGTGCGGCCGGATTAGGAGTCGTGATGGAAACGAGCAGCAAATACAAAGTCGGCGATGCGGTCATGGTCGCCGACGAAAACCCCACCGGCAATCCGCGAACGCCGCACTATATTCGCGGCAAACGCGGCGTCATCGGCGCTGTTCACGGCGTGCTCGAAAATATCCGCGATCATCGCGGCGTGCACAAGCCGCTTTACACGGTCAAGTTTGATCTAGGTGAACTCTTCAGTTGCCATGACCAAGATTCGATTTGGGTCGATGTGCATGAGGAGTGGCTGAGCGAGGCGATCCGGGATAGCTAAACTGGCGCCGAGGGAATTCATTCAACGCCAGATCTGCTCGGCCGTTTCAACGATCGTAGCGAGCTTTTTCCACATTTCGTCTTCGCTCAGCACCTTGGAATCAATCCCGCCGAAGCCGCATTGAGGGCTAAGCGCCAACTGTTCTAGCGGCAAAAACTCGCTCGCCTGATCAATACGTTGCTTTAGTTCGTCGATGCTCTCCATGTCTGAGCTCTTGGTCGAGACCAGACCGAGCACGATAAATTTGTCTTTGGGCACTAGTCGCAGCGGCTCGAAGCCGCCGGCGCGCTCGCTATCGTATTCAAGCAGAATGCGCTGGTGTTTCAGCGTATTGAAGAGCTTTTCTGCGATCGCGTCGTAGGCGCCTTCGCGATGCCATTGCGGGACGAGCTTGCCGGTTGCGGGATCAATCGTCCGAGCATTACCGCGGCAGATGTGGATACCAAACGTCACACCGGAGAAGCCCTCGATAAGCGCGTTATCCGCCTCGATGGAGCGCTGGAAGTTACGTTCCGGATCTTCGCCACGGCGGCGCATTCTTTCCAGCGAGATCTTATCGACATAGGCGGTGTAGCCGGGAGCATCGATTTGGATATATTTGCAGCCAGCGTTCACCAGCTCGGCGATGATCTGCCGTTCAATTTGCACGACGTCCTCGACGAACTCATCTAAGCCTTTATAGACGCTCAGCGACGTTTCCCACTTGAAACGCTGTGTGATGCGGTCGGGTCCGAGAACCGTGACTTTAACCGGCGCTGCGGCAACGCTTTGAGCAAAACGGAATTCTTCGAGCGGAAGATTGCGAATGAGCTTGAGCCGCTCGACTGCGGCACGGCGGGTAACGATCGCCGGACCGGCTTCATCGAAGTTTTGCTCGGCGCGTTCGAGCGGGTTCTCGTTTACATTCCGTTTCTCGTAGTAGCGCGAAACATCTTGCGGCACGTCGAAGCCGGTGACGCACTCCGAGAAGCTCTCCTGAAAGTTGTGGCGCCTGAACTCGCCGTCGGTGACCACAGGTAGGCCGTGTTCCTCCTGTTTATGGATGACCCGGCGAATGGCGTCGTCTTGCGCTTGTCTCAACTCTTCAAAGCTTGCTTGTTTACGATCGTGCCGGGCGAAGGCTTCTTTCAGTTTTGCCGGTCGGACGAGGCTGCCGATGTGATCGATGCGCAGCTTGCTGAGATCGCTTAAAACCATATTGCCTCCGGTTCACATAAACTCGACAAAAATCGAATTGGCGACGAGCAATCCCTTCTTCGTGAGCCTCAAGAATCCATGTTTTACCTCGAGCAGCATACCTTCGATCAAATCTTTGATGCGTGGAAAAGCCTCCCAGGGAAACTCGCCAAATCGCTCGCGGAAGGCAACGGGCGATATGCCTTCGGTCATGCGTAGTCCAAGAAACATGAACTCAGCGGCAGCTTTATTCCGGTCAACCTCTTCCAACTCAGTGATCGCTTGGCGAGTTTGACCGACCTGCGCGATGTATTTGGCGGGATTTTTTTCGTTACTCCAACGTCGGCCGGTCCGGTGATCTGTGTTTCGATGATAGCTGTGGGCGCCTGCGCCGACTCCCAGATAATCGCCGCCGCGCCAGTAATTCGAGTTGTGCCGGGAATGGCAATTTGGCTGCGCGTAATTGGAAATCTCATAGCGCAGTAATCCGGCCGCAGCAAGTTTCGTCTCGATCAGCTCGGCCATCGCGATCTCTTCGTCTTCGGAAAGGGAGCTCATTTTGCCGGCACGGTATTCGTGTTGAAACGGCGTGCCTTCTTCGAAGGTTAAGTTGTAAGCCGAGAGATGCGGCGGCTGAAAGGATAATGCGCTATCCAGGTCCGCTGCCAATTCGGCAAGGGTTTGACCAGGGTTGGCATAGATCAAATCCAAACTGAAGCTCTCGAAGTTCGTCCGCCGGACGATCTCGAGTGCTCGTTGGGCTTCTTCCACGCCGTGAATGCGCCCGAGGAATTTAAGCAGTTTGGGCTGAAACGACTGCACGCCGATACTGATGCGATTGATGCCGGCATCGTGGTAGCCGAAGAATTTATCGCTGTCAACGGTTCCGGGATTGGCTTCCAGAGTGATCTCACAGTCGGCTTCAATGGGAAACGTCGCCGCACTCCAAGCGAGGAGCTTGCCGATGCTCTCCGGCTTGAACGTCGATGGTGTGCCGCCGCCAAAAAAAATGCTTTGCGCCGTACGGCCGCGCCATTCCTCCGAGTCGCCATAGCGTGTCAGTTCGGAGAGCAGCGCATCCACATAGGACTGTTCGGGAATTTCGGCGACGACATGTGAGTTGAAGTCGCAGTAGGGGCACTTGCTCACGCAATAAGGAATATGGATGTAAAGGGAAAATGGCTTTGCCATCTGAGGAGCATCATAATCGGCCGAACGGGCGCCGGCAACTCGAAGCACGCAGCCTGTGGCCAGCTTTGCAACCCTACCCGGTCTTGCTATGATTTGCCTGAGAGTTGCTGCGGAGAAAAACTATGTCGGTTCATGAGCACAAAGAAAGAGGTAAAAAGAACATCCGCTTTTTTGTCGTGACCGTGAGCGATACACGGGACGAAACCACGGATACCAGCGGTCAGACGATCAGAAATTTGTTGGAGAATCATCAGCATGAGACCGTCGGTTATCGAATCGTCAAAGATGAACCCGAACAGATCGAAAATTCGCTCAGCGAGGCACTTGCAAAAAACGATGTCGACGCGGTGATTGTCAACGGCGGCACGGGTATCGCTCCGCGCGACGGGACTTATGAGGTCGTGAGCCGGTTTCTAGAAAAAAAGCTCGACGGCTTCGGCGAAATCTTTCGCTATTTGAGTTATCTCGAGATCGGCTCAGCAGCGATCATGAGCCGGGCGGCCGCCGGGAGCGCGCGCGGCAAAGTGTTGATCTCGCTGCCGGGTTCGCAGGCGGCCGTGAAGCTGGCCATGGAGAAGCTCGTGCTGAACGAGATTAGACATATGGTTTCTCAGGTTCAGGGGAAATGACCGTCCGAGTGAAATTTTTCGCCATTTTGCGCGAGCGCGCCGGCGTCTCGGAAGTTTCCAAGGAACTCTCTGAGGGGAGCACGGTCGGTGATCTCTGGCGAGAATTGCAGAAAGATTATCCCAAGCTGGCCGTGCCGGGAATCCGTCTGCTCTACGCCGTCAATCAGAATTATGCGACGGCGGATTATTGCTTGCGCGAGCAGGATGAAGTGGGTTTTATCCCACCGGTGAGCGGAGGGTAGCCTCGCTTATGCTCGGCATGGCAAATTGCAGATTTCAGATTTCACCCAGGCAGATCCATGTTTAAAGTTACCGATAAACCGATCAATTTGCAGGAGTTGGTGGATTACGTAAGCGATCCTGGGGCCGGTGCGATCGTTCCTTTCATCGGTACGACGCGCAACAACAACGAAGGTCGAAACGTCATCGCCCTTGACTACGAAGCCTATCCCGAAATGGCCGAGAAGGAGTTAGCTCGTATTGGCGAGGAGGCGAAGAAAAAATGGCCGATCTGCAAAATGGCGATCGTGCATCGTCTCGGCCCGGTTCAGATCGGTGAAGCGAGCGTGATTATTGCCGTCTCATCGGCGCACCGCGACGCGGCATTCGCGGCTAGCCGCTTCGCCATTGAAGAAATCAAAAAGACCGTGCCGATCTGGAAAAAAGAAGTGTTCGAAGGCGGCGAAGTTTGGATCGGCACGCAGACCGGCCAGCCGCTCACCGCACTCAAGTAAAACCTGCGCGTTTTTGCACGCATGAAGTCTGGCAGTGCATGGAGCGACTCTGCATTGGCGCTTGCCCAAAGCAGGCCAATCAGTGTGAGCAGGGCTACGTCCCACCTGAAGGCCTCGACGAGCTGGTAAATGACCTTGCTGAGCAAAATCGCCACGAGGATACCGCCATCGAAGCATAGCCCCAAAAGAGCGTTTGCCCCGGCGGCGGCCAGCCGGCGGGAAAATCCGTCAGCGGCGAAAGCATCTTTCAGGGATTCATTCGGCGTGCCAGAACTCCCCACCACGAAGAACCGGCCATTTCTCAATCGACGCGGTGCACCGCGTCTGGCGGAAGGGAAGCGATGAGGGCACGGAGAGCCTGCTCGAGGTAATCCGAATCTTTCGATTCGAGCGTGACTTTGACCTTATACTCCGGCAGATCCAGAACAGGATAGGACCCGAGCATGAGGTTAGGAAAGTTTACCAGCAGTTCATTCAGAATGGAGGCGATGATGCCTTCGCCATACCGGACGAAGACATTTTTTAGATAGTACGGCGTGTCCCGAAACGTCTCTTTGATGGCGTGAAAACGCTCCTCGAGAATTCTCGGGATCCCCGGGAAGATGTAAATATTGCGGATCTTTACGATCGCTGCAAAGGGCGCTTCAGTCGCCAACAACGTAGCGCCTTCGGGAACGTTGGCCATGCGCAGCCGTGCCTCGTTTACCTGATCGCCCAAGCGCTGGCGCATGCGCCGTTCGATGTCGGGATGACGAACCACCCTGACACCTAGACCGTGCGCGACTCCCTCGATGGTGACATCGTCGTGTGTCGGTCCGACACCGCCGCTGGTGAATACATAATCAAAGCGATCAGAAAAAGCCGCGACTTCCTTTCCGATAATCTCGATATTATCCTGGATGGTCGATATCTTCTGAAGCTCGACGCCCAGTTGCCGCAACTCGGTGCAGAAAAAATGGGAATTCGTGTCCCGCGTTTTGCCGGACAAGACTTCGTTGCCAATGATCACGATGCCAGCGGTCTTAGACATGCGTATTGCTCTCGAAATGACGCGGTGGACTCAGAGATCAAACTCGCTGCAGCTCATGAAAAACTGGCAATTCGGATTCGGACAAGTATACTTACATTTCTCGTTGATCAGCTTCGAGCTGCAGACTGGACAATAATCCCACCAGTTTTGTTGCGAAATCGGCTCGCGTGGCACACGACTGTCAGCGGTTTTTTCCGGCATAGGAAATCTCCAATGGACGCAGAATAACTTACCTGCTGAAAAGTTTAAATAGGTTTCGGTCACTTACTGGGTGCCTGTTCTCTGCACCGCTTGGGCCGCAAAAAGCGGCGGTAATTGCAGTTGCCGATGGCCAAAATGCCGATTGCAGGCTCGATAATCTGTCGTTGATTGCTTTCAGAGTTCCACTATAATCTAATCTCGCTGACACACTTATGAACCAACTCGGAGTGATTCTACTCGCCGCCGGTCAGGGAACCCGAATGAAATCGGCCGTTCCTAAAGTGCTTCATTCGCTGGGCGGAAAAGCTCTCTTTCTTCATGTCTTGGAAAACGCAAGACGACTCGATCCGGCCATCATCGCAATCGTGGTCGGCCATGCTGCGCGCAGGGTTCAAGACGCCTGCCCGGTAAGGGACATAAATTGGGCCATCCAAGAAGAGCAGCTTGGTACGGGTCATGCGGTCTTATGCGCCCAAGATAAATTCCATGAATTTGCCGGCGACATTTTAATCTTGAGCGGCGACGTGCCGCTGATCCAAGAACAAACATTGCGAGCGATGATCGAAAACCAACGCAGCTCTCGTGCAGACCTGAGTTTTCTCACGGCACAATTGGACAACCCTAATGGCTACGGGCGTATTTTACGCGATGCCGGAGGCGCTGTGACGGGCATCATCGAAGAAAAGGATGCAACCGACGAGCAGCGACAGATCTCCGAAATCAATACCGGAATTTATGTGGTCTCGAGTCCGTTCCTTTTTGACGCATTGGCCGCAGTTAAGAATCATAATCAGCAGAAGGAGTATTACCTGACGGATATCGTCGCGATCGCTCTTCGACAGAAAAAGAAAGTCGAGGCTGTGCAGATCAACGATGTCCGTCAGACTCTGGGAATCAATAGCCGAGAGGATCTAGCGAAGATGGAAAAGAGCCTGCGCGATAAAATCAATCAAAAGTGGATGCTCGCCGGAGTAACGCTCCAGGATCCGGATACGACTTACATCGAAGAGACTGTAACCATCGGGCAAGACACCGTCATCGGTCCGAACACTCATCTCAAGGGCAAGACCGTGATCGGCGAGCGCTGTCATATCGACGGTACCGCCTTTCTCACCGACATGGAAATCGGCGATGACGTTCTGCTCAAGTTTTCGGTCGTTATGACCGGCAGCCGCATCGATGGCGGCGCCATCGTTGGCCCATTTGCGCATTTGCGTCCAGGGACGCATTTAGGGCGCAATGTCCACATCGGCAATTTCGTCGAAGCGAAAGCAGCCCATGTGGGCGAGGGCACCAAAGCCAACCATCTCACCTATTTAGGCGATGTCACCATCGGCCGGGATACGAACATCGGTGCCGGCACGATCACGTGCAACTATGACGGGTTTCAAAAGTACAAAACCACCATCGGAGATCGCGTCCAGGTGGGCAGCGATACGACTCTGGTGGCGCCGATTGCAATCGGCGATGACGTCTACGTCGCCACTGCCAGCACGGTGCGGCATGATATTCCCGCGGGCGCGCTGGTGTTCAATCCGCGTGAGGAGCAGCTGCGCGAAGGCTGGACTGAACAGAAGCGGAAAAAGATGAAAGGAAACAAGAAATAATGTGCGGCATCGTCGGCTATATCGGCACACGCGAAGCAGCACCCCTCATTCTCGAGAGCCTGAGAAAACTCGAATATCGCGGTTACGATTCCGCCGGTATTGCGGTTTTGAACGACGGCCATGTCGAGATTCGCCGCTGTGAAGGCAAATTGAGCAATCTCGAAACCATGCTGCGCCGCCAACCCATCGCGGGAGCCGTGGGTATCGGTCATACTCGCTGGGCCACCCACGGCCGGCCATCGGAAACCAATGCGCATCCTCACAGCGCCGGCGATGTGGTCGTGGTGCACAATGGCATCATCGAAAATTATTTAGAGCTTAAAGAAGAGCTCGCCAATCGGGGTACCCACTTCACCTCCGAGACCGACACCGAGATCGTCGCGCATCTGGTTGCCGAAAAAATCGACCGCGGCATCGATTTTCTCGACGCGGTGCGGCGCACGCTCAAGGAGATTCACGGCTCCTACGCGCTGCTGTTTCTAAACCGTCGGGATCCCAAACGATTGATCGTGGCAAAGAATTCCACGCCCATTGTTATCGGCTGGGGCGAAGGGGAAACTTTCATCGCCTCAGACATCCCGGCATTGCTCGATTACACGCGCCGCGTGACATTTCTCGAAGACGGTGAAATTGGCGAAGTCACACTCGGCTCTTATCGCCTGCTCGACGGCAAGGGAAAAACGATTCAGCGGCCCGTCAAAGAAATCACCTGGGATGCCGTGGCGGCACAAAAGGGCGGCTATGCGCATTTCATGTTGAAAGAAATTCATGACCAACCGCGCGCGCTGGCGGATACGTTTCGTGGTCGCATCTCATTAAAAGACGGGCAAGTCTCGCTCGAGGACATCAAGTTGACTGCGAGCGCAGTTAAGCAAATCAAACGCTTTCATCTGGTCGCATGTGGCACGGCATGGCATGCCTGCCTGGTGGGCAAGTTTTTGCTCGAAGAAATCGCTGGCATCCCGGCAGAAGTCGATTACGGTTCGGAGTTCCGCTACCGTTCGCCGCTGATGGATCCAAAATCTGTTTTGTTGATGGTCAGTCAATCGGGTGAAACCGCCGACACCTTGGCGGCGACCGAGATCGCTCGCGCGAAAAGAGCAAAAATCCTGTCCATCTGTAATGTGATCGATTCTTCGATCGCGCGAAAGTCTGATGGTGTGCTGTATACTCACGCCGGGCCCGAGATCAGCGTGGCTAGCACCAAAGCGTTTACGACACAATTGACTGCGCTTTACCTTTTGGCGGTTGCGTTAGGACGGCTCACCGGCAAGCTCAGGACCAATGAGGCGCGGAAGCTTTTGCGTGATCTCATGTCGTTGCCGAGTTGGATCGAGAAGGCGTTGGAGCTCGAAGATGAGGTCAAGGATTTAGCGCGCGATCTCATGCACAGCAGGGATTTTCTCTACCTTGGTCGTGGCATCAATTATCCCATCGCCTTGGAAGGCGCGCTCAAGCTCAAGGAAATTTCCTACATTCACGCAGAAGGTTATCCTGCCGGCGAAATGAAGCACGGTCCGATTGCGCTGATCGATGAACAGATGCCGGTCGTCGTGCTCGCGCCGCGAGATCGCTATTTTCAGAAGACCGTGAGCAATCTGAAGGAGGTCGAATCCCGTGGCGGCAAGGTCGTCGTGTTGACGGATGATTCCAAAACCGCTACTGAGAGCGCCGTACATCACACCTTGACGCTGCCCAAGGCTTCGCACTATCTTACGCCGATTGTTATGACTGTGCCGCTTCAACTGCTTGCGTATCATATTGCGGTACATCGCGGCGCCGACGTCGATCAGCCTCGCAATCTCGCCAAAAGCGTGACCGTTGAATAATGGCGTCGGAGCGACCTCACCGGCGCGGAAATCTCTAGGCGGGAGTTTCGCGCAGTAGGCGAGCAGCCTCTTCGGGGCATACGGGATTCAAATGGATGCCCGACCCCCATTCCAAACCCGCGGCTTTTGCAACTTGCGGCAAAATCTCAATATGCCAGTGATATTGATACTCGGCAGTTTCGTGCGGCGGAAGTGAGTGGATGAAGTAATTGAAGGCCGGATTTCCGAGAGCCCCGTTGAGCTTAATGATCACGTTTCGTAGAGCATGAGCGAGAGCGAAAATGTCTTCATCCGAGCTGCTCTCGAAAGTTGCCGAGTGATTTTTTGGCAGGATCCACGTCTCATACAGGAACCGGGGCGCAAACGGACAAAGCGCCACGAAACGTTCCGTCGAGCTAACTAGACGTTTCCCGCTAACGGATTCCGTTTGGCTCAGCGCACAATAAAAGCAAGCGCCTGTGGATCGGTAGTGGCGATTTGCGCCAGTAATTTCGGCGCTCACTTCCTTTGGCACGAACGGCAGAGCGATCACCTGTGAATGAACATGTTCGAGGGTGGCTCCGGCGGCTTCGCCTTGATTTTTATAGATCAGTAAGCAGCGCCACCGGCGATCCTTGCGCAGCGTCGCAAGGCGCGCCTGATAAGCCCGCAAGATATTCACGAATTGACTTTCGTCGAGCGCGCCGATGTTGACGATATGGCGCGGATTTTCGATGATCACTTCGTGAACACCAACTCCCGGCGAGGTTCTATAGATGCCCGGATCGGCTTCGCTCCACCTGCCGTAATCTTCAAGCGCTGGATATTTGTTTGGAACTGTGCGCACTCGCCAACCAGGCGTGTCTGCCCCGCTGTGCGCTTCTCTTTGCGCATAGATTTCCGGTGGCGTCATGCGTTCGTTGCCCTCGCAAAACGGACACTCTAGCGAATACACGAGCTCAGTCTCGGCGTCGTAGTGCCGAGGCCGGTTCGAGCGGTTCGATGCGATGATGACGCAGCGACCAGTGATGGGATCTTGTCTGAATTCAGGCATGCCGAGGCTCAAGGCCAAGATGCGTCATGAACGGGCAGGTACTGGACTCGGTGAATATCCCAAACCGACGAAATAAAATTCTGAGGAGCCCTGGCGCGTCGCTTCGGGCTTCGTGCGGTGCACGGTTAGAAAATGCCGTTTCATCGCCGCAGTAAACGCATGCAAATCCTCACTAATAAAACTTTTGATCAACAAAGTACCTCCCGGGCGCAGCAATTCGACGGCGGTCGAGAGGGCAATCTGGTTCAATTCGAAACAGCGCGCCGTGTCCGCATCACGGATGCCGCTCAATTTCGGCGCGAGATCGGACAATACGCAATCTGCCGGACCGTTCAGCAGCTGTTTGACTTTCTCCCGCACGTCACCATCGGTCATGTCGCCTTGCAGCAGGACAATGTTACGTTCTTGAAACGGTTGGATCGCCTGCAAGTCCACAGCGACGATCTTGCCGCCGTGTCCGACAATTTTGGCGGCGACTTGAAGCCAGCCGCCAGGGGCAGCGCCGAGATCGACGACGGAATCGCCCGAATGGAGAAAACGGTAACGCTCCTGCAGCTCAAGCAGTTTGTAAGCCGCACGGGAGCGATAACCTTGCTGCTTCGCTTTTTTGTAGTAGCGATCATGGTGATCGTAAGCCATAAAAACTGGATTTTGACCTGTTCATGGGCAAAAAAAAAGCCCGACCTCTAGAGGTCGGGCTTGATTAGCGAAAGCTCGTCTGGGACTCAGCGGGCGCCCTTTACCTGCAACTCTACTCTTCGGTTCACCGCGCGTGCCCATTGTGTGTCCTGATCAATCAAAGGCCTGCTCTCGCCCAGGCTCATGGCTGAAACACGGCTTGGATCTACGCCTTGCGCCACGAGCTCCTTGATCACGGTTTCAGCGCGGCGCCGGCCGAGTTTTTGGTTATACTCGTCGGAGCCTGCAGCATCTGTGTGGCCCTCGATCACCAAAGTCAAATCGGCTGCCTGTTTCAGTCGCTGCGCAGCTACATAGACTTGGCCTTTGCCGAGCTCGGTCAGCTCAGCGGAATCGAAGCGAAAAGCGACCACGGGGAAAACCATCTTCTCGACTTCGACGATTTTTGGCACTTCCTTAACCACGATCTTTTCCACTGGGACTTCGACAATCTTGACGGTTTCTTGTGCAGTCGGCGCCGCAGCTTGTGGCTGTGCTGGAGCGGGAGCGGGTGCCGGGGCTGGCGCGGCGGGTCTCTGCGGCGCAGTTTTCCGCATGCCATAATCACTTGACTGTGGTTCGGCTAGGATCGGCGGGTGCGGTCGATGGCCAAAAAATGCTTCCTGTGGCTCGGTTGCACTGACGAGAAAGTGAAAAGGCCGAAACAGTGTCCATTCCGCCAAAAACCCAACCGGGTAGAGCAGGTATGCCGCAATCCTCAACGGATTTGACTGGCTGTCATCATAGTCATCCCATTCAGCCCAGAGTCTTTGTGGTTGAAGCACCAAAACCAACATGAAAACCGACGCCAATGATCGGGAAATCTTCATATATAAGCCTCCTTGGGCCGATGAACGACCAGTCTAAGGGTCGGCAGCTTTTTTGTCAAATTTTTTAGGTGCCGCCTTAGGATACGCGGGTCTCTCAATGCTCACACTTTGAATGCGAAAACAAGCAACTGTCGCTCTCGTCAATTTCATCGTAACCAGCAGTGTGTTGTAAGCATTGCGACGATGTTTTATGAACAGGTGATCCATCGAGTTTTTTGGGGGCGGACCTGCTTATCACTATAGAGAAGAACGAGCGACGTATATCCATTACTTGGGAGCGGCCGCCGTTGAATGTCCTGGACATCGAACTGTTAAGTGAGCTCGATCAGGTGCTCAACAGATGTGCGGATGATGGCGGCGCAGACCTGGTCGTACTCAAGGGCGCCGGCGAGCGCGCTTTTTCTGCGGGCGTAGATATTCGCGACCATACTAAAGAGAAAGTTCCCGAGATGCTCGAAGTCGTGCATGGGGTTGTGCGCAAACTGCTCGGATTACCGCAGGTGACGATCGCCGCGGTTCGCGGTGCCTGCCTTGGTGGCGGGTGCGAGATTGCGAGTTCGTGCGACTTGATCGTCGCCACTGAGCAGAGCTGGTTTGCGACGCCCGAAATTCGCGTTGGCTGTTACCCGCCGGTGGCGTTGGCGCGGTTTTCCCAACTGATTGGTTATCACCGGGCCGCGGAAATGATTCTCACCGGACGACGCTTTTCGGCGGACGAAGCCTATGCCATGGGGCTGATCAATCGAGTTTGCGCGGCGGACCAATTCGATGTTGAGCTGCAGAGATTCGTGCACGACCTCGCGGAACAGAGCGGAGCAGTGTTGCGCGTGGCTGTGAAGGGTCTGCGGGCGTTGTCGTTGAAAGGATTCGAGCAAGCGCTTCAGTATTCCGAGGAACTGTACTGCCGCGAGCTTTTGCAGACAGCCGACGTCGAGGAAGGAATCAAAGCATTTTTGGATAAACGGCCGCCAGCATGGCGCCATCGTTAGAATTCGCCTCGCCTCGTGAGTTCCAAAAACAGCATCTGTGTGCTAGCGTCGCGTTGAATGGGTGAGTTTGAGGTTAAAATCGCTACCAATGCGCACGAAATCGAAGAGGCCCAACGGCTAAGGTTTCAAGTTTTCAATCTCGAACTCAACAAAGGATTAAAAGCCTCTTATGAGCGCGGCTTGGACGTCGATGAGTTCGATGCTCATTGCGATCATCTGATCGTCCGTGATCTCAAGAGCGGCGATGTGGTCGGTACCTACCGTTTGTTGCGCGGCGCGCAAGCGCGCCGGCACATTGGTTTTTACTCCGAAAAAGAATTCGATTTGTCGCGCATTAACGAGCTCGATGGCGAATTGATGGAGCTCGGCCGCTCCTGCGCTCGCAAGGATTTTCGCGACCGCTCTTTGCTTCCACTGATGTGGGAAGCGATCGCCGAACAGGTGCGGATTCACCGGGTACGTTATCTGTTCGGCTGCGGTAGCCTATACACCACCGAAACAGCGGAAGTGAGCGCCATTTTTTCCCTCCTGAAAAATCGGTATTATGCGCCGGAGGTATTTCGTGTTTATCCGGCGGCGAACTGCCGATTTGTTGGCGTGCTGACCGATCTGCAGATCAGCGATGAACAAGCGCTATTCCAAAAGCTGCCGAGTCTCATCAAGGGCTATCTTCGCATTGGTGCAGTGGTATGCGGGCCTCCGGCATTGGACCAGGAATTTGGCACTACGGATTTCTTCTTGCTGTTGGATTTCGGTTCCTTGAAGGAAGAATATCTGAAACGCCTGGGACTCGGCGATGTAAAGGTTAGCGATGCGCCTGCTTAAACTCGCCGCCTTCCTGTCGCTGTGGGTGATGTTTTTCGTCTTGGTCGCGATCGTCCATCTATGGATCTCGGTACTTGGCCTGCCAAACCGCTGGAAAATCATCAGCCGTCTGAATCGCAACTACACGCTGTTGCTCCGACTCATCCTCAACATTAAAGTTACTGTGGCCGGCGATGAAGGCCAACTGGAACGGGGCGGGTATATCATCATTGCCAATCACGTGAGCTACGTCGACGGCATTATTCTCGGTAGCATCTTCCCGATTGTATTTGTATCCAAACGCGAGGTTAAAAAATGGCCCATCGTCGGGCAGTGGAACATGCTTTGCGGCACGATTTTCATCAATCGGCAACGAAAAGGTCAGGTGGCTTCACTCGTTAAAGAGATGACCCGAAAACTTCGGCAGGAAGCGAACATCCTGCTGTTTCCCGAAGGCACGTCAACGAACGGCGAGAAAATGTTGCCGTTTCAGACGGTGCCTCTCGCGGCGCCGCTACGGAATCGCTCGATCATCGTACCGATGACCGTGACCTACAAGACGATCGACGATCAGCCGGTGACAACGGCAAATCGAGATTCGGTCTACTGGTATGGCGATATGGAATTTGTCACACACCTGTGGAATTTGCTCGCGCTGCGCGGAATCGAGGTGCTGGTGACGATCCAGCCAAAAATCGAGTGTTTTCGTTATACAGATAATTCGGCGGGGCGAAAAAAATTGGCCGAGGACTGCTATAATCGGGTTCTCGGCCGAGTTACCCGAAATTTTACAATGGCTGAAGACGACAGCGACAGCACGGACGAGTCGTCGACATCACTTTCCAGTTAGCTGCTTTTTTATATTCTCGACGAATTCTTTGAGCATCGCGTCGGCTTTTTTTCGGATAATCGGTTGACCGAATTCGCCGATTTTGCCGAGGATATTGACGTCGGTTTCAACGAGTAGCTCAGTCTCGTTGGCGCCAAGCTCCTTGAGGGTCATGCTGGTTTTACCGTTCACGGCGCCGGCCGCCATGCGGTCTTTGGCTTCGGCGCGCAAGGCGGCGCGCCAGTCATTTTTGTTTTGTTCTTCGAGAATGATCTTGCCTTGAAGATTGAGCTTGATCGGTCCGACACGGACGGTGAGCGCTCCTTGGTAGGTCGTATCATCGATCTTGCTCACCGATTCGACACCCGGAAGCGACTTGGCCACCTTGGGAACGTCCATTAAAAAATCCCAAAGCGGCTCGCGAGCCACAGGAATTTGTGCAGTCTGAGTAAATTTCACCTTCTCTTGCCTTTCTTCATGGGTTTCTTTTTGACTACCTTAGTCGCAACCTTGCTTCTCGATTTCTGACGAAGATCGCCCAAGGCTTGTTCCAGAGCCCGCCGAACAAATACAGCCGCCATGTCTTTTTTGTAACCTGCAGAGCCGCGGAAATCACTAATCGGGTCGACCGCTTCTTTGGCTTTCTCGCCCGCCTCGGCGAAGGCTTCGGCCTTGAGCGGTTGACCGCGCAAAACCGCCTCGGCAGCCGTGGCGCGGATTGGCGTGACACCGACACTGCCGAGGGCAATCCGAACATCGGCAACGGTCTTGTTCGACTTGTCGAGGGTCAACACGGCGGCCGCGGAGACGGTCGCATAATCATCGGCGGTTCGCGGCAAGAATTTGATGTACGCTGCTCCACTATTCGGCGGCAGCTTCGGAACCATGACTTCGGTGATCAGTTCATCCGGATTGAGTACGGTTTCGTAGTAGTCCTTGAAAAATTCGTCCATGGGAATAACACGACTGCCGTTTGCCGAAGTTGCCTTCAGAGTGGCGCCCAAGGCGATCAGACTCGGTGGCGGGTCTTGATTGGGGTCCGCATGGGCGAGACCCCCGCCGACGGTCGCCATATTGCGCACGCGCAGGGTTGCTACGTGATGATAAGTTTCCGCCAGCACCGGCAAGCGCCGACGGATCAATGGCGATGTTTCCAATTGCCGATGGGTTGCGAGACCACCAATACGCAAGCCACCGTTTTGCAATTCAATCCCGTTCAGGCCTCGGACGGAACGTAGGCTGATCAGGCAGCTCGGTCGGACGAGCCGCTGCTTCATCATAATGATCAAAGCGGTGCCACCGGCCACTAACTTGGCGTCGGAGCCGAATTCCTTCAGGTTCGCATGCACTTCTTTGAGACTTTTCGGGGTTCGGTATTCGAAAGGTGTCATGGGCGTTTCCTTGTTATTTCGCGAATTGATGCGCCTTCTCAATCGACTCGATAATTTTGTAGTAACCGGTGCAGCGGCAGAGATTGCCCATCATCCAATCTTTGATTTGTTCTTCGTTGGGCTTCGGGTTTTCTTTCAGTAGGGCAGTTGCCGCCACGACTTGTCCCGGCGTACAGATGCCGCATTGGAACCCGCCGTATTGGATAAAGCTTTTCTGTACCGGATTGAGCTCGCCGTTTTTCGCCAGTCCTTCGACCGTCGTGATGTCGTGACCGTCGGCCATGACGGTGAGGGTCAAGCAGGAGCTGATCATGTCACCGTCCATGAGCACGGTGCAAGCGCCACACACGCCGACACTGCAGCCCTCCTTCGTGCCCGTCAAGCCAAGATCATACCTCAGATAATCGATCAACATGCGATTCGTCGGCACTTCGGCTTCGACCTTCTTGCCGTTGACGCGAAATTTGATCTTCTTGTTCATCGCGGTTCCTTTCTCACAAATCTGTCGAGCGGAATTTTTAGTGTGCGGGTGGAAAATCCCACTAGCTGCTAGGGGTCTCTTATAGATAGAAACTTTTGAAACTGCAAGCCAGTTTAGCTGGCAATTTGAGCAAAATGGATCAGCCCGGAAGGGGCTAGACCCCGTTAGCGCTCACCCGCAAAATTCAAGATTAACACAATGAGATCGAGGTCAAAATTTTATCACTGTACGAATGCTTTTTCCTTGGTGCATCAGATCGAAGGCTTCATTGATCCGTTCCAAAGGTAGAGTGTGAGTGATCATCGGATCGACTTTGATCTCGCCGTTCAGATATTTTTCCACATAGCCAGGCAACTGCGAGCGGCCTTTCACTCCACCAAACGCGGTGCCGCGCCACACGCGGCCGGTGACCAACTGGAACGGACGGGTGCTGATTTCTTCGCCGGCGCCGGCCACGCCGATAATGACGGATTCACCCCAGCCCTTATGGCAACATTCCAGCGCAGCACGCATGGTTTTGACATTGCCAATACACTCGAAAGAATAATCCACACCACCATCGGTCATTTCGACAATCATATCTTGAATCGTACGGCCGTCGGATTGGGGCACGACGAAATCAGTCGCACCGAGACTTTTTGCCATTTCGAATTTCGCCTCGTTTATGTCAATGGCAATAATCCGTTCGGCACGTGCCATGACCAGACCTTGAATCACGCTCAAGCCAATGCCACCGAGGCCGACAACAGCCGCAGTCGAGCCGGGTCGTACTTTGGCCGTATTCAAAACCGCGCCGATTCCTGTGGTGATGCCGCAACCGAGCAAACATACTTTATCGAGCGGCGCGCCGGAGTTGATTTTAGCCACGGCAATTTCCGGCAAGACGGTATATTCGGAGAAGGTCGAAGTCCCCATGTAATGAAGAATCCGTTTGCCGGAGAGCGAAAAACGTGAAGTCCCATCTGGCATCAAGCCTTTTCCTTGGGTGAGCCGAATCGCACCGCAAAGATTAGTACGGCCGGATCGGCAAAACTTACATTCGCCGCATTCGGGAATGTAAAGGGGAATGACGTGATCGCCTGGTTTCACGGAATTGACTCCCGTGCCGACCTCCAGGACCGTAGCGCCGCCCTCATGCCCCATGATGGCTGGGAAAAGTCCCTCGGGATCTTTGCCTGAAAGCGTATAGGCGTCGGTGTGGCAGACGCCGCTTGCGTTGACTTTCAGCAGCACTTCGCCTTTTTTCGGCGCGGCTACTTCCACTTCTTCGATAACCAGCGGCTTCCCGGCTTCCCAAGCCACGGCGGCGCGTGATTTCATAACACTCCTCAATCGGTTTTGCTGCTCTTTTTTCTTACCAAAATAATACCGGAATTGGCAATTCGAACTGCTGGTGGCTGATTTTTGGTCGTCTCTCCAAAGCACCACAATGTAATTTTTGATTACACGACACAACTGACACCAGTGGCAAATTAACTGGCAATTCCGACTTTGTCGTCTGTTCAACTTGTCCATGAAAAGAACAAGGTACTAGCAAAAGTTCTATCACGCGGAATCGCGCTCTCTGGCATCGGCTGTGCTCAACCGGGGCAAGCCGCTTCAGGCGGCGAGATGCGTTGACGCGATGAACTGATATCCCCAGTTGGTCACCACGGGAATCAGGGAGCGAATGGTGAAACCGGCAACAGAAATATTCTGTGCCGGTTTTTTTTTGCTGAATCGAAGCAAAGCAACACGGACAAAAAGCAGATGAAGATATGGAGAGTGCAATGAAGAATCTTTGGGAGAGTTCAATCGATATGCAGGGACAAATTGTTGAGCACGGTCGAGCTCGAAAACTCACCCGGCTCGTTAGCGGGACAATATTCGCAATCATTGCTGTTTTTGCCAATATTGCTTTCGCTATCCCATCCTTCGCTCAAATCGTGGGAACCGCTCAACTTAATATCGAGCGACGGGGACACACCGCGACATTATTGGACGATGGCAAAGTATTGATTGTCGGCGGCGATAATCAGAGTGGCATGATCAGCCAAGCGGAGATTTTTGATCTAACATCGCCAAGTATCTCTCTCTCAGCCGCTTCGATCGTCGCGCGAACGGATCACACGGCTACTAAACTGTCAGACGGACGAGTGATTGTCATCGGTGGGCAGGGCCAGAATGGTGCACTGACGTCCACAGAAATTTATGATCCAATAACAGCCGCGTTCACATCGGGGCCATCGTTAACGACGCCGCGCAGCGGCCATACGTCGACGGTTTTATCGGACGGTAAAATTCTGATCGCTGGAGGAGACACTACGGGCAGCGCCGAGCTCTACAATCCGGTTACAAATAGTTTTTCGTTGATCACCGGAAGCATGAATGTGGGTCGTAAGTTTCACAGCGCGATCCTGACCAGCGCCGGTCAGGTGCTGATCGTTGGCGGCGTCAATGCCCAAAACGCCATCCTCAATACAGCGGAAGTTTTTGATCCAGCTTCGCAATCGTTCTATATGCCCCCCACAGATATGCAGGCACCGCGCGCGCTGCCGACATTGAAGCTGCTGGCGGACGGCAAGGTGCAGATCATCGGCGGTGATGCCGAGTTGTCGATGGAAGTGTTCGATCCGAGCAATGGAATTTTTATAGCGAAGGCGCTCTTGCCGCCGAATAGCGATCTGCTCGGAGCAACATTGAGCACGCAAAGCCGGGCCGCATTGTTTTCGCCATCGATCTCGCAAGATCCATTACTGCAAGGAGTGCTGAGTTCGGAGCAACTCGCGCTGC
>Ga0070670_100000783_pt1 | contig 24702 bp, 18 predicted proteins | sample KBSS63metaG_FD_64665 | JGI IMG/M metagenome (GOLD analysis project Ga0070670, IMG submission 64665) | Switchgrass rhizosphere microbial communities from Kellogg Biological Station, Michigan, USA - KBS S6-3 metaG | ecosystem: Host-associated > Plants > Roots > Rhizosphere > Soil ... | reverse complement strand
CGCCCGAGATTTTCTTCGGATTTTCCCAGACCGTACGCATAGGCGGTATCGAAAAAATTAATGCCGCGATCGAGCGCATGGCGCACCGCTTTGAGTTGATCTTGATAGGGCGCCTGCACCATCAGAACGGCATTATTGCCGCAGCCAAAGCCGATCTCGGAAACTTTCAAGCCGGTTTTGCCAACGGTTCGATATTGCATATTTCCTCCCGAAGACCGCGCTCGGTGAACCTCGCGCTCGCCAAATTGCGGAAAAAAAATTCTTCTCTTCCCCCTTTGTCAAAGGGGGATAAAAGGGGGATTTGTCGCGAAGACCAATAAGCAACGTTAAAATATTCATTGCTTCGCTAGATCTTCGCCAGTACCTCCACCACTGCATCCGTATCCACCAGATCCGCCAAACAACCGTCGGGCTCGAAGTACCTCAGCTCTTCTATCGGATAACGTCCGGTGCCGACGAGTATGCACTTCATGTGATTCTGTCGCGCGGCTTGTAAATCGTTCGTCGTATCACCGATGATGATGCACTGCCCGGCCGGCAACGTGCTTCCCGTGATGCGTTCGCATCGCGCTTTCGCAATCGCCGGCAAATCAGCGCGCACGTGCGAATCGCTCGCATAGGCACCGCGGCGAAGATAGGGCGCCAGACCTGCGGTTTCCAGCTTGATCTCGGCGGTGGCTTCGAAGTTGCCTGTCACGACGCTCGAACAAATGTTCTCGGTCGCCGCAAGCGCTCGCAGCAAAGCGGCTGTGCCCGGCAAGGCGCGGATCTTCGTCGTGCCCTGCATCACGTGATGGTGATAGCGCTCGCGCAAATTGATCGTGAATTGCTCCCACATCGTGTCATGGAACTCGAAAACAAAGTTCGCCTTGGCAAAGATGTCCTGCACGATCAACGGATCGGTGTTCCCGTCCGGCACCACAGTACGAATGTCACCGGTACAGCCGAACGTTTGGAGAATCGCCTCATTGAACGGTACATAGCCGTTTTCTGTCCGCGTGAGCGTGCCATCGATGTCGAACAGGATCAGCCGTTCCATGAATATGCGGATCTTGTATGATCGCCAGAGACTTAGCAAGTTACACTGTTGTGGATTGTAAGGCTTTATTTGTGAGTGCGCTGAACAATTCGAGAGGACAGAAAAATTCAATATGTCATTCGACGTTCCGCGAGAAGTCTTTCTCTAGTCGCAGTGTTCTCCATCAAAATGGTTGACCAGTTTAATTGTTGGCATTCGCACTGCGCTCGGAATCTTTCCCGGGCTAAGCTGTCACCGCCACGTACGTGTGATGACTCAGAAGCGTTGACAAGGCGGGTCTTTCAAGATAGAAGTTTTCCGTAAGTTTTGCGCGACTGGCGTCAACGTGGAATTGACCACGAGGGAGTGCAAAGCATTAAGACGGCCGAACGCCTGGGTCTCTTAACTATGGAGGTCCAGGCTTTTTTGTGGATAATGCGCCGTCGGAATAGTTTTGGCGCCGTGTTCCCATCCCTGTCCCTCCTTTAGGTCTACAAGAAGGTCTTCAAAGCGTCTAGGCTATTGTCATGATCAAGCATTACCTGCTTTCGCCCGGCCCGACACCCATTCCCAACGAGGTTCAGTTGGCAATGGCAGAGACGATGATCCATCATCGGACGCCGCAATTTAATCAAGTATTCAACGAAGCGCGTGCAGGGCTGAAAAAGGTCTTTGGCACCAAGAATGACGTCCTCATGCTCGCTTCTTCCGGCACCGGCGCGATGGAAGCTTCGGTGGCAAACCTGTTTTCGCCCGGCGACAAAGTCCTGGTCGTAAACGGTGGAAAATTCGGCGAGCGCTGGCTCAATATTTCGAACGCCTACGGATTGGACCCGATCGAGCTCAAAGTGGAATGGGGGCAGGCGGTTAAAGTCGCGGATGTCGAGCGCCAGCTCAAACAGCACTCCGATATCCAGGGCGTGATGATCCAAGCGAGCGAAACATCGACCACGGTTTTTCACCCCGTGAAAGAAATCGCCAAGCTCACGAAAAACGGCCCGCTGTTTCTGGTTGACGGAGTCACCGCCGTAGGAGTCGTTCCGTTGCAGATGGACGAATGGGGCTTCGACGTGCTGGTGACGGGGTCGCAGAAAGCTTTGATGCTCCCGCCCGGTTTGGGTTTTATCGCGCTCAGCGAGCGCGCCTGGGAAAAGACCAGACAGGCCAAGTTACCGCGCTTTTATTTTGACTTGAACCTTGAGCGCAAGAACCAACAGAAGGGTTCCGGCGCCTTCACCCCCGCGGTTTCATTGATCTTCGGCGCGCGCGCTTCGATGAACATGCTCGAGCGCGAGGGGTTGGCGAACGTTTATGCACGTCACGCACGTTTGAGCCGCGCGACCCGCGCGGCCGCCACCGCCTTGGGCTTGCGACTGCTGGCTCCGACGGATCCTAGTCCCGCGGCAACCGGCATCTATCTGCCGGATGGCATCGACGCCGATCAGGTTCTCGATTACTTGCGCGATAAAATGAATATCACCCTCGCCGAAGGTCAAGATCAGCTGAAAGGCAAAGCGATCCGCATTGCGCACGTCGGCTACATGGGATCCTTCGATGTCATTACCGCCATTGCAGCGCTGGAGATGGCGCTCAGAAAATTCGGTGCCGAGATACCGTTCGGCCGCGGTGTTGCGGCGGCACAGGAAATTCTCATGGAGGCTTTGCAATAAAATTGAAAATGGAGAATCGAGAATAGAAAATCGCAATTTTCTCTCTTCGATCCTCCATCATCGACTCTGAACCATGAAGATCCTAGTCACCGACCCGCTCGCCCCTGAAGGTCTGGAAGTTTTCAAAAACGCCGAAGGATTCGAAGTCGATGTCAAAATCGGACTCAAACCCGACGAGCTCAAAAAAATTTGCCATGCGTATGACGGTTGGGTAATCCGCAGCGGCACCAAGATTACCGCCGACCTGATCGAAGCCGCTAAAAATCTCAAAGTGATCGGCCGCGCTGGTGTGGGCTACGAGAACATCGACGCGGATACTGCGACAAAAAAGGGCATCGTCGTGATGAACACGCCGGGCGGCAACAATGTGACCACCGGCGAGCATACGATCGCTTTGATGATGGCGCTGGCGCGCCACATTCCCCAGGCCGTCGCGTCTCTGAAGGGCGGTAAATGGGACCGCAATAAGTTCGTCGGCGTTGAAATGTGCAATAAGACCATCGGGGTCATCGGTCTCGGCAACGTCGGTCGGATCGTCGCCGAGCGCGCCGCCGCACTCCGGATGAAAGTCATCGGCTTCGATCCGTTCATCGCCGCTGAAAACATCGCTCGCATGGGCGTACAGCCTGGAACCCTCGACGATATCTTTACCAGATCCGATTTCATCACGGTTCACGTGCCGTTGACTCCGGACACCCAGGGACTGATCAATAAAGCTGCTTTCGCGAAAATGAAACGGGGCGTGCGTATTATCAATTGCGCGCGCGGCGGAATTGTCGATGAAGCTGATCTCGCCGAAGCGATCAAACACGGCAAAGTCGCCGGCGCTGCGCTCGATGTCTACGTTGACGAGCCGCCGCCACCGGAACACCCTTTACTCAATCTCGATCAGGTCATCACGACGCCCCATTTAGGCGCCTCGACGGATGAGGCGCAATTGAATGTTGCCATCGCGGTCGCCGAGCAGATGGTTGATTTCCTTGCCAAAGGCGTGGTGCGTTATGCGGTGAATGTTCCGTCGGTCAGCCCCGAGCTTTTACAGGTATTGCGTCCCTATTTGACTCTCGGCGAAAAGCTCGGCAGTTTGCACGCGCAAATGGCCGCAGCGCTCCCGGAAGAAGTCCAGGTCGAGTATCGCGGGGACGTCACTCAATATAATGTCGCGCCGTTGACGCTTGCGGTCTTGAAAGGTTTGTTGTCTCCGGTGATGGAATTTGCCGTGAATTATGTGAATGCCCCGATTCTGGCGCGAGAGCGCGGCATGAAGATCGTCGAGTCAAAGGGCGAAGAGGCGACCGATTTCGCCAGCTCGATTATCGTCCGAGCGAAAGATGGCAAAGAGACTTTGGAAGTGGAAGGCGCCATCTTCGCAGCCAAGCATCCGCGCATCGTGCGCGTCAATAGTTTTTACCTCGAGGCGGTGCCCGAAGGATATATTCTAGTTTTGCAAAACAAGGATGTTCCTGGCGTGGTCGGCGCCGTCGGCACGATTCTGGGCAATCACGGTTTGAACATCGCGGGCATGGAGCTCGGCCGCAGTGAAAAGGGTGGGAATGCGATCTCGTTCACCCACGTCGATGAAGCCGTAAGCAAAAAAGCTCTCGATGAGCTCCGCGCGCTGCCGCAAATCGTTTCCGCAACCCTGGTAAAATTATGAATCGATTTTAGATTTCAGATTTTGGATTTTCGATTTCCAATCCAAAATCGCCAATCTAAAATCCAAAATGCAATTATGTCCAACGTCGCAATCATCGGCGCCCAATGGGGCGATGAAGGCAAAGGCAAGGTCGTCGACCTCTTCACCCGCCAAGCCGATATTGTTGTGCGCTTTCAGGGTGGCAACAACGCGGGCCATACCTTGGTCGTCGACGGGAAAAAAACTGTTTTACACCTGGTTCCTTCCGGCGCATTACATTCGGACAAACTGTGCATCATCGGCAATGGCGTCGTCGTCGATCCCGAGGTCCTGATCGAAGAAATTCAGGCGCTGAAAGCTCAAGGCCATCTCACCAGCGGTGATCAGCTGCGTATTAGCGAGCAGGCACACGTCATCATGCCCTACCATAAAGCCATCGACCTCGCGCGCGAACGATTGCGCGGCAAGGGCAAGATTGGCACCACCGGGCGCGGAATTGGCCCCGCTTACGAGGACAAAATCGCCCGTGTCGGTATTCGTTTCGTCGATCTCCTGGAGGAAGACACATTCCGTGAAAAACTCGAGCGCAACATTCAGGAGAAGAATTTTTATTTGAAGGCGATTCTCAAAGAAAAGGCGCTCGATTTCGAGGAGATTCATGCGCGCTATGGTGGGTTCCGGGAAATTCTGAAGAGCTACGTCACCAATACCGGCGTGCTGCTCGATGAGCAAATCCGCGCTGGCAAGCGGGTGCTCTTTGAAGGCGCGCAGGGAACCTTGCTCGATGTCGATCATGGTACATATCCGTACGTCACCTCTTCGAGCACCATCACCGGTGGCGCCTGCTCGGGCTCAGGCGTCGGTCCGCAAAAAATTCAGCAGGTGATTGGCATCTCGAAGGCCTACACGACGAGGGTGGGCAGCGGCCCATTCCCGACGGAGCTCGACGGAGCCGAAGGTGAAACCCTCAGGCGCGAAGGCGCCGAGTTTGGCGCCACGACCGGCCGTTCGCGGCGCTGCGGCTGGTTCGATGCCGTGGGCGTGCGTCACGCTGTACGAATGAACGGCATGACCGGCATTGCGTTGACTAAGCTCGATGTCCTTACCGGCTTCAAAAAACTCCCCATCTGTACCGCATATGATTATCAAGGAAAACTCGTGAGCGAGTTCCCCGCGAGCTGCAAAGTTATGGAACGCGCAGCTCCGGTCTATGAAGAGCTGGACGGATGGGAGGAGCCGTTAGATAAGGTGCGAAGTTTTTCCGACCTGCCGAAAGCCGCGCAAACCTACGTTAAGCGCATTGAAGAAGTGATCGGCACTGAGATCATCCTCGTCTCCGTCGGGCCCGGCCGCGAGCAAACCATTCTGCTGAAAAACCCGTTCGAGTGAAGCGCCTACTCTTATCTTAATTTGAAAATCCCCAGGTACTGCTTCACCGATGCGTCGAAGTCCTTGTAGTCTTCCGGATCCTCGACGGCGATTTTAAACCCGCGGAACAGTCGCGGCGGATCGGGTTCGACATCTTTGCGCACCGGTATGCGCTGGAAACCGCGCAGCATCTCCTGCCCTTCCTTGGACAGAACGAAGTCGTAGAACAAGCGCGCAGCATTTGGATGTGGCGCCTTGGCCGCGAGCATCACGGGATTGACCTGCGTCACGGCCGGCTCGAGCGGCAGCCAATCAATCGGCGCGCCGCGCGAGTTCATGCGCTGAATCGTCTGATTGTACGCCAGGATCAGGGGATATTCGCCGGCGACGACCAGCTGAACGCGCTCGGTATTTCCTCGCTTCAAGACCGGATCGAGGGCGGCGAGACGCTTGAAATAATCCACTGCCTTCTCTTTGCCCCACACGCGTTTCAATCCCTCGAGCATTCCGTAGGCTTCGGTATCGACGGAGATTTGCCCGCCCTTCCATTTGGGATTCAGAAGCTCTTCGTATGTTTTCGGAACATCGGGCTTCTTCACCAGCTGGGTATTCCACCCGAGAACGTAGCTGTTCACGTAATACGCAGTCCAGTATCCTTCCTTGTCGAAGAGCTGCTCTTCGATCATTTTGGTTTCCGGCGAACGGTAGGATGCCACCAGCTTGCGCTCGATCAACGGCAGCACCATTTCGCCACGGCCAACGACGATGTCCCAGTCATAGCGGCCGCCCCGGGCCTCGGTAAAAATCTTGTTCAGCAAGGGCCCGCCGCCGGTGCGAAACAGCGTGGCTTTGATGCCGTACTTCTTCTGAAAGCGATCGACGACGATCTTGCTCTGATCGAGGGTCATCGTCGTGTAGTAGATCAACTCGCCTTCTTTTTTTGCCGCATCAATAATCTTCTGATCGGGGCTGCCTTGTGCCGTGGCGATCAGGGGTTCCATCAGCAAAAGCATCAGCGTGGTGCAGATTCCGTAAAACCGAGCCCAATGAATCATTGCGATTACCTCCTTGCCCGCTGCGGACCAAAGCACGGATACCATTTAGAACTCGTAAATCAATCGAGAACGAAGGTTGTGATATCGGGGTCACGGCAGCGATTCATCCAGCGGCTTGAATACCAGAGCACCCGTGATTATCATGCATGAATCCGAAGCTAAGACACGGGAGGTAGACCATGGACGGCGAAGGATTCAATAATAAAGAAAGACTGGTTAACGACTTGAGGACGCTGATGACTGATGCTGAAGAGCTACTCAGGGTGACGGCTAGCCAGGCCGGCGAAAAGATCGGCGCGGCGCGCCAAAGAATCGAGCAAAGCCTCACGGAAGGCAGAAAAGCCTTGGCTGACGCCGAACAGACGTTAGTAACAAAATCGAAAGAATGCGCCGAAATCGCCGATGATTATGTCCGAGAAAATCCCTGGAGCGCAGTCGGAATGGCAGCGGCCGTCGGTCTCGTGTTTGGGCTTATGATTCGCGGCAAATAAACTCTCATCGATGAACGACGCGGGCAGCAACCTTGACCAGGACGGCTCATCGAGTTTTCTTCAGACGTTGAAAATTTTTGCGGTGGGTCTTGCCTCGGCGCTGCATACCCGTCTCGACTTATTTGTCACCGAGCTCGAAGAAGAACGGGAACGGCTCAAACAAGCTCTGATTTTGGTCGTGCTGGTCATTTTCGGGCTCGCCTTCGGTTTTGCTCTGATCAACATCTTTCTTGTCGCCCTTTTTTGGGAGCATGGCTGGATCGCCGCGATCGGCATCCTGGCGCTGTTGTACTTCGGCATCGCTGTCGGCGCCGCTCTTAAATTGCGTAGCGCTATCCTACGCCGTTCCGGGCTTTTTCCGGCCACCCTCGCCGAGCTCGGCAAGGATTGTGAAGAGTTGAGAAAGTCACTTCGTGACTAACCGTTTTGCGGACATCGCCCGACGCAAACAAGCCTTGATCGACAAGATTCGACTCGAGCGGCTCGAGCTCGCCGCCGCGGTCGCGCAAATCCGCTCGCCCCTAGATACGCAAGGAACGTTTTTTCGAATCGTTCGGATGCTCGGCGCGCATCCGTTGGCGACGGCAGGCGTATCGAGTTTTGTCATCAGCGGTTTTGGCAAAAATCTGTTTCGCTCCGCCCGCTTAGTTTTCAAACTTCGCCAGCTGGTCTTGCCGCTCTGGCTTTGGTGGGTAAGGCGCCGCCGCGACTCTTGATGTTTCGAGCTATTCCGTCCGTGCCCTGTCGACCTTCCTCGAATCGGCCGCACCAGTGAATTGCGTGCCTTGTCGCGCGATCGCTTGGGCTACACCCAGGGCGCTCTGTTCTCTCAGCGTGTGACCGCGCTCCTCGAGCCCCTTTCTGGTTTGAGGACTGATTCCGGCTTCGAAATTCAGCCGATCGGGAATCCATTGATGATGGATGCGCGGCGCTTCCACTGCCGAGCTAACCGGCATGTGAAAATCGAGCACGTTCAGAATCGTCTGCAGAGTCGCGCTAATAATCCGCGGACCGCCTGCGGCTCCAACCACCAGCTCGGGACGACCCGCACGGAGCACGATGGTGGGCGCCATGCTGCTGAGCGGCCGTTTCTTCGGCTGAAGCGCATTAGCCTCATTGCCGATGAGCCCATAAACATTTCCGACTGCCCCGTGAATGGCAAAATCATCCATTTCATTGTTGAGCACGATTCCCGTTCCCGCCGCGAGCAGTTTGGAACCGAAACGTGTGTTGACCGTTTGGGTGCATGACACCGCGTTGCCGAACCGATCCACAACGCTAAAGTGAGTCGTGCCGCCTTTTTCGGCATTGTAGTGATAGTAGCCGTAGAAACTCGTCGGCTGCGTCTTTTCCGGGGAAATTCTTCGGCGCACCCACGCGGCGTAATCTTTGGCTGTCAGCTTGCCCACTGGAACGTGGACGAAATCGGGATCGCCGAGAAACTGGGCGCGGTCGGCGAATGCATGTTTCATCGCCTCGGTCACCAGATGCAAATATGCCGACGAGTCGTGCTCCATCTGACCCAAGTTGTATCCTTCGAGGATGTTGAGCATCTGCAAGATTGCCACTCCGCCTGAACTGGGGGGCGGCATCGTGATGACGCGCCGGTCTCGGTAGCTTCCGATGAGCGGTTCGCGCCAAAGGGGTTTATAGTTTTTGAGGTCATCGCGGGTGATCACGCCGCCACTGGACTGCACCGTATTGACAATCGCCGCAGCGATCCGTCCGCGATAAAAGCTCTCGCCGCCGTCCTCGGCAATGGTTTTGAGAGTCGCGCTCAGATCCGGTTGGCGAATAACGTCGCCCTCTTTGGGAACTATCCCGTTCGGCAGAAAAACCCGCCCGAGATCGGCGAAGCGCTTCATCGCGGACTGTTGCCGCTCGATTGCGACCCTCAGCGCCGGGTCGAGCGCGAAACCTTCATTGGCAAGCTTGATCGCCGGCGCAACCAGGGTAGCCAATGAAAGCGTGCCGAAGCGCTGGCGCGCCTCGACCAATCCCGCCACTTCGGCCGGCACAGCGACGGCCAGTCCACCTGTCAGGCTCAGCGCCGCCACGGGTTTGCCGTCCTTCATATAGAGCTCGCGCCGTGCCGCGAGCGGAGCCGTCTCGCGAAAATCCAGCGTAAACGCCTGTTGGTCTTTGGCCCGATAGATCACCATAAATCCGCCACCGCCTAGACCCGACGACGCTTGATCGACCACCGACAGCGCGAAAGCAGTGGCAATCGCCGCATCCACGGCATTCCCCCCGCGCCGCAAGATCTCCATTCCGGCTTCACTCGCCAATTCGCTGTCGGCAACGACGAGCCCGGCGCTCGACTGCAGCGTCCGCGCACCGGCTCCGGTGGCAATAAAAGTGCAGAGTAAAACCGACGAGAAAAAGATTCGAAATCGCATATCAGACTCAATAAGACGAGTTTGGTTTAAAGCTTTGTCTACTGATTTGCAACTTAGTATGCACGCCATCGATGGCTGAACGACGCGCCACCACGATTTTCACTTGCGCTTATCGGGAGCTTATCTCATATTGAATGTGACTACCTCTCCGTCGATCGCTATCGCAGGTATGCAAACCATTCTGGGACCGTTTCATCCTGACCTCGAAACCGCCTTTGTCGATGAAATCGTGACGTGCAAAGCGCAGGACTTACTCTCACCGCTTTTGGTTGTTACTCCCTCGGATTCGCTGCGCCGTCGGCTAAAATTTCTCCTGGCTCGTGAGCGCGGACTCTCGCTGCTCAATCTCCAACTACTGACTTTCCATCAATTGGCCTTACGGTTGCGCGAAGAGAGCAATGAACCGCCGTTTGACGTGCAACGGGATCTGTTTTTCGAAGAAGCACTCCGACAACTGATTCGGAGCCGTTGCCCGGGCGCAGAACCGTTTCTCGGTCTCGAAGAACGCGCCGGCGGCTGCGCCGCGCTATGGCAGACGTTGCGCGATCTCCGCGACGGTTTAGTTGACCCCACGGTCGCCCTCGATGCCCTCGCCGAAGGGCATTTTGGTCCTACGGCGGAACGGACATCGGCGCTGCTGCATCTCTTGCACAGCTTTCAACATTTTTGCGGCGAGCAGAACGTCACCGGTGAATCGGACCTGAACCTCTCGGCCACCGAACAAGTGCCCTCTTCGAAATATCTGAAGCAATTTAGCCGCGTATTTTATTACGGATTTTATGACTTGACCCAAATCCAGCTGGATTTTTTTCACGCCGTGGCGCGCCACTTTCCCACCACCCTGTTCTTTCCTTTGCTCGCCGCCAACCCGAGTCATGACGCCTGGCGTTTCGCCGAGCGATTCTATGAGCGCTATATCGAAGGTCATACCCGCAGCTCGACTGAAAAGCTGAGCTCCGCAAGCTTTTTGCCAGCGCATGCCCGGCTCTTCGACACTATGCGCAACAGGAATTTCGCGGCGTTTCCAAATGACTGGGCCTGCCAAATCACGAGCGCTTTCGGCATCCACGACGAGGTCGCCACAGTCGCGAAACAAATTCTCGAACAGTTGGATCGTGGCAAGATACAATTTCACGAGATCGGCGTCGTGGCTCGAACTCTCGAGTCCTATGCACCGATCATCAAGACTATTTTCCACCAGCACTGCATTCCTGTTTCCGGCCGGCTCGAGGAACCCTTAGCACAAGAGCCGTTGACCAAGTCGGTCATCCTGCTGCTGAATCTACCGGCCAAAGACTTCGTGCGCAGCCAGGTTATTGACCTGCTCTCATCGCCTTATTTTCAATTCCAAAACATCGAACCCCATCCAGCTTCGGTTCGGCCCGATCTTTGGGATCTCGCCACCCGTGAGCTTGCCATCTGCAAAGGGATCGGCGAGTGGCACCGGCTGCGCCGTTATCGCCATCGCGATCTGGAGTTGCGGCAGGTATCCGACGACGATGCGCCGCGTAAGATTCGCATCCGCTCCACCGATCTTATATGTCTCGCCGATACGGTCGAGACTTTGATCGCGGATCTGCTGAGCTTGCCAGCCGAAGCTTCATGGCGGGAATACGCCGCCGCCTGGAAGTTATGCCTCGACAAATACCTCGGTATCGCCGAATGCACAGAGACACGCCCCGTGGCGTCGTCGAAACCCGTTGAAACCATTCTCGGAACGTTGAACGAGCTCGCCGGTCTCGACCCGGTGCAAGATCGGGTCACCCTCGGCGACTTTGTTCATACGTTTCAGCATTGGCTCGAGCGCTCGAGCAGCATCGACGACCGGCGCAACATCGACGGCGTCACGGTGCTCAATGCGACTGCGGCGCGCGGCTTATCATTCCGTGTATTTTTTGTGCTCGGCATGAACGAAGGAGTTTTCCCGCGCGCGATCCGGGAAGACGCTTTTCTGCGCGATCGTGATCGGGAAGTGCTCGAACGCGACCTAGGATATAAGGTCAGCCAAAAACTCACCGCTTTCGATGAGGAAAAATTGCTCTTCACGCTGCTGGTCGGCGCCGCGCGCGAACGACTCTATTGCTCCTTTCAACGCGCGGACGAGAACGGCAGGGCATTGGCACCATCTTGGTACCTCGACGAACTCGAGCGCGCTCTCGAGGAGGAAAGTCAACGGCCCTGCGAAACTGTCGACATTCCCCGCAGCGTGACCGAGAAAGCCGCAACCGTGCCATACCAGCGAGAAGATCTGCTGCTGCCATCCGAGTGGGCAATTCGCCTGAGCCTTCAGCGCCGCGATCCAACTGCACTGATTGAAGCCTTCGCTCCACTGCCGGCAATTTACCGGCAGGGACGAAAGGTTGTCGCCGAAATCGACCGCAGCGGCGATCGGTTGTCGGGCTACGACGGAGCGCTTACGGATTTTGAAAATTATTGGGAGCGTTATTCCGCGCGCGGGATCTCGCCCACCGCGCTGGAAACCTATGCTCGCTGTCCCTTTCAGTTTTTTGCGCGTCACGTACTCGGCGTGGCACCCCTCGACCGGCCCGAAGAAGTCCTCGGACCGAGTCCCGCTGAGTTCGGTGAGCTCGGCCATGGAATTCTACATTCGTTTTACGCTGCCCTGATCGAAGCGCACTATTTTACCGACCCTCGAACACCGCTCGACGTCGATCACGAACTCCAAATCGCAGCAAACCAGGTCTTCGCCGAGTATCAGGAAAATCATCCGATCGGTTATCCGCTCGCCTGGGAAATTCTGCAACAGAATATTCTCACACTGCTGCGCACAGTCGTCGCCCAGGATCTTAGCGAGTTGAAGGCGTCGGGATTTGCGCCGGTGAACTTGGAAAATAACCTGAGCACGCAGTTGCCGGCCGACTGGCCGGAACCGCTGAATCATCTTCTGATCCGCGGTCGCTTGGATCGCATCGACTGCAAAGATGACGCTGTGCGGGTGATCGATTATAAGTTCAAATTCGGCGCGACCCCGGCAACCCAAGACAAAAATCTTATCCGCGCCGCGGTCCGCGGCGAGCGCCTGCAACCGCCCTTCTACTACATGCTTGCGCAGCATTGGGCCAAGGAGCGCATGCCAAGCATAGCGCCGAGTATCGCGGCGAATTTTTTCTATATTGCACCGCGTTGGTTGGAAGGTCCCTTGAGCTCGAAGGCGTACGCCAGCGAAGCGCTCACCGGCAGAACCGGCGCCGAAACGAAAAAGACGCTCGCTTACCTCGCCGGCGGCGTCCGCAGCGGTCATTTTTTTATCAATCGCGGCGCATATTGCGGGCAATGCGATGCGGCGCCGATCTGCCGTAAAAATCATCCGCCCAGCTTATGGCGGGCCGCCCAAGATCCCGTAACCGAGCTCCATCGCGCTTTACGCGAAAAAAGTTTCGAAATCGATGAGCATGACCCAGAGTGCGAGTGAATTTGCCGATGCCGCCGACCGGCGCGCCGCCGTCACGACCTTCGACCGCAGCGTCGTCGTCACGGCGGGCGCGGGCACCGGCAAGACCACGTTGTTGATCGAGCGCTTGGTTCATCTACTGCTGCGTAACCCCGAGCCCCTAAAGATCACCGAGATCGTCGCACTTACCTTCACCAACAAAGCCGCTGATGAGCTGAAGCTGAGACTCCGGCAACACTTGCAAGCTTTTCTGGACAGCGAACTCGACCGCGAGCCCGCGAGCGCGCTTGAGTGCAAAACCTCAATCGAGATCCAGGAAGTGATTGCGCTCTATTGTCTCTCGAAAGATGAGTTGGAGAGCCGGGTCCAAGACGCGCTCAGAAGTCTGGAAAGAAGCGATCTTGGCACGATCCATAGTTTTGCCGCCAATTTGCTCCGTCTCTATCCGCTCGAAGCTGGCCTCGATCCACAATTTCACGAGGACGATGGCTCGGCATTCGAGCAGCTTTTCGATGAGCAGTGGAGTCTTTGGCTCGATCAGGAGCTGTCGCTGAAAAGCACGCGCGCGGCTGAGTGGCAAATAATTCTCTCCCGCTGCCGGCTCGACCACGTCAAAGCTTTGGCCAAGTCCCTTGCGACGGAAAATGTCGATTTGCGGCAGAACACCGATGATGTGACGACCATTCCAGCCGCTTTGCCTGACTGGCTTTCTCAGCTGGAGAACCGCGCGACAATTTTGCTTGAACGCCACCCCGAGGACCGGCTGAATGAAAAGTTACTTCGGGCGGCGCATGCCACCATCAGCAAATTCAATCAGCTCGGACATCAATTAGAGCGCAACTCGGAAATTTCGATTTTGTTGTCCGAGAAATCGCTCAGTCGCATGACCCAGGGATGGTCGGCCGAAGATATCAAAGAAGCTCAAGTCATCGTGCGCGCCGCCGAAGGCCTCGTCGGGGTGGATAGCGAACTGATCGGGATCCTCTGGCGCTTGCTCGTTACCTATGCAGCGGATTTCCGCGAGCGCTTCGTGCGCGAGGGCCATGTCTCCTTCGAAGGTTTGCTGGTGCGCGCCCGCAATCTGGTGCGCGATCACGCGCGCGTGCGAGCCGATTTGAAACGGCGCTACCGCGCGATTCTCCTCGACGAATTTCAGGATACCGATCCGATTCAGTATGAGATCCTGCTTTATCTGGCCGAACAGCCCGATCAGACCGCAACGGACTGGCGCCGAGTGAAACTAGTTCCGGGAAAGATATTCGTCGTGGGGGATCCGAAGCAATCGATCTACGCTTTTCGCCGCGCCGATATTGAAGCCTATTTGGAGATCGTGGAGAAAGTAATCCACGCTCAGGACGGGATCGAGTGTCGCCTCACCACAAACTTTCGCAGCAATCGAACTATCCTCGATGGCGTCAATGGTGTCTTTGAAAATCTCATCCAAGCACAACACGGCCTGCAGCCGCATTACATTCCGCTCTATCCCGCCCCGAATCGAGTGAGCGCGTCAAATCCGATTCCGAAGCTCTTGGTGCGAAAGATCGTTTCGGCACGCGACATCGATGCTGAAACCGCGCGCCGTCTCGAAGGCGAGAGCCTCGCACGCTGGCTCAAGGACGAGGTCCTAAAGAAGGCCGCGATCTTGAACAGCCGCGGCGACCAAGCTTTGGCGCAATCCAAAGACGTGGCGATCCTGCTCCGCAAACTGACCGATATTCACGACTACCTACTGCCTCTACGGCGAGAGAGCATTCGCTACGTCGTCGAAGGCGAACGAAATTTCTATGCTGCCAAGGAAATCATTGATGCGGTGAGCTTGCTTCGCGCCGTGGAGAACCCTTACGACCGCTTAGCGCTCGTCGGCGTCCTGCGATCGCCTGTGGGCGGTCTAACCGATCAGCAAATCTACGACTTGCATCGGCAAAATCTGCTCAATTACCATGCCGCAGGCAAACTTCTGGGCAAAAATTTTCCGCCAAGCTTAGCCGAGCTCTACGGCGCGCTCGCTCGCCTTCACGAGGAGACGCGCGCATTGACCATCGGAGCTGCCATCGCGCACGTGTTCGCAATTTTACCTGTCGAGTTGCTCGCGGCCTGCTATTTCCACGGCGAGCAGGCCGTCGCGAACCTGCAAAAGCTGGCGCGGGAGGCCGAGCTGCTCGGCCGGCAAGGAATGACTACTCTCAAAGAATCCATTCGCCAGTTGGAAAAACGGGTTCTGGAAATCAAGGATGAAGGCGAGAGCGCGCTCGCCGAAGAGCATCTCGATGCCGTGCGCATCATGAGTATCCATAAAGCCAAAGGTTTGGAATTTCCCATTGTAATTCTCGCCGGCTGCCATGCCGGAGTGGAAGGTGGCCGAGCAGCCGATGTAGAGGCATTGTTCGATTGGTCCACGGGGCTCACCGGAGTTCGAATCGGTCAATTTTCCGATCTGGCCGGGCTTTACATTGCGGAAAAATCTCGGCTTCGAACTGCTGAAGAACAAAAACGTCTACTCTATGTCGCCATGACCCGCGCCCGCGAGCACTTGGTCATTTCCTGCGCACCAGGCAGCCGGCGCTCCACCGGCAGCTTCCTTTCGATGCTTGATAGTACGCTCGATCAACGAATCAGCCTCGCGCAGAAATCGGAGACCATCCCCGTGGGCAAGGGAACCATCGAGATCGAGGTCGTGAGCGCAAACTTGACTGCACCCAGCACCAGTCAAAAACCCGCAAGTACGACGGCCGATGTGAATTGGCAAGATTTCATCGAGTGCTGGAGACGCCGCGCAGGCAATTACGCAAGCACGCTCCGGACACCCCCGTTTGTTACGCCATCCCGGCTAAAATATCAGGAACAAGCTTTGACGGAAGCAGGCGACCGAATAGATGGAGAAGTCTATGGTCGAACTCCGCCGCTCGTGGTGGGCGATCTCGCGCACCGATTTCTGCAGCACTGGGATTTCGCCGATGATGTTGATCGGTTCGAGCGCGCGCTTCACGATTGGCTCGCTCATGCGCTTTCGACCGACTCCAAATCCTCCCTCGCCCAGATCGAGGCCGAGCTCCAGCGAATCTTTGCCGGCTTCATTGGCTCAAGCGCCTATTCCGAAGTCGCCGGCTCCCGCATTCTCGGCCGCGAAGTGCCACTTGTCATGCCCTGGAACGGCCAAATTATGGAAGGCGTTATCGATCTCATCTACGAAAAAAATGGCTTGCTTTACCTGGCCGACTATAAGACAGATAGGATCGCCAAAGCCGAACTCAGCCAAGGCGTCGAGCGTTATCGGCCGCAAGCGGAAATTTATTCAAAGGCTGTGGAGCAAAGCCTCGGACGTTCGCCGGCGGCATTCAAAGTGATTTTTTTGCGACTGGGCAAAGCTGTCGAGCTCGTTCCCCAGGAACCAAACCAGGAGCTATGGCTGTTCTGACGCGCTTTCCATGAAGGTCATCTTTCTCGACATCGAAACCGTGCCCACCGATCAGGCTTTACGGGAACATGGCCTTCTCGAGCCGCAGTTGCAACTGAACGAAGGCGATTTGATCAAGAAGCTCAGTCTCTCGGCGACCACGGCAAAAATTCTTTGCCTGTGCTACGCCATGGAACCCGCAGTGCACACCGCGATCGAAGTCCTCGACGGTGACGAGCGGGAAATCATCAGGGGATTCTGGAGCCTTGCCGAAGATTGCAATCTGTTCGTCGGGCATAACATTCTCGATTTCGATCTGCGTTTCATTTACCAGCGCTCGATCATTCACGAGATAAAGCCCTCAAGAGATATTCCCTTCGCGCGTTTTCGGAACGCGCCGGTTTACGACACCATGCAGGAATGGAGCAAATGGGGTCGTGAGCATGTCAGCCTCGACGCGCTGTCGAAAGCGCTTGCCATTCCATCCCCGAAGGAAAGCCTCGACGGAGCCAAAGTTTATCCATACTATCGAGCCGGGAAGCTCGCCGAAATCATCGAATACTGCAAACGGGACGTCGATTCTGCGCGTAAAGTCTATCACCGCCTGACGTTCACTAACGGCACGTTGGCATAGTCTCTACCATTGCGATTCCAGCGAAAGATTTCTCAAGGCCGACGATCTCTGCCAAGCTTAATGCCGAGCCTCACTCGTTTGACTCCCCTTCAGCCAATCGATAATAATTGATTTCAAATCCGCTGGGCTTGAGCTAAGCATCGCGATCCCACGCCTGCAGATTCCAAAGATTTGATAAATGCGTAAGGAGGCATTCATGGATCATCCTGCTGAGCAATCGTTCAAAGAACCGTCAGACAAAAAGACCCGGGCCGGGTACGGAAAATTTGTCCGGCCGAACACGCCCTATGACAACTTCATGGAGGCACAGAATATTCCAATTTACCGCGACATCGGCGTGCGCCGGGTGCAGGATCTTCCACTGAAGCCGTGGAAGCGCACCGGCGGCAAGGGCACTTTCATTCAGCTTCTCGGCACCGAAGGATTATGGGGCTCCTATGTCGTCGAGGTTCCAGGCGCAGGGGCGCTCAATGCCGAGAAACATCTCTACGAAGAGCAGTTCTTAGTGGTCGAGGGGCGCGGCACTACGGAAGTCTGGGTCGACGGCAATTCTAAAAAGCTCACCTTCGAATGGCAGAAGGGTTCTATCTTTGCGATCCCGATGAACGCTATGCATCGGATCGTGAATGCGACCTCGAGCCCGGCGCTGCTCTTGGCGGGCACCACGGCGCCCAATATTATGAACAACTTCGATAACGAAGATTTTATCTTCAACTGCCCGTACCATTTCAAAGACCGCTTCGACCCCCGCGATGACTATTACAAATACAAAGAAGACGTCACGCCGGACCCGTTACGCGGTCTGGCCATGCGCCAGACCAATATCATTCCCGATGTTATGTCCTGCGAGTTGCCCCTCGATAATCGCCGCTCGCCGGGATATCGCCGCATCGAACCGCACATGGTTGGCCAGCAATTTTATTTTTGGATTGGCCAGCATGAAACCGGGCGCTACTCGAAAGCCCACGCGCATGGATCGGCGGCGGTGCTCATTTGCCTCAGTGGTAAAGGGTATACCTATACTTGGCCGGCGAAGCTCGGAACGCACCCGTGGGAAAAGGGCACCACTGAAGAAATTCGCCGCCAGGATTACGAACCGGTGGGCATGGTCAGCGCAGCGCCGATGAGCGGCAACTGGTTCCACGCTCATTTCGGCGCGAGCAAAGAGCCGCTCCGGTTGACCGCCTGGTTTGGTCCCAATGCGCCGGGGCGTGACCGCGGCAGACCCGGCGAAAAGGGGATCGATTACGGCGCCATCGATATGAAGGATGGCGGCACCGCGATTCCGTATAACGAAGAAGACCCTTTCCTGCGCAAGGAATTCGAAGAGACGCTGGCCAACGTCGGCGCACAGTCACGCATGGAGCCGGAACTCTACACGCACTCCTACTAAGAAGTTTGTCGAACGTCTCCCGTCTGGAGTTTAGGGTTTGGTTCAACGCCAGACTCTAGGCTCTAGACAGCGAACCATCCTCTACCCAAAGGAGTTTCATGGCCACTGCACCAAGAGGCTCGTTTTCGAGCGCCAACCGCCACATGCAGGAGGAAGAAACCCTCCAGCTCACCAGCGTGGGCGTCGACATCGGTTCCTCCACTTCGCATTTGGTTTTTTCCCGGCTCGAATTGACCCTCGAAGGTTCGCGTTATCGCGTCACAAAGCGCGACGTGTTGAACGAGTCGGACATTCTCCTGACGCCTTACGTCGATGACACGCGGATCGACGTCGATGCTCTCGAGTCTTTTATCAATGAGCAGTACAAAAAGGCGAAAATCAATCGGGAGCAGGTGGACACCGGCGCTCTGATTCTCACCGGCGTGGCCGTACGCCGCCGCAATGCTCGCGCCATCGGCGAATTGTTCGCCGAGGAAGCTGGAAAATTCGTCGCCGTCAGCGCGGGCGACGGTCTGGAAGCAACCATGGCCGCGCACGGCTCCGGCGCGGTGGCGCATTCGGGAAAAATGGGCGGCGTGGTTTTGAATATCGATATTGGCGGCGGCACCAGCAAGTTTGCTATCTGCAACAACGGCAAAGTCCAAGAAGTCTCGGCCATCGATATTGGCGCGCGCTTACTTGCGTTCGATCAGGACGGCGCCGTCATACGCATCGAAGAAGCCGGCCGCAAGCATGCGGCCTGGGCGGGATTTTCGCTAACGCTGGGAGATAAAATTCCCGAGGTCAAGTTGCGCACGATGGTTTCGGAAATGGTCGACAAATTGTTTGCGCTGCTAAAGCCGCAATCCATGACTGAAGATGCCGCGAGCCTCCTGCGATTGCCTCCCTTGTCGTATCAAGGTGAGATCGATTGCGTGATGTTTTCCGGCGGAGTCTCCGAGTTTATTTATAACCGGGCCAAAGGCAGCTTCGGCGATCTCGGGCCGTTGATCGCCGAGGAAGTCCACCGGCGCGCCGGCAGCTTGGGCCTGCTCGTGATCGAACCCAATGCGCGTATTCGCGCTACCGTCATCGGCGCATCACAATACACGGTGCAAGTGAGCGGCAACACCATCTTCATTACGCCGGAAAACGCTGTGCCCGTGCGCAATGTTGCCGTGATTGCCCCGGAATTTCCGCTGAACGAGGATGAGTTCACGAAAGAAGCGGTCGGTGCTGCGCTCAATAATGCGCTGCGTCGCTTGGATCTCCTGCACGGTCGCCAGGCCGTTGCCGTCGCCTTTCACTGGGACGGCTCCGCGACATTTTCTCGCTTACAAGCTTTCTCCAGCGGCATTGTCGAGGGGTTAAAAGAGATTTTCGCCAAAGGCCATCCACTCATCTTGGTCAATGACGGCGATATCGGCGGCATCGTCGGACTGCACTTCCGAGAAGAATTGCAGTTGGAGATGGCAATTATTTCCATTGACGGCATCGGGCTCAGCGACTTCGATTACATTGATATCGGCGCACTCATTCCATCTTCCGGTGCCGTGCCAGTCGTGATCAAGTCCCTCATATTTCCCACAGCTCCGTAAAATTAGCCAAGCCGCAATCATTGATCGTCTCGCTTTCTTATCCGGTCATTGTTGGCTTTTGGACTCGCAACCAGCCTCAGAGCAATCCTCGGACGCCCGCCGAATAGCCGTTTCATTCCAAGAAATGACAGAATTTGACAGAACGATTGAAAAGATGAATCTCTGAACGCCAAGAGTTCCTCAGTTGACATATAGCGCATTGAGTTTGCTTGACTTTTACCGTGGTTCCACTTAAAAGCTCGCAATCGAGCTACCGCTAATGTCCAAATACCGCGCCCGCCAATGTCCCAATTGCCATTACTTCGTCGGCTTTGCGGTCGCGAAATCCTTCGTGCGCGGCGTCACGGCGTCCTTGACCAATTTCTGTCTCAATTGCAACTATAAGCTTCCTGTGCATACAATTGTCCGCGGCAATGGAGCCGTGAAGCGGCGTTCGCGGCGACCGAAGCTCCGCCTGATCGTGGGCGCCTCTGATTCAGTCACGCTCATCGGAGTAGATAAGCGCCAGAGTTACACGATGGAAACTAAGATTAGCCCTGCCGATTATGCCCGCCATTTACGCGCCATCGGCCAAGATTTGGAGAATCTTCATTTATCCACTTTCAACCTGGAGTATGTGGGCGACGCGTATCTTGTCTGGGTGCGATCGGACAGCGAGGCAGACGCCAATCCGGTTTTTCGCATCAGCAAAAATCGTTTGCAGAAGTTATGGCGAAACAAGATGCCGCTGCGACCCATCGGTCACGAGGAACCGGACCATCGATCACAATCGGAGAGCGGCAGAAGACTTCGTTACTCTGTGCACGAGCTTGACCGAATTGAACGCGAGCAGCGCGCCCGGCGTCAACAGCAGAGCGGCAGCGCGGATGGCCACCGTCTATCTCAGCTGTTGCGCACGGTCGGAGATCTTGTCAATCAAAGAGGCGAGCGGCTTCTGGGAATCGCCTGGCAGGAGTTGTCCGTAAGCGTCGTCGTTGAGACACCCAACGGCCGCAAAGAGATCGACGTGTTCCGGCCGGACAATCTGTACGACCTTTGGGTACGCATGTATTTAAAGCGCGATAACCGCGCGGTCCTCGATACCCCACACTGAATTTAATCTTCGATGAGTTGAAAAACCGGCGCCGGCTAGTGCGCGTCCGCGCTAAAGACCTCGTTCGCCGCAGCCGAAAGGACTTGTGGATGCGCCGCGGTTGCGTTGTCAAGCGGCGCCGGGATCTGCAGAGTAAAGCTCGAACTTTCTCCGAGACGACTGTTCACCTGAATGTGTCCGCCGAGAACTTCCACGTACTTCTTCACAAGATAAAGTCCCAAGCCGACGCCGCCGTGCAAAGTCGCGCGGCCACTGGGCACTTGCTGAAAGCGCTCAAAAATTTTCGGAATCTGCTCCTGGGGAATCCCTTCGCCGGTATCGAGCACCTTGACCTGGAGCATTTTCTCTCGCTGCATGTACCGTGCGACAATGCCTATGGTTCCGCGCTCGGTAAACTTGATCGCGTTATCAATAAGATTTTCCAAAATCCGCCTGAGCTTCGCCCGATCGCATTGGACGGATGGCAAATCGGACGGATAGCTCCATACTACCTGTACCTCTTTGGTGGCGAGCCCATCGTCATAAAACGATCGCAGCTCGGAGAAAAATTCCCACAAGCTAAACTCGTGGAGCTCAACCTGAAGCTTTTCGGTTTCCACATTGCTCACTTGCAAAACCGTAGTGATCAAGTGATGCAGCTCTTTGGATTGCCGCCCGATGGTCTCGATCGCCTTCGCCTGGATCGGTGTCATCTCTCCCAGCACACCCTGCAAAAACATGTCGGCGTACCCCGTGATCACATTTAACGGGGTTTTGAGCTGGGTCGAAACCACCTTCAAAAATTCATCCTTGATTTTGTGGGCGTTGCGGAGTTCGTCGGTTTGTCGGCGGCTTTGGTCGTACAGTTCCGAATGTTGAACAGCGACCGCTGCCTGCCCGACCAAGGTCGACAAAAAATCGACCTCTTCCTGATTGAACTCATGCTCATTGCGAGTCAGCCACATGGAACATCCGAGTATCTCACCGTTCGCCGCAAGCGGCAGAACGACAAGCGACACCAGACCCTCACTCTCAAAAAACTCGCGATTTTTGATTTGTTGATCCGTGAATACATTATGAACCGCAAGAGATGCCCCGGATTGCGCCACACCATCGATCCAGCCGACCAACTCCTTGGCATGTTCGAGCGCGCTGACTTTGAATCCACGTGCGGCTACGGTCTCGAGCTTTGGGTTGGCAGAATTTCTGACCCGAACGCAGGCCGCGGCGTAGGGCAAATGAATCAAGGCCGAATCGAGGAATGATTCGAGAATCTGTTTTTTATCGATGGTCGACGTCATCGATCGGTTCACTTCATGCAAAACTTCCAGCCGTTCCCGCTGCCGGCGAATTTCCGCCGCGGCTTTCTGTTGCAGTCTTACCTGTTCGTCTTTACTTCGCGCTGTGCGCCGCATGCGTGCGACTTGCGCGAAGTAGCCATAAAAAAGCGAAATCACAAACGGAAATGGCAATCTCAAATAGACCTGCGGATCAAGATCTGCCGCGCTATGGAAAACGAAATACGCATACCCAAGCGGCGCCAGTAGTGTAGTGAGCAACAAGCCGCGAGCGTCATTGCAAACGCAGCTCACGACTACCGTAAACAAGCAAGCGACGTAGAAATCAGGACTGGCAGTCCCACTGGTGCTAAACACTGCAAGCAGCACGATAGTGTCAAAGATCAGCAGCGGCGCGTAGAAATAGGGCGAGTCGAATAGATCGTCAGCCAAAAAATACAAGGTCGAGTGACTCAGCAAATACAGAGCTAACAACGCCTGGATTTGTGTTGTCGTCAACCAATCGCTCGGAGTGTAGTACAGTAGATATGAAGAGAGGATCACCAGCGGCCAGCGCAAGCGGATAATGGTATCCTTGCTTGCCGCATCAAAGAGCCGATCGAGATTCCACCTGTTCGGGCGTGCGACAGAATCGATGGTTGTGATTTGTTCCATGGCCTGAATTCCCTTGGCGGTAGGTGCATATAATATGCCAGCAGCCCTTCGCCCTCGGTCGTTCGCGAAGAGTTACCGATTTGTCTATGCAATTTGACTGGTTGTTTAGGGCATGATCGCGTTCTTGTGAAAATTAATTTTCCCAAACGCACAAATCGCTTCAACGAGGCACACATTTGTCATCGGCTGCTGCGCGGCGCGGAGCAGCCGTTGAACGATTTTTTCCTGTGAAGAGTTACTGCTGGCGAGAGTTGATCTTTGCTTGAGCGGTACGAACCGCGCGCAAAATGTCTGCGTAGCCGGCGCACCGACAAAGATTCCCGGCAAGATATTCCCGGATCTCCTGGTCGGAAGGGTTCCGATTCTGTTCAAGAAAGGCTTTGACGGTAAGCACAAAACCGGGCGTGCAGTAGGCGCATTGTAATGCGCGCTCTTCGACGAAAGCCTGCTGGATTTCGTGCAGCGAAGATCCCGTCTCAAGCCCCTCCAACGTGGTGATTTCGCCGGCGGCGCGCGCCGCGAGCAATAAGCACGCACTGACCGGCTGTCCATCGACGAGCACGGTACAGCTGCCGCAAACACCGACGCCGCAACTCTCGCGCACGCTCCAGAGCTTCAGGCGCGCGCTCAGCACCTCGAGCAACGTATCTGCATCGTCGACCGTGAGCGTCTCCAGGCGGCGATTGATATTTAAAGTGATCTCGCGCCTCATGCGTCAAGAAGTCAGCCGGTACCGTTGAGTTGCTCGACCGCTTTTTTTACAAACAGCCGAGCCATGCGCCGTTTGTACCATTCCGAGCCACGGAGATCGGCAAACGGCGCAATTTGCTGGTCGACCGCATCGAGGAGTCGTTCGATGACGGCGGAATCGAGCGTCTGATCGTTAACAAAATCCAATCCACCGACGAGTACCGGAGTGGACGCCAAGCCGCCCAGCGCGACGCGCAATTCACGGCAACGACCGTTGGCTTTACTCAGAAACGCGGCAACCCCAAGGCAGGGCCAATCGTTGGCCGAAAGCGTGCTGTAGCGCAAGTATACCGCGCGGCTGTTTTCGGGCATGAATGGAACCTTGATATCGATCAAGAGCTCGGCTGGTTTCAGGGCAGTTTCGTACAAGCCTTGAAAAAACTGACTGAGTGGCACTGTGCGCGCGCCATTGGCGCCAAAGAGGCTGACCTCGGCGCCCAAAACCAAGAGCGCGGGCGGCGGATCGAGACGGTAATCCGCATGAGCCAGGTTGCCGCCGATCGACGCGGTTTGACGAATCCGAATATTGCCAATCTGTCCAAACGCATCGGCGAGTGCCGGAAATGACGCCCGAATCACCGGCGAACACTCGAGACTGCGATGAGTCACAAGAGCACCGATCCGTACTCCGTTCGATTCAACCTTGATTTCAGCCAACCCGGGAATCGTCTGTAAGTCGACCAAATAGGGATAATAGAGCGCCCGCTGCTTCATCAAAATCATCAATGTCGTTCCACCGCCAAGCGGTCGAGCATCGTCGCCATATCGAGCGAGCATTGCCACCGCCTCAGACACAGAACGCGGCTGCAAAAGGTCGAAGGATCGAATCGTCATGATGATAACCTCGCAGCTAACCTGCTCGGTCGGGCTAAGTCAAGTTA
>Ga0070670_100000779_pt1 | contig 24797 bp, 23 predicted proteins | sample KBSS63metaG_FD_64665 | JGI IMG/M metagenome (GOLD analysis project Ga0070670, IMG submission 64665) | Switchgrass rhizosphere microbial communities from Kellogg Biological Station, Michigan, USA - KBS S6-3 metaG | ecosystem: Host-associated > Plants > Roots > Rhizosphere > Soil ... | reverse complement strand
AAGCCCCGCCGCCCCCTCGCCGACGATGCGCGCCCGCTCGAGCAGCGTGCGCACACCGGTGGCCGCGTCCGCCAGCGGGATCGCGAACGCGTCGGTGACGAGGTCGCGCGCGTGCTCCCACATCTTTGGCAGCAGCGCACCCGAACCCGCACCGTCGATGAACGACGGCGTGTACTCGATCTTCACCGGCTCGCGTCCGTTCCGGATAGCGGCCGTCACGGGGGCCCCTGTCTCGGGCTCGCAGACGAAGATGTCCGCTTGCGGCCTGAGCGCGTGAAGGGCGCTCGCGATCCCGGTCGTCAGCCCGCCGCCGCCCCACGGGATGAGCACCGCGTCGAAATCCTCGAGGTCCTCGGCGAGCTCGAGCCCGATCGTCCCGTTCCCCGCCATCACGGGCGGGTCCTGGACGGGATGGATGTAGAAGCCTTCGACGCCCTCGCCGAGGTCGCGCTCGCCGTCCGCGTCCACCGCCGCCCACCACTGCTCCCAGGACACGCTCACGATTCGGCCGCCGAGCCGTTCGACGGCGGCGAGCTTCGTCATCGAGGCGTTGTCGGGGACGACGATCGTCGCAGGCACCCCGAGCTCCCGTGCCATCCAGGCGACGCCCTGCGCCATGTTCCCGGTGCTCGTCGTGACGAGCCCGTTGCGGAGCGCGTCCGGCGGTGCGCTGAGAACGGCATTCGCCGCGCCGCGCAGCTTGAACGACGCGATCGGCTGCAGGTTCTCGAGCTTGAGCCAGATCTCGGCGGGCGCTTCGACGCGCAGGCGGACGAGCGGCGTCCGGATCACGGTGCCTGCGATCCGCTCGCGCGCCGCCTCGATGTCGGCGAGGGTGATCAGAAGGGGACCTCGACGCCGACGCCGCGCTCGCGCGCCCGTCGCACGATGAGCTCGGCCGACGCGAGATCCTCGACGGCGATCCCGAGCGACTCGAAGATCGTCAGCTCGTCCTCGTGCTCTCTTCCGGGGTGCATGCCGGCGAGCACCTCGCCGAGCTCCGCCTTGATGTGGTCGGGGCCGACCGCGCCGTCCTTCGCGGCGAGGATGTAGTCGCCGGCCTCGTTGAGGCACGACTCGCGACGGTCGGTGAAGAACGAGGAGTGCGCGACCGTCTCGGTGTCGAGTTCCCGCGTCGTCGGGAAGCAGGAGCCGACGGCGTTCACGTGCGCGCCGCGCGCGAGCCAGCGGCGCTCGATGATCGGCTCGACGGCTGCCGTCGTCGTGCATACGACCTCGGCGCCGAAGAGCGCCGCGTCCACGGACGGCGCGACGGTTGCTCCGACCTCGCCGGCGAGCTCCTCCGCCTTGTCGAGATCGCGAGACCAGATCCGGATCTCGGGGTCGTCGAGCACAGCGCGCATCGAGTGGACGTGGCCGCGCGCCTGCGCACCCGCCCCGAGGATCGCGACGCGCTGGGCGTCGGGGCGCGCCAGGGTTCGCGTCGCAACAGCAGACACCGCCGCCGTGCGGATCTCGGTGATCGGCGAGGCGTTCATGATCGCGAGCAGCTCGCCCGTCTCTCCGTCGTGCAGGAGGACGCCGCCCATGTGGGTGTCGAGACCGCGCGACGGATTCGTCGGGACGATGACGATCTCCTTGAGCCCGTAGGCCTTGGTCGGCGCGCCGCGATACGCGGGCATGAGGCCGAGGAGCGTGTCCGCACCATCCGAGCGGGCGATCGAGCGGAGCGGGTTGTAGAGCTCGCCGCGCGCGAGCGACGCCAGCACCTCGCTCATCGCCTCGATGCACGACTCCATGTCGAGCAGCTCGCGGACGTCGTGCTCGGACAACACGATCACGGGAACAACCCTCGCAGATCGGCGTGCTCCTGGGCCGAGAGCTCGACCGACAGTGCCTCGCGCACGGGCTCGAGCTGCTCAGCGCGCGTCGGCCCGACCACGACGGCCGTCAGCTCGGGCACGCCGAGCAGCCACGCGATTGCGAGCCCGGCCATGGAGACGCCGCGCGCGTTCGCCTCGGCCTCGAACGCCTCGAGCGCGTCGAAGCACGCGGCGTTCTCGTACCTGCGGTACCCCTCGGGTCGCTGGGTCATCCGCGAGCCCTCCGGATAGTCGGCGTCTCGCCGGTAGCGGCCGGTGAGCCAGCCGCCTGCCAGCGGGCCGAACGCCTCGTAGCCGAGACCGTGCTCGCGGCACACCGGGAAGACCGTCTCGTCGTCGCCGCATTCGAGCAGCGAGTACGAGTTCTGCACCCACTCGTAGCGCGTGAGCCCCTCGAGCTCCGAGATCTCGACGGCCTCGGCCAGCTGCTCGGCGCTGAAGTTGGACGCGCCGACCGCGCCGATCTTGCCCTCGCGGACGAGCGCGTCGAGCGTCGCCAACGTCTCCTCCTGCGGCGTGTCCGGGTCGAAGGCGTGCGCCATGTACAGCGGGAGGCGTTCGAGCCCCAGACGCTCGAGGCTGGACTCGACCTGGCGGTGGATCCGGTGTCCGCCGAGCCCGTGATCCGCGCCCTCCGCCATGGGATTGAACGTCTTCGTCTCGACCGTGATCTCGTCGCGGACCTCGGAGTCCTTCGAGGCGAGCCATTCGCCGATCCACGTCTCGCTCCGCCCGCCGCCGTAGGCGTCCGCGGTGTCGAACGTGCGGATGCCGAGCTCCCAGGCGGCGTCCATGATTCGCGGCGCCTCCTCGTGGGGGATCCCCTGACCGAAGAAGGCGGGCGAGGAGCCGACGCCGCCGAAGTTCCCGCAGCCGAGGACGATCCGTGTGACCGAGACGCCGCTGCGTCCGAGCTCGCGCGTTTCCACGCGCGCGATCTTAGGCAGGACCGGAGCCGTTCCAGCCGAGCTGGGGACGCGCGAACGACGACGTGATCTCCACCGAGCGCCCTTCCGCGACCGACGTCGCCGTCGCGTCGAGCACCTCGACGATGTGGGCGGCATGCGCGCCGGTCGCGCGGTGGGGTCGCCCCGTGACGATCGCGTCGCTCAGATCTCCGAGCGCGCGCCCCCAGTCGGTGCCGGGGTAGGGGTCGTCGACGGCAACGGGCTGATACGGCTCACCGAAGCGTGCGAGCTCGACCGAGGCGTCGAAGAGCTGCCAGTCCGAGAGGTGGATCGACCCCGTGTCGCCGTGGAGCTCGATCCCGCTCTGCTTCGTCAGGCGCGAGACGTAGAAGTTCGCCGTCAGACGGACGACCGTTCCGCTCTCGAGCTCGACGACGGCGACGCCGAAGTCGGGCGCCTCGGGTGTGAACGGCTCGTCGGCCATCGTCGTCCGGTCGGGATAGACGATCGTTCCGAAGGCCGTGACCCGGCGCGCCGGCCCGAACATGGCCGTGAGGATCGTGAGGGGATAGACGCCGACGTCGGCGAAGGGCCCGATGCGGTAGAAGGGCTCCGGTCGGGGATGCCAGCTCTCGATCCGGTTCCAGTTGACCTCGGCGTACGCGACGCGAACGCGCCCGATCGCACCTGACTCGACGAGCCGCCACACCGTCTGCTGCGCCTCGCCCAGGAAGGTGATCGGCGAGCACGAGAGCCGGAGTCCTCGGTCCGCGGCGAGCTCGACGAGCGACCGTGCGCTCGCATAGTCGGCTGCGAGCGGCTTCTCGCTGTGCACGTGCTTCCCGGCGTTCAGTGCGGCGGTCGTCACGTCGGCGTGGACGGCGGGGAACGTCAGGTTGACGATCGCGTCGACAGCCGGATCGCCGAGCACGTCGTCGAGCGTCGGGTAGGCGACGCCTCCGAAGCGATCGACGAAGGCCGCGCTCAGCGCCTTGTCCACGTCGGTTGCGCCCGCGATCCGGACTGACGGGTACGCGCTCATCGTCTCGCCGTACGCACCTGAGATGTTCCCGCAGCCGACGACGGCGACGCGAAGCTCGTGCTCAGACACAGTGCCCCGCCTGTGCGCTCGAGACCTGCTCCGTGATCTTCGTGAGCATGCGGGCGCACTCCGCCGTCGGGTCGCGGTCGAACGGCTCGTGCTCGATGCTGACCGCGCCCGAGTAGCCGAGCTCGAGGAGCGCGTCGACGCAGTCGGCGATTCGCGCGCAGCCCTCGCCGTGCATGCACGAGACGTGCGTGCCCGGCTGCTCGACGTCCTTCAGATGCACGTGGAAGAGACGGTCTGACAGCTCGCGGATCGCGTCGACCGGGTCGTATCCCTGCGTTGCCCACCAACCCGTGTCGACCGTCGCTCCGAGCGAGCCGGCATCGCCGATCGCAGCGAGCACCTCGGCCGGGGTCCGCTCGGGATGGTTCTCGAGCCCGAACCGCACACCATGCGCGTCGAGCACCTCGGCCGCGGCATCGCGGTCCGTGTGGACGATGCCTCCGAGGCCGGCGATGAGGTCGACGTCGAGATCGTTGGCCAGGCGACATGCCGCCCCCACATCGTCGACCGTGCTCCCGATGCCTCCTGCGAAAGCGACCACCCGGACGCCGTGACGGTCCAGGGCGTCGCGTGCGATCGCGACATGCTCGGGCGTCGCCCACCGCCAGTTGAGGTGGGCGAACCAGAGGTCGATCGTGTCGTATCCGATGCCGGTGACCGAGGTAAGAAACGTGTCGAAGCGGGCCGGGAACGTCTCGAGCGGCTCGAACGCCGCGTTCGTCGCGAGGTCGAACGGTCCCCACTCGTCCGATGCTCCGTAGCCGAGCTCCTTGGCCACGTAGTTCGCGCCCATGAACGAGATCGCGATGGGGGAGGTCACGCCCGGCTCCCCACGGCGTCGAGGAGCTCCGAGAGGTACGCGTGGGCGAGGCATACGACCGTGTCGGCGGCGCCGTAGTAGATCGAGACGCGGTCGGCGTCGCGATCCACGAGCGCCGCACAGGGGAAGACGACGTTCGGGACGTCTCCGACCTGCTCGTACAGCACCTGGGGCGAGAGGAGGTAGTCGCGGCCGCGCGCGAGCACGTTCCACGGCTCATCGAGGTCGAGCAGCGCTGCCCCCATCGAGTACACGAAGCCGTTGCACGAGGTGAGGACGCCGTGGTAGAGGACGAGCCAGCCCGCATCCGTCTCGATCGGCGTCGGGCCTGCTCCGATCTTCGTCGACTGCCAGCTGAGCGGCACCGTGCCCATCACATGGCGATGCCGACCCCAGTGGACGAGGTCCGGGCTCTCCGAGAAGTAGATGTCGCCGAAGGGCGTATGGCCGTTGTCGCTCGGCCGGCTGAGCATCGCATAGCTGCCGCCGATCCTCCGCGGGAACAGCACACCGTTCCTGTTGAAGGGGAGGAATGCGTTGTCGAGCTGGTGGAACGTCTCGAAGTCGTGCGTGAACGCGACGCCGATCGTCGGGCCGTGGTAGCCGTTGCACCAGGTCACGTAGTAGCGATCCTCGAGCCACGTGACGCGCGGGTCGTAGGCGAAGTCGAACCGCTCCTGGATCTCGCCGACGCGTCCGTCCGCGGGCAGGAAGGAGATCGAGTCGTGGTCGATCTGCCAGTCGATGCCGTCGGCGCTCCGACCCGCGTGGAGGTTCATCACGCGCTCGGTGTCGTCGATGCGGAACACGCCCGCGAACCCGTCGCCGAACGGAACGACCGCCGAGTTGAAGATGCTGTTCGCTCGCGGGATCAGGTCGCGCGGGATGATCGGGTTCCGGCTCGACCGCCAGACGACGCTGCGCTCGCCGCTCGGCGGTTCCTCCCACGGAATCGCGGCGGCCTGCGTCGCCGGTGCCGTCTCGGGACGGGTGGTCACGAACTCGCTCCCGCCACGCTCGCGACGAAGTGGTCGTCCTCGACCTCGACGAGGGCTCCGACGCCGACGTCCGACGCGACGTCGGGCAGGTCGGAGACGGTCTCGTCCGACCACTTGGCGTCGAGCCGCGGAACCGACGCGAGCAGCTCCTGCGTGTACGGGTGCAGCGGGTTGTCGAAGACCTTCGCCGTCGTACCTCGCTCCACGACGCGGCCCTGGCGAAGGATCACCGCGCTGTCGGAGATGTAGTTCCCGAGCGCGAGGTCGTGGGTGATGAGGAGGATCCCGAGCCCGCGCTGCTTCAGCTCTCCGAGGAGGTTCAGGACGTCGATCCGGGTCGACGCGTCGAGCATGCTGATGACCTCGTCGGCGACCAGGATCTTGATGTCCAGCAGCAGCGCCCGGGCGATGAGGAGGCGCTGGAGCTGCCCACCCGAGAGCTGGTGCGGGTACTTGCCGAGCACGTCGCGCGGGTTGAGGCTCACTGCATGTAGCGAGGCGTCGATCCGCTGGCGCCAGTCGGTCGCCGAGACGTCGGCGAAGTACTCCGACCTTATGAGGCGGAAGACCCGGTCGGCCTTGAAGATCGGGTTGTACGAGCTGAACGGGTCCTGGAAGACGCCCTGGACCGACCGGTAGTAGCCCTTCAGCGCTCGTCCCCCGACGAGCGCGATGTCGTTCCCCTCGTAGTCGATCGACCCGTCGGTGACGTTCGTCAGGCGAAGGATCATCCTTCCGATCGTGCTCTTCCCCGACCCGCTCTCGCCGATCAACGAGACGACCTCCCCGGGTCGCACCGCGAAGCTGACGTCGTCGACCGCGAGCGTGGACCCACGGCCGAACGTCCCCGTCTTGTAGACCTTCGACACGCCGTGGAGCTCGAGCACGGTTACGTGTTCCAGCACGCGACCTGATGGCCGGGCGCGACGTCGACGAAGGGCGGTTCCTCGGCGCACTTGGCCGAGGCGAGCGGACAGCGGTCTCGGAACCGGCAGCCCGTCGGGGGTTCGATGAGCGACGGCGGCCGACCGGGGATCCCGGCCAGCCGCGTCGTCTCGTAGCGAGCTCCGACTTCGGGGAGAGAGGAGAGCAGGAGCCGCGTGTACGGGTGGCGCGGGGAGTGGATGATCGTCTCCGCCGGGGCCTTCTCTGCCAGCTTCCCGGCGTACATGACGAGGATCGTGTCCGCGACCTGGTAGAGCACCGCGAGGTCGTGGGTGATCATGATCGCGCTCTTCACGAACCCGCGATCGCGGAACTCGACGAGCATCTTGCTGACGGCGCGCTGGCTCGACACGTCGAGTGCGGAGGTGATCTCGTCCGCGATGAGGAGCGACGGGTCGAGCAGCGTCGAGATGACGAGCACGACGCGCTGCTTCATCCCGCCCGAGAGCTCGATCGGATACATGCCGAGGACGTCCGTCTTGAGACCGACGAGCTTCAGCCGACGCTCGAGCTCCGGCCGCAGGTCGGTCGCGTCGATGCCTCGGGACTCGAGCAGCTCCGACGTCATCTTCCCGATCTTCCGGATCGGGTTCAGGGCGCTCATCGAGTACTGCGGGACGATCGACACCTTGCGGAACCGGAAGTCGTTCATCGCGCGGTCGTCGCGGAGCGGGAGGTCTTCCCCGTCGAGCGCGACGGATCCGTCGACGTAGCGCATCCGTCCGTCGAGGCGGATGAGGCTCTTCCCGAGCGTCGTCTTGCCGCAGCCGGACTCGCCGGCGAGGCCCATGATCTCGCCGTCGGCGACCGCAAAGCTCACGCCGTCGAGGGCGTGGCAGTCGCCGCGGAGCGTCCGGTAGTAGACGCGGAGGTCGTCGACCGTAAGGCTCATGTCTCGCGCAACTTCGGGTTGAAGACCTCGTCGAGGCCGACGTTCAGCACGTAGAGACCGCCGACGATCGCGGTGATCGCGATACCCGGCGGGATGAACCACCACCACATCCCGAGCTGCAGCGCCGCATTCGAGACGGCGAGGTTGAGCATCAGCCCGAGCGACATGACGTTCGCCGGTCCGAGGCCGAGGAAGTCGAGCGTCGCGGCGATGAGGATCGAGCTGCCGAACAGGAGGATCATGACGAGGAAGAGGTAGGAGCTCATGTTCGGTGCGATCTCGGTGACGATGATCTTCCCGCCGCGCCGTCCGGAGAGCCGGGCAAGGCTCACGAACTCCCGCGACGTGAGCGTGAAGGTCTGTGCCCGGATGGCGCGTGCCGCCCACGGCCACGAGGTCAGGCCGATGAGCACCGCCTCGCCGAGAAGGCTGCTGACGCTCAGATATGCGCTCACGATGATGAGAACCGCCAGCGTCGGAATGACGAGCACGACGTTCGTGAGCATGCTCAGCACGTCGTCGATCACGCCTCCGCGGTAGCCCGCAGTGAACCCCACCGCCATGCCTATCGTCGCCGCAACCAGGCCAGCCACGGCGCCGACGACGAAGCTCGCGCGCAGTCCGTAGACGAACTGTGCGAAGACGTCCTGCCCGGGCGCGGTGGTCCCGAGCCAGTACTCGGACGACGGTGGTTCACCGGTCGGGAACCCGAACTCGAACGGCTCGGCATCGGTCAGCCAAGGCCCCACGATCGCGAGGACCAGGAAGAAGAGGACGACGGACAGCCCGATGAGGAACTTCGTGTTGCGGATTGCGAAGTGGGCGACCTCGCTGCCGAAGCGGCGCTCCGGCTCGTCCACGAGGACGACCGAGATCTCGGCCGAGCCGGTGGAGACGCTCTCGGTGTGCCCGACCTCGCTCATTGCTGCCCCTGGAGGCCCGTGCGCGTTCGCGGGTCGACGACGACGTAGAGCAGGTCGACCACGAAGTTCGCGATCAGGACGCCGATGATGATGAAGAGGAAGATCCCCTGGAGCAGGAAGTAGTCGCGGTTCTGGATCGCGGTCAGGAGCAGGCTGCCTACGCCCGGGTAGCCGTAGACGATCTCCGTGACGAGCGCGCCGCCGACGATCACGCCGAGCGCGAGGGCCAGCCCGGTCATCTGCGGGAGTACGGCATTCGAGTACGCGTACTTACGGACGAGCCGGTTCGGCGTCCCGAGCGACTGGAGGTAGTTCGCGTAGTCGGCCTCGAGTTCGTAGATGATCAGGTTCCGCATCCCGATCGCCCAGCCGCCGAACGAGACGAGGAAGAGCGAGAGGAACGGAAGGATCCAGTGGCTCAGGAAGCTCTGCGCGAACTCCGGCGTCCACGCGGGCTGCAGCGAGAAGTCGTACGCACCCGAGACCGGTAGCAGCTGCCACTGGAACGCGACGAAGTACGCGAGCAAGAGGGCGAGGAAGACGTACGGCGTCGCGGTCAGCACGTAGGCCACGGGCAGCACCGTGTTGTCGAGCACCTTGCGGCGCGCCGCCATCGCCCCGACCCGGTTCCCCGCGATGTAGCTGAGCACGATCGCAGGGACGAGCAGCGCCAGTGTGTACGGGAGTGCTGCCCAGATCAGCTCGTCCACCCGCGATCCGACGTACGCGATGCTCGGGCCGAGGTCGCCGTGGAGTAGGCCCCACCAGAAGTTGACGTACTGCTTCCACAGCGGCTGGTCGAGCTCGAACGACTTCGTGAAGAAGCCGTGCAGCTCCTCGGAGGCGGCAGGGTCGGCGTTGATGCGCGAGATGAGGCCGTCGATCGGGTTGCCGGGCATGAGCCGCGGTATCGCCCAGTCGATCGTGACGGCCACGAAGAACGTGAGCAGGTAGATCGTGATCTTGCGGGCGAGGTATCGAGTCACGTCGGCACTCCGACTCCGCCGCACCCCGTTGCCGGGGTGCGGCGGATCGACGCGCAGTCGGTCGTCGGAGGGCTCTTTACGTGTTTCGCTTCAGGTTGGCCAGCGCCTCGATACCCGTCATGTTGAGATAGCCGTTCCACGTCGTCGGAGTCGTCTGCAGCCCCTTGCCCCTGGCCTTGGGGAAGTTCGTCCATACCGACGTGTTGTACTGCGCCCACATCCCGTTGTACCAGAGCGGAATCGCGGGGAGGTAGTCGAGGATGTACTTCTGGATCTGCGACTGGTACTTCTTCGCGAGCTTCACGTTGGTCGACTTCACCTTGTTGAACTTGAGCGTGAGAGCCCACGGCGCTGCTCCCGCCTGCGTGAACCGCTGGAAGTTCACGACGGTCATCGTCTCCGAGATCGGCAGGTGGAACAGGTAGTCGTAGTAGGAGTACGGGCTGTTGGCGAGCTGCTTGTCGTTGTTGATCACGAGCTCGAACTTGCCCGAGTTGCGCTCGTCGACCAGCGAGTTGTAGTCCGGATACGCTGGCGTGATCTTGATCCCGGCGTCCTTCGCGCTGTCGGCGATGATCTGAATCGCCGTCTGCCAGTCCGACCACCCGTTCGGGACGATGAGCCGGAGGTTGATGTCGCCCCCGCTCTTGCCCTCGACGTAGCCGTCGCCGTCCGTGTCCTTGTACCCGTTCGCGGCCAGGATCGCCTTCGCGCCGGCGACGTTGTACTTGAAACCGAGCTTCTTCGCCTGTGCCTGGTCGATCCACTTGTTCCATGTCGGGAGGAGACCGGTCGGGTTGGCCTTCGCGACGATGTTGCCGTAGTCCGCCGTGACGATGCGGTCGACGTTGATCGACATGGCGAGCGCCCGACGGAAGGCCCGGTCGCTCAGGGGTGCCTTCGTCGTGTTGGGGACGAGCCACGCGGTGTTCGCCGAGAGCATGTACGGCGCCTTCGCGTAGTACGTCTGGATCTTCCCGCCGATCTGCTTGTCGATGCCCGGGAAGAAGTTGTTCGAGAGGTCGATCTTGTCCTGCAGGAAGTTCTGCAGCGACGCCGTGTTCGACGTGTTGTGGATGTCGACGATGTATTTCATCGGCATGCGGAGGCCGTATGCCTTCGTCGCCCACCAGCCGTTGCGACGGTTCCACTGCAGTGTCTGCGAGCCGCCCTTACCCGCGGCGTACGTGAACGGGCCGGTTCCGACGAAGTTCTCGTCGGCGTTCCCGGTCGTGATCTCCGTCGCGCTGTACTGCGACCAGATGTGCTTCGGGACCATCGCCATCGTGTAGAGGATCGTGTCCCAGTCCTGGAAGTTGGGGCGTCCGCCGAACTTGAACGTGACGACGTTGCCCTTGGTGGTGATGCCGGTGAGCCCCGTCTTCCACATCGTGGAGTACTCGGAGCCCGTGAGCTTGCCGGTCTCGAACGTGAACTTGACGTCGGCCGCGGTGAACGGCTTGCCGTCATTCCATTTGACACCGTTCCGGACCGTCAGGACGTAGTTGCGGCCGACCCACTTGCCGCCCGTCGCGAGCCACGGGACGAATTCATCCTTGAGCGGGTCGTACCGGAAGAGGGTCTCGTAGAGGAGACCGAGCGTTCCGGTCGAGTAGTCGCCGGTGCGCAGGGGGTTGAAGCCCGTGTACGGGCCCCACTGCTTGCCGGAGGTGTACAGCGTCTCCTGGCGCGGGAGCGCGAACGGAGACTGCGAGCCGGCGCCTGCTCCACCGGCTGTCAGCAGCGACGCGGCCGTGGCCAGAGCGACGACGAGCGCGATTGCGCCTGCTGCCCTCCTGTTCCTTCTCGTAGCCATGATCCTGCTCCTCCTTGACTCCTGGTCTCGTAGGTGCGCCCGCCGACGAGCTCTATCGCTCGTGGGTAGGACGTCGGCCGCCGTCTGCGGTTGGACGCCGATCGAGCAAGCCCGGTCAGGTCCGAGCATCCCTCCCTTCGCTCGTACCGACCGCTGCCGGCACGGCCAGTCCCGCTGAGGCGGGATCGCATGAGCGAGACGCAGCGCGAAGAGCGCCGGCAAGAGCCCGCGATCCGTCGTCGGATCCGTTCCTCCTCAGCATCGAACATAGGTAGTCCATCACTTATCCGGTTAAGTGTCAACCCACTCCTTCACCGGAAGCGGACGAGACGGGTACTCAGCGAGTCGGCACGGCGACCCTGGGTGCGGTGCTCCCGCGGGTCGTGAGCTCACCGCGTGTCGTCTCGACGTCGTAGTCGGCGCGACCTTCGATCGCCTCGAGGAGGTGCCGAACGGCAGCCACCCCGTACGCGGTGATGTCGCGCGTGATGGCGGTCAGCGGCGGATGGACGACCTGGCTGATGAGCGAGTCGTCCCAGCCGACGATGGAGACGTCGTCCGGGACCGAGAAGCCCATCTGCTGGGCGACGCCGAGACCCGTCACCGCGAGGAGGTCGCTGTCGAAGAGGATCGCGCTCGGTGGGGTCGGCGACGAGAGCAGATTGCGCGTCGCCCGCGACCCTGCCTCGGCGCTGTAGTCCGTCTCGACGATCTCGCCCTCGAGCCCGAGCTCGTCGACGGCGCGCCGGAAGGCGTCGAGCCGCTGCTGCGTGTGGACGAAGTCGGCGACGCCGGACACGTGGGCCACGCGTTCGTGCCCAAGGGCCGCGAGGTAGCGGATCGCCTCGGTCACGACCGAGGCTTCATCATGCCAAATTGCAGGTAAAACGTGGTTCTTCACCGGTCCGCCGACGACGACGGCAGGGAGGCCGATGCGGGCGAGCTCGTCCACCCGAGGGTCGTCGAGACGGAGGTCGACGACGAGCACTCCGTCCACGCGATGCTCGCCGAACCACCGCCGGTAGACCTCGATCTCCTCGTGCACGTCGCGAACGAGCTGGAGCATCAGCGCGATCGAGTGGGACGCGAGCTCCGACTCGACGCCGGCGATGAACTCCATGAAGAATGGCTCGAGTGCGATCGTGCGCGCGGGTCGCGCGAGCACGAGCCCGCATGCGTCCGCCCGTGCCGCGGAGAGAGCGCGCGCCGCCCGGTTCGGGTACCAACCGAGCTCGTCGGCGATGGCCAGGATCCGGTCGCGAGTGTCGTCGGAGACGCCGGGCCGTCCGTTGAGCGCGTACGAGACGGCACCCTTCGAGACGCCTGCGCGCTTCGCAATGTCCTTGATCGTGACCCTGCCGCCTCGGTGTTCTGCCACCAGCCCGCCTCCTTCGCACGGAACGCTATACGTCGTAGTATGCTCTTGACCGGTTCAGTGACGCAGGCATTCTTGCATTCCAACGGCCGGCCGCTCCCTCCGGGGTTCGTGTGGGGAGCCGCGGGCTCCGCGTACCAGGTGGAGGGAGCCGTCGCCGAGGACGGCCGCGGCGAGAGCATCTGGGATCGCTTCGTCGGGGTGCCGGGGGCGATCGCGAACGGCGACACGGGCGTCGTCGCGTGCGACTCGTACCACCGCTTCGGAGACGACGTCCGGCTGATGCGCGAGCTCGGGCTCGGCGCGTACCGGTTCTCGATCTCGTGGCCGCGGGTCTTCCCGGACGGACGCGGACGCGTCAACCAGGTGGGCCTCGACTTCTACGACCGGATGGTCGACGAGCTCCTCGCGAACGACATCGAGCCGTACGTCACCCTCTACCACTGGGACCTCCCGCAGGTGCTCGAGGATCGCGGCGGCTGGCCGTCCCGAGCGACGGTCGGGGCCTTCGCCGAGTACGTCGAGGTCGTCGTGGCGCGTCTCGGCGACCGGGTTCCGAACTGGATCACGCAGAACGAGCCATGGGTGATCTCGTGGCTCGGCTACGGACTCGGAGTGCATGCACCGGGGCGTCGGAACGACGCGGACGCGCTTGCCGCCGCCCACCACGTGCTGCTCGCCCACGGGCGCGCGGCCGAGGTGCTGCGGCGCGAGGCGCCGAATGCGCGCGTCGGAGTGACCGTCGATCTCTACCCGATGTACCCGCTCACCGACGCCGATGCGGACATCGACGCCGCACGGCGACTCGACGGCGCGCGCAACCGCTGGTTCCTCGAGCCGGTGCTCGGTCTCGGGTACCCGACCGACATGCTCGAGCAGTACGAGAGCATCCTCCCGAGGATCGACGACGGCGACCTGCGGACGATCGGCGCGCCGCTCGACTTCCTGGGCGTGAACTACTACAGCCGGACGGTCGTGCAAGCGGGGCCGGACCCCGCCTTCCCGGTCGCGGTCGACGTCGACGGCGCCGAGCGGACAGCGATGGGTTGGGAGGTCTACCCCGACGGACTGACGGACCTGCTGCTCCGGCTCCACGGCGACTACGACCTGCCCGACGTCTACATCACCGAGAACGGCGCCGCGTATACCGATGCCCGAAGCAACGGGAGCGTCTCCGACCCCGATCGGATCTCGTATGTCGAGCGACATCTCGCTGCGCTCGGGGACGCGATCGCGGAAGGCGTCCCGGTCCGCGGCTACTTCCTCTGGTCCCTGCTCGACAACTTCGAGTGGGCGTTCGGCTTCTCGCGGCGCTTCGGGATCGTCTACGTCGACTTCGAGACGCTGGAGCGCGTTCCAAAGCAAAGCTTCCTCTGGTACCGCGACTTCATCGCGGCCCAGCGCTCCGCCCAGGCGTAGCCCGCTACGCGGGCTCGGGCACCGGCGCCACGGGTCGCGTCGTGAGCCGCGACAGCACGAGCACGCCGAGCAGCGGCCCGAACGCGCAGACGACGAATACGCCGTCGTAGCCGGCCACCGAGGCGACCGCGCCCAGGCTGAGGGCGCCAACGAGGAAGCCGAGCTCGGTGAACGCGCTGAACGTGCCCACGACCGAGCTGCGCTCGCTCGCGGGCGCCGAGTTGACGGCGAGCGTCATCAGCGACGGGAATGCGAGCGCGTGGCCGAACGCGACGACGACGGTCCCGACGAAGAGGCCGGCTGGCACGTTCCAGAGGCCGACCGTGAAGAGCCCGGCGGCGATCAGTGAGAGTGCGATCCGGGACGTGCGCTTCGGCCCGAGCCGATCGGGGACCTGGCGCGCAAGGACACGTGTCGCGACGACGACGGCCGAGAAGGTGAGGAACACTGAGCCGGCGCCGTCCAGGCCGAGATCGCGCGCGTACAGCGCGCCGAACGTGCCGAGACCTGCGAAGCCGAGGACGGTGAACGCGAGGACGACTCCCGGGCCGATCGCCGCCGCATGGACCAGGCGCCCCTCCGACTCGTCCTCCGGGTCGCGCGAAGGCGCCGTCTCCGGAAGGAAGAGTCCGATCAGCCCCGCGGCGAGGCAGCACGAGGCGGCGAGCAGCCAGACGGCGTCGAACCGCGTGTCCCCGAGCGCGAGCTCGCCGATCAGCGGGCCGAGGGCGAGCCCGCCCCAGAGGCCGAGGCTGAAGATGCTCAACGCCTCTCCGCGACGGTGCTCGGGCGCGAGGTCGGTCACGATCGTCGCGGCGCCGACGAGCGCCATCGCCTCGCCCGTGCCGGTGAGCAGCCGCAGGACGACCAGGAGCGGCAGCGAGTCGGCGACGACGTACCCGGCTACCGCGACGGCTGCGAGCACGCCTCCCACGACGACGAGGATCCGCCTGCCGTTCCGGTCGGCGTATCGGCCTGCGAGCGGCTGGCAGACGAGAACCATCGGGCTCACCGCCGCGACGGCCACCGCGACTCCGAAGCTGCCGACGCCGAGCTCGTCGTCTGCGTAGACGGGGACGACCGCGAGCAGCATCCCGATGGAGGTGCAGAGGGCGAACTCCGCGAGCATCGTCAGCGCGAAGGCCTTCGTCAGGACGCGGTCCGGCTGCATCGTCCGATCCAAGCACATCGCTCCTGGCGCACCGTCTGATAGAGCACAGGCGTGGTGTCCGCGACGTCGGAGCGGGAAGCCCGGTACGAGGTCCGTCGCGAGGCGGCGTCCGTCGCGATCTGCTCGTCCGCGGCGCTGATCCTGCTCGCGCTCGTCAGCTGGCGCGAGGGGTGGGAGGTCGTGAGCTTTCCGTGGTGGACCTGGCTCGTGCTCGCGCTGCCGGGCCTCGTGCTCTGTCTCGATCTCTGGCTCGGCGTCGGGATCGCCGGGCAGCGGAGCTCCGCGTTCGTCCTGCTCGGACTGATCGTCGCCGGAAACGTTGCCGGTCTCGTCCTTCTGATCTCGGCACTCGTCACGACGCGTAGCTCGGATATCGGGGGCGGCCAGCTGCTCATGACCGCGGTGGTGATCTGGGTGGCGAACGTCATCGTCTTCGGCATCTGGTACTGGGAGGTCGACGACGGTGGGCCCTTAGACCGTGCGCGCAAGGAACGAAAGACGCCGGACTTCCAGTTCCCGCAGGACGAGAACCCGGAGCTCGCACGTGAGCCCTGGCAACCACGCATCTGGGACTACCTGTACGTGTCGTTGACTGCGGGGAGCGCCTTCAGCCCGACGGACGCCATGCCTCTGACCTACAAGGCCAAGGTGCTGATGGGCATCGAGGCGACCGTGTCACTGGTCATCGTCGTCCTGCTCACGGCTCGCGCCGTTAACGTGCTCGGATCATGATCGAGCCTCTGTCCGAGCGGATCAGCCTGGAGGAGCTTCAGCTCGCGGCGCGCAACCATGGGATGCCGCTCGAGGCGCTCCGCTGGGACGTGACGCCGATCGGGCTCCACTATCTCCTCACGCACTACGACATCCCCGAGGTCGACCTCGCCGGTTGGCGGCTCGGGATCGGCGGCCTCGTCGAGCGCTCGTCGTCGCTCTCGCTGGACGACCTCCGGTCGCGCCCCGCGGTCGAGGTGGCGGTGACGATGGAGTGCGCCGGGAACGGCCGCGCGCTCGTCGAGCCGCGGGTCGTCAGCCAGCCCTGGATCCTCGAGGCGGTGGGCACAGCGCGCTGGCGCGGCACCCCGCTGGCGCCGCTCCTCCTGGAGGCCGGCGTGGGAGACGGCGCAGTCGAGGTGCTCTTCACCGGCCTCGACCGTGGCGTCGAGGGCGGTGAGGAGCAGGCGTACGAGCGTAGTCTCCCCGTCGCGGCGCTGCTTGAGGGTGACGCCCTCCTGGCCTACGAGGTCAACGGCGTGCCGCTGCCTCCGCAGCACGGCTATCCGCTTCGGCTCGTGGTCCCCGGTTGGTACGGGATGACGAGCGTGAAGTGGCTCGAGCGGATCACGGTGCTCGACGAGCCGTTCTCGGGCTACCAGATGAGCCACTCGTACCGCGTGCGTCTCGAGGAGGACGAGCCGGGCGAGCCGATCACGACGATGGCGCCGCGCTCGCTCATGATCCCGCCCGGTGTCCCCGAGTTCCTGACGCGGGCCCGGATCGTCGGAGTCGGATCGAACGAGATCCTCGGACGCGCATGGTGCGGCGCGTCCGAGATCGCAGCCGTCGACGTGTCGACGGACGGCGGCGCGACCTGGGCTCCGGCCGAGCTCGGCGAGGAGTCGCTCGGGCGATGGGCGTGGCGCTCGTGGCGGTTCTCCTGGGACGCCGCGCGGGGCGAGTACGAGCTCTGCTGTCGCGCGCGCGACGCGGCCGGCAACCCGCAGCCGCTCGAGCCACCATGGAACGTCGGCGGGTACGTCAACAACGCCGTCCAGCGCGTCAGGGTCACCGTCACGCCGTAGCGCCGTCTACCGTGTCGCCGTGCGCGCCCTCGCCCTGCTCGGCCTGCTTGTCGCGGTCGCTGCCTCCGCCGCGACCGGGGGCGCGACGCCGTCGGCAACGACGACGCTCCGGCTCGACGGCGTCGCGTTGCGCCCCGAGCTCGCGCTGACACCTGCGCAACGCGGACGGGGGCTCATGTTCCGCAAGCGCGCTCCCGCGGACGGGATGCTCTTCGTGTTTCGCACCGCGACCTCGGGTGGCTTCTGGATGAAGAACACGCTCGTCCCGCTCAAGATCGTCTTCTTCGACTCGGCCGGGAGGCAGGTCCGCACGATCCGCATGACGCCGTGCGCGAAGGATCCGTGCCGCATCTACGACCCCGCGAAGCAGTACCGCTTCGCGCTCGAGCTCCCGGGGAGCGACCAGCGGCAGGCGCACCGTCTCGGCCCGCTCGCCGGGCTCAAGCGGCTCGTCGCCGCATCCAGCTGAGTGCGCGCGGCCTTCGTTGTGATCGCGGTGTTGCTCCTCGTCCCGGCGGCGACGGCGAAGCAACGCGCCGTCGTCGTGCTCGACCCGGGTCACGACCTCCGTGCCAACACCGCCACCGAGCCGATCGGGCCGGGCTCGTCGACGATGAAGATCAAGGACGGCGGCGGCACGCACGGCGTGGTCAGCGGACTGCGCGAGGCCGACCTGAACCTGCGCGTCGCCCTGCGGTTGCGCACGCTCCTCGAGCGCGCCGGTGCGCGCGTCGTCATGACCCGGACCGCGACGGCCGGCACGAGCATCGGCAACGTCGCCCGGGCGCGGATCGCGAATCGTTCGGGGGCGGCGCTCTTCCTGCGCATCCACGCCGACGGCTCGACCGATCCGGCAGCGCATGGGACACACACGCTGTATCCCGCGCTGCGCAAAGGGTGGACCGACGACGTCTACGCCGAGAGCCGGCGCGCCGCGGTCGTCGTCCAGCGCGAGCTACGACGAGCCCTCGGGTTCCCGGATCGTGGCCTGCAGGAGCGCTCCGACTTCACGGGCTTCAACTGGGCCGACGTGCCGGTGATCCTCGTCGAGATGGGATTCATGACCAACCCGACGGAGGATCGCCTGCTCGCGACGCCTGCCTACCAGCGACGCGCGGCGGTCGGCCTCTGCAGGGGCGCGCTGCGCTTCCTCGGACGCTCGACGGCCGCGTGCGGTTGGCACAAGAGCCACTGAGTCGAGGGATGACACGGCGGGTTGCCGCACTACGATGAGTCGGTGCTGCGCCGAGGGACACGCCGAAACGTCGGGCTCGTTGCCGTTCTTGCGGCGCTGGCGGTCACGGCGGTCTTCGTCGCTGCCGGAAGCTCGGCCGCGGCTCCGGGCGCGAAGCCGAATCGAGGAGCGGTGGTCGCCTACTGGACGCCCCAGCGCATCGCGCATGCCGTTCCGCGCGTCGTCGCGCCGAAGGGCGTCCCCTCACCGCAGGCGGGTAAGCCGCCCGGAGCGGGAGGCGGAGGCGGCGGCAACACGGGGACGGCCTGGACGGGCGGCGGCAAGGTCAAGATGACGACCGGAAAGGTCTTGTTCACCATGGACGGCGTCGACTACGTCTGCTCAGGCTCGGTCGCGTCAGACACCGGCAGCTCGACGTCCCTGGTCCTCACGGCCGGGCACTGCGTGTACGACGAGTCCGGCTCGGGCTTCGCGACGAACTGGATGTTCGTGCCCGACTACGAGAACGGCGGTGCGATCGTCACGAACCCCGACGGATCGCACAGCTTCACGTGTGACACCGTCCCCTACGGCTGTTGGACCGCCCAGGCGCTCGTCACGACGACGGCGTGGGCGAACGGCGGCGCGAGCCTCGCCGGGTTCAACGACGACTACGCATTCGCGGTCGTCGGTGCCGGGGGAAAGACCGGCGAGAGCAAGCAGCTCGACACGACCGTCGGCAGCAACCCGGTAGCGTTCAACCAGGCGCACCCGGCCCAGGTCTACTCGTTCGGCTACCCCCAGGCGTCGCCGTACAACGGGCAGAAGCTCATCTACTGCTCCGGGAACGACATCGCCGACACGTGGGGCGGGACGACCGACTTCGGTCTCAACTGCAACATGACCGGCGGGTCGTCGGGCGGACCGTGGTACGTCGGATTCGGCTCGGCGGGCAGTCAGGGATCGCTGAACTCGGTCAACAGCTTCAAGTACACGTCGGGCAAGTTCGCCAAGTACATGTTCGGGCCGTACTTCGACGCCTACACGCTGAAGACGTACAACGCGGCGAAGGCAGCTCCGAGTAACGACACTCTCGTCGCCCCGTAGCCGACTCTCGGGGCGGATCGGCCCGACCTAGAATCGGCCGGCATGGCCGTTCAGGTCGACGGATCGCTCGCTGCGATCGACTGGGAGCAGGCGAAGGCGGATCTCGCCGCCGACCAGTGGGACAACGGTCGGAGCGCCGCCGCACTTCGGCGTTCGTTCGAGCAGTCGCGACACGTCGCGTTCGCGCGCGACGGTGACCGTGTCGTGGGGATGGCGCGGCTCCTCTCCGACGGCGTGTGCAATGCATTCCTCGTCGACGTCTGGACGATGTCCTCGTATCGCCGCCAGGGCATCGCGTCGCGGATGATCCGTCTCCTCCTCGACGAGGTTCCCGGGCAGCACGTCGGTCTGCAGACCGACGACGCGCAGGAGCTCTACCGCTCGCTCGGCTTCGAGCACCAGCCGGAGTTCTGGTCGCAGGTCGTCGGGACGTGGCTCGACAACGACGCCAACAGATGAGTCTCACGCAGTACTACACGGCCACCACGCTCGACGGCTTCATCGCGGACCCGGACGACTCGCTCGAGTGGCTGTTCACGCGCGATCAGGACCACGAGGGGCCGCTCAACTACCGCGCGTTCATCGCCGAGGTCGGCGCGCTCGCGATGGGGTCGACGACGTACGAGTGGATCCTCGAGCACGAATTCGCGGGGAAGGATCCGAGTGAGTGGAAGTGGCCGTACGAGATCCCGTGCTGGGTCTTCACGCACCGCGAGCTGACGGTCGTTCCGGGCGCGCAGATCGAGTTCACGAGCGCGGAGATCGCGACCGTGCATGCGCAGATGGCTACGGCTGCCGGTGGCAAGAACGTCTGGATCGCCGGCGGCGGCGATCTCGCCGGGCAGTTCGCCGACGCGGGTCTCCTCGACGAGGTGATCGTCTACGTCGCGCCCGTCACGCTCGGCGCGGGCAAGCCCCTGCTTCCGCGTCACGTCGAGCTGAGCCTCGAGGAGACCGCGCAGAACGGCGATTTCGTCTGCGCGCGCTACGCGGTCGTCCGCGGCTAGCGCGTCAGCGCCACTCGATCGACACGACCTGGACGGGCTCCGCGACGCCCTTGAGCGTCTCGCTGCGCTCGTCGCGCGTGCGGAACGAGGAGCCCAGACCATCGAGCGTCTCGGCGCTGACGAGGATCTCACCGGCCACGGCTGCAGCGCCGATGCGCGAGGCGACGTGGACCCCCTGGCCACCGTAGTCCGAGTCGCCCCCGGTGCGGAACGCCCCGGCCGAGTGGGCTCCGATCCGCACGTCCGGGGCGACGATCTCCGCCGCGAGTGCGCGCTGAATCGCGATTGCCGCCGCGATGGCCGCGTTCGGGTTCTCGAACGACGCGAAGAAGCCGTCGCCGGTCTGCTTCACGACCTCGCCGCCCGCCTCCGAGATCGCCTCGCGCACGAGCGCGTCATGACGAGTGAGCAGTCGCTTCCACTTGTCGTCGCCGAGCGTCTCGAGCAGCTTCGTCGAGTCGACGATGTCGGTGAAGAGGAACGTACGCCTCGCCTCGACCCGGCCGAGGAGCTCCTTCGTGCGGGACTCGTCGGGACCTGCTCCGAGCCGCTCGAACGTCGCGAGCGCGCCCTCGAGCTCCGCCGCCGCAGCATGCTCGTCGCCCGCCCGTATGTAGGCGGTCCCAAGCAGCATCCTGGCCCTGGCCGTCTCGTAGGGTGCCCCGACACCCTGCCACTCGTCACGTGCACGTCGCAGCGACGCGATCGCGCCCGACCAGTCCTTCTCCGCCAACTGGATCTGGCCGCGCGAGAAGTGCACGGTGGCATCGAAGGCGGCTGCGCGACGGTTGCCGATCTTGTACGAGTCGACGACATGCTCTGCCTCGTCGGCTGCGGCGCGAGCCGTCTTCAGGTCGCCGGCCGCGATCGCGATCTCGATCTGCGCCGGCAGGCGACGGAACCGGAACAGCGGCTCCTGAGCCTCCTGCAGCGTCCGCGAGATCCCGGCGACGGCGGCGTCGACCTTGCCTTCCGCGAGCCGGAGCAGCGCGAGCCCCGGCTGGGGCTCGCGGCCCATCTCGTTCGAGACGCCGTACGCCTCCTCGGCACCGGCGAAGTCGCCGCGGCGCCGCCGGATCTCGCCGATCTCGTAGTGCCCGAACGCCGTGATCGAGCGGTCGAAGTCGTGCAGCTCCTCGCAGGCGGCGACGGCCTGCGCCTCCGCGGCCGACCAATCGCCACGGAGTCGGAGGACCTCCGCGCGGTGGATGCGACACGCGCCGGGGAAGCCGGACACGTCGAGCTTGTCGCAGAAGCGGTTCGCCGCCTCCGTCCACTCGGCAGCCCGGCGGTAGTCGCCGAGGTCCTGGCACGAGCTGATGGTGATGCAGTAGACGAGGCCGGACGTGTGTGCGCGAAGGTCGCCGCACATCGCGGACGTGGTCGCCTCGTCGAGGAGGGCCAGGCCCTCGTCGATGTTGCCGAGCTTGATGTTTGCGCGTCCCTTCCCTGAGAGCGCGAGCATCTGGCTGTCGCGGTCACCAACCCGGGAAGCGAGCTCGTACGCCTCGTCGAACAGCGTGATCGCGCGCTCGTACTCGCCCTGGGCGAACATCGCGACGAGCGCCTTGATGAGTCGGAGGCGAGCGTGCTCGGGCGCTTCGGGGAGCTCCGCGAGGAGACGCTCGGCGTTCGCGATCCAGCCACTCGCGACCGCGAACGAGCCGCGGGCCTCGTAGTCCCACTGGAGCGTCAAGGCCATTCGCGCCGCGCCGAGCAGGTCGCCGGCCGTTGCATACGCGGCGTAGGCCCGCTCGCGAAGCGAGATCGCCTCGTCGAGCTTGCCGCTCCACCAGGCGGCCTCGCCGAAGCTCTCGAGGTCGGACGCGGTCAGTACGGCGTCACCGACGTCGCCAAAGGATCCGTACGCAGCCCGCCAGGATTGGCGCGCAGCAGCGGCGCGGGCTTCCTCGAGCGCGTCGACGACCTGCGACATCGTCCCCATTGTCGCGTCAAGGCCCGGGGGCGCGCAATGCGGGTATCCGTACTAGCCGGGCAGTCGCTCGCGCACGGCCGGAACGACCTCGCGGCCGAGGAGCTCGATCGACCGGAGGATCCCCTCGTGCGGGATCCCGCCGATCGTGAACTGGAGCAGGAAGCGGTCGTGTCCGAAGATCTCGTGCTGGAAGACGATCTTGTCCACGACGTCCTCGGGCGTCCCGACGAAGTTCGCTCCGCGGAGCGTGGCGGCGGTGTCGTAGTCGCCGCGCCGCATCGGCGACCAGCCACGCTCCTGCCCGATCCTGTTCATCGCGGCCGAGACATACGGAAACGACTCGTCGAGCGCCTGCTCCCGGGTCCCGGCGATGTACCCGTGCGAGTTGATGCTGAGGCGGGGTGGCTCGCGGCCGGCCTCCGCCGCCCCTCGGCGGTGGAGCTCTGCGAACGGCGCGAATCGCTCCGGGAGCCCGCCGATGATCGCGAGGGCCATCGGGAGGCCGAGCATCCCGGCGCGGACGGCCGACTCGGGCGTTCCGCCGACGGCGACCCACACCGGAAGCGGATCCTGAAGAGGGCGCGGGTACACGCCGTGACCGTCGAGCGTCGAGCCCGTCTCGCGGATCTCGAGCAGCCGCTCGAGCTTCTCGGCGAAGAGCGCGTCGTAGTCGCGGAGGTCGTAGCCGAAGAGCGGGAACGACTCGATGAACGACCCGCGGCCGACCATGATCTCGGCCCTGCCGCCCGAGAGGAGATCGAGCGTCGAGAACTCCTGGAGGACGCGGATCGGGTCGTCCGAGCTGAGGACGGTGACGGCGCTCGTCAGGCGGATCCGCTCGGTGCGGGCCGCGATGGCCGAGAGCACGACTGCGGGCGTCGAGACCGTGAAGTCGGGCCGGTGGTGCTCGCCCACGCCGAAGACGTCGAGTCCGACCTCGTCGGCGAGCTCGGCCTCCTCCACGACCTCGCGCAGCCGCTGCTCCGCGCTCTCGCCCTCGCGCGTGTCCGCGAACGTGAAGACGCCGATCTCCACGCACGAGGTTCTACCCGCGGCTCGCTCCCGAGCGGCGGCGAACGGCGCCGGTGACGGCGAGCGCCGTGCCTGCGGCGAACAGCCCGCCGAGTCCGAGGAGTCCCAGTCCGATCCACAGCGCGGAGTCGAGCTCGGCGCCGATGCTCATGTCAGACGTCACCCCTCGCGAGGCGTCGGCGTTCATCAAGACCACGCGCCAGCTGCCTTCCTCGGGGTTCCATTCGACCGTCTGCTCGCCGGACCCCGACGTGGAGGCCGCCCAGAACGTCTCGTCTCCGGGCGGGCCTGCCGGCGCGCCGCCCGGACGGCCCGTGTACTCGGGATCCCCGCCGTTGTCGAGATCGTCGACCTCGTCCCGCTCGACGCCCCGGAGATAGCGGTCGACGTCCGTCGACCGGCCGATCCCGACGAACACGGGTCGGTCGCTGTCGCTTCGGATGCGCACCGTTCCGAGGAACGTGTCGAGCGCCCACTCGGCGCCTCCCGTGTCGAGCTCGGCGCTCTCGGAGACGATCGCGTAGGTCGACGTCCTGAGCTGGCGGCTCGGCGACATGAGGTAGCCGTCGTCGTCTCGCTGGGTCCGGTCGACGGCGACGAGGGCGCACCCGCTCGCGAGGAACCCGAAGGCGAGGATCCCTGCGAGCACGCCGACGACGATCAGCACGACCTTGCCCGCGGTCCCGCCGCCCTCGTCCAGCTTCGCGCCCGAGGTCGTCGGCGACTCCGCCGCGAGCGGATGGAGCTCCGACGGCGGTTCCTCGGCAGCCGGAGGAGCCGCGTCGCTGCCTCCCTGATCGAGCCGGAACGGCGGGTACTCGTCGCGCATCAGGAGCGCATACGCCGCCACTCGGGCGACCCAGCGGTCGAGCCCGAGGACGAAATCGAAGATCCCGCGCGGGTAGTGCCCGATGAAGACGAGGGCGATGCCCGCGAAGATCACGAGCATCGTGATGAGACCGCCCTGGACTCCCCAACCCCACGGTTCGGTGCGCGAGGCGACGTAGCCGGAGCTGCCGAGGAAGAGCCCGAGCAGGATGTACTGGGGTATCGCGAGCAGCCACCACTTCACGAGCACGAGTCCGCGGGAAAGTCGCTCCGGGTACTCGACGTGGAGTCGGGCCGGGTAGTCCGGCACGTCGTCGAGGGTGAACGGCGGGTAGCGGTCGGTTCCGAGCGCGCCGTACGAGTAGAACGCGACGCGCCACGTCCAGCGCAGCACGCCGAGGTTGAAGTCGAAGATTCCCCGCGGGTAGCGGCCCGTGACGAGGATCGCGAAGAAGGCGATGACCGTCAGTACGAGCAGCGTGAGCCAGAGGAACGCGAGCACGATGTAGTGCGGGATCGCGAGGAGCCACTTCACGACCCAGAGCCAGCGGCTCAGGTCCGGCTGCAACTCGCCCGCGATGCGGACCGGGTACGGCGGCGGATCCACTCGCTCGTCGATGCCCGCCACTGTTACACGCCTACTCGCGAAGACGCGCAGTCCTCGGCGCGCACACGCTCAGGTGCACCGCGACGATCAGCCCGACGA
>Ga0070670_100000774_pt1 | contig 24816 bp, 18 predicted proteins | sample KBSS63metaG_FD_64665 | JGI IMG/M metagenome (GOLD analysis project Ga0070670, IMG submission 64665) | Switchgrass rhizosphere microbial communities from Kellogg Biological Station, Michigan, USA - KBS S6-3 metaG | ecosystem: Host-associated > Plants > Roots > Rhizosphere > Soil ... | reverse complement strand
CCTTGCCAATGCCGCGATACTGCAAACGCACATGGGCACGAATGCGACGACGAACGCGCTCATTACCGCCGTACGTGCGGCGCCGCTCGGCGCCATCATCGGATCGACCCCGGCGATCATGGATCCGCCGTCGCTCGATCCGGCGCCGGACGATGATTACGGTCATTCGGACGCGCCGACGACTTTTGCCGGTCAGCACAAGGATCGCCGGTCGATGATTTTCGTCGGCGCCAACGACGGCATGATCCACGCGATCGACGCGCGAACCGGATACGAAGTCTGGGCGTTTATTCCCTACAATCTCCTGCCCAAGCTGAAGACATTCCGCGACGGGCAGGCGGTCGATCAGTACGATTACTTCGTCGACAGTTCACCGAAGATCGCTGAAGTCAAGATCGGCACCGAATGGCGCAGTCTGCTGCTCATTGGTGAAGGGCCGGGCGGCACGTTCTACCAGTGCTTCGACGTCAGCGAAGCGGGCATGGGCGTCGATCCGTCGCTCGGCGACAGCGGCGCCGTCAGCAGTCTGCTGACCAGATTCGACTCGCCGAACGAGTCCATCGTGTTCAAGTGGGCGTTCCCCAACTACAGCAGCTTCGATCCGGCCTACAGCGCCACCTTCACGGTCGCCGACGGCACACCAGGTGGGAAGCAGCGGTTCTACGGGGACTTGAAGGCGACCGCTTCATTGGCGGAGAAAACGGTCGGCTTCACGTGGTCGGACCCGGCGGTCGGCACCCTCGACGCGCATCGCGACGCCACCGCGGTCATCGTCGGCTCCGGCTATTTCCCGGATCTCGAGGCGTCGCTGCCGGGCCGGGGCCCCGGCGCGCCGAAGGCCGGGAATGCGATGTACCTGCTCGACGTCGATACGGGCCTGCTGCTGGGCGATGAGTCAGGGACGTCGTGTCCGACGATCTCCGGCGGATCGGGGTCCGCATCCGGCTGCGTCGTCATAGGAGACGTGGCCGGCAACGGCCGGAAGAACGCCATTCAGGCTGACCCGACGGCCGCGGGGGAAAGCGGATCCGTCGCCGTCAGCAAGGCCTACGTCGGCGATATCGACGGCAGGTATTGGCGATTCAACTTCACGCCCGACGGCGAGATCAGCGCCAGTCTGATGGCCGACACGGGAGTGCCGATCTATGCGTCTTCCGCATTGCTGTTCGTCGGCAGCACCGACGTCTACATGTTCTTCGCGACGGGCAGCGACCTGCTCGCGTCGAGCGCGCCGGGCGGAACCGGGACGTTCAAGCTGTACGGGCTCAAGGACAACTACCCTGCCTCGGGCTCGACGACGAAGTTCTCGATCAGCCTCTCGACGGTGACGAATACCGGCGGGCTCGCGACGGGTGAGCGGCCGTCCACATCCCCGTCTGTCGCCGGCGATATCGTGTTCTACACGACGAACACCGAAAGCGCCAGCACGCCATGCGCGGACTTCAGCTCGAACCTGTACGCGATTACCTACGCCGGCGGCGCCGCGTACGACACGAATGCCAACGGCAAGCTCGATAACAACGAGAGTCCGATCGTGAAGACGCTGGCCGGGCGCGCGACCGCACCGTTCATTGTCGACCAGCACCTCTATCTCGGCACCCCGGGCGCCGGCGGCGGCCGCGTCGACGCGTTCGGCGACCCCGAAGACTTCAATAACGGCATCGGGCAGGTCGGCGTGCGCATTCTGTCCTGGCGGGAAATCCGGTAGTGGCCAGGGCGATCATCTGCCCGACCTGCGGATCGAAAATCCGCGCCGGACGAAAAAAGTGTCCGCGCTGCCGCGCGGTGCTGACCGCGCCGGATCCGAAGATTGCCGCGGCGCAAAGCCGGAAGCTCACTCGCGCCGCCGCGATCCTCGCTGGCGTGTTTGCGCTCACCGTGATCGTGCTCTGGTTCCTGCGCGGCCCGGCGCCATCCGCCACTCCGGTGGCCAAGACCGCGCCAGGCGATCCGCTGACGAACAGGCGTCCAGTCCAATCAGCTGAGCCGACCGCGATCACCCAGCTGGAACGTCCGTTCCTCGACCCGTCGGGTAGGGGCGCGACCGCGTACACCGCCGGCGACTACGCATCAGCGCTCAACCACTACCAGGACGCGATCGAGCGGAATCCGCAGGATGCGGAGTCTCTGAGCAATCTCGGGCAGGTGCTCGTTCGAATGAACCGGGTGGAGGAAGCCCTTCCGTACTTTCAGCGCGCACTCGCCATTCTTCCCGATCGCTGGTCGTACCAGTTCAATCTCGCCCGCGCGCTCGGGTTGCTCGGGCGCATGGACGCGGCGATTGCGGCGTATCGCCGGGCGCAGCAGCTGTTCCCGGACGACTACGTTACCGCCTTCAACCTCGCGCTCGCACTGCACAAGAGCGGCGACGATGCGGCGGCGGTCGAGCAGTATCAGAAGGCGATCACGCTCCAGCCGGAAGACGCCTCGTTCCGGCTGGCGCTTGGCAACAGCCTCCTGCGGCTGCAGAAGCGCGCCGAGGCGGCGGCCGCCTATCAGGAATACCTCAAGCTGTCCCCGGCGGCCCCTGACGCCGATACGGTACGTGCGAAGATCGCGGAGTTAACCGGTCCGGCATCTGCGTTCGCGCCGGGGGGAAACCTTTGAGCGGCCGTATGGGACCCTGCTACAATACTTGTATCCCGTTTATGAGATCCTCCGCCGGTCCACGGATCGCGGCGTTCGCTCTTGCCGCCGGCATGTGCCTGAGCAGTGGTGTTGCGTTTGCCCAGCAGCCCTCCCTGGTGGAGCTCGCGCAGAAAGAGCAGCAGCGCAAGAAGACGCTGAAGGCCGCACCGACCAAGGTCTACTCGGACAAGGACCTGCCGAAGTCCTCGACGGCTCCGCCGGTGGCATCGAGCGTGCCCGCGACGCCGCTGCCCGCCGAGCAGAAGCCCGCTGAGGAGAAAAAGACCGAGAAGGACGAGAAGGACGAGGCCTACTGGCGCAACCGGATCACGCAGGCGCGTGAGGCGCTCCGCCGTGCTGAGGCCTTTGCGGACGCCCTCCAGAGCCGGATCAACGCGCTGTCGGCCGACGTGGTCAACCGCGACGATCCCTACCAGCGCGCGAAGCTCGCGGATGATCGCGTCAAGGCGATCGCGGAACTGCAGCGGGTCCAGGGCGAGATCGAGCAGTCCAAGAAGGACATCGCCGACATCGAGGAAGAAGCGCGGCGGGCCGCCGTTCCTCCGGGCTGGGTTCGTTAACCGTTTCTGCACGCTCGCTCCTCCCGCCGCGTCGCAGATTCTGCGTCGCCTGATTGACTGACGGTTCCTCCTTCAGCCGTTTCCTTCGATAAATCTCCATCGTTAATCGCGGATCGTTCGTTGCACCGTGAGAGGTATGCGCGATCGAGGCTTTGCCCTTCTGGAAGTGATCGTCGCGGCTGCGCTGCTGGCCGTGCTCGCCGCCGGAATGGCGCGGATAGTCGCCGCGGCGGTACGCGAAGGACATTCCTCGCGGCTGCGAGCGATTGCAACGGTCGCCGCGGCCAACAAGCTCGAGGAACTGCGCTCGCTGTTCCCTGCGGACGCCGCCAGCGGGGCCGACTACCTCGACGCCGCAGGAGCTGCCGTCGGCGCCAGCGGGGGCGCATCGCCATCCCCCGTGTACACGCGTAAATGGATGGTGCAACCGCTGGATGGCGATCCAGAAGTGGTCGCACTGCGTGTCGAGGTGTTCATGCCCGGCGGGGCACTGGCGGCCCGGCTGATCACGGTACGAGCGGCGCGATGAGGAACCGTCGTGGCTACATCCTGTTGGAGCTCGTGCTTGGCGCAGCGATCACCTGCGCCATGTCGACCGCCCTGTTCCAGCTTGCCGTCGCTGCCCAGTCGGCCCTGGCGGTCCAAGGCGACGCCGCCGACCAGCAGCAGCGGCTCAGGGTGGCGACAGCGGCGCTCCGCCACGATCTGATGATGGCCGGCGCCGGACCGGCCCGCGGCGCGCGTGCCGGTCCGTTGATCGACGTCTTGCCACCCGTTATTCCCGCGCGAATCGGCGCCATGAATCCGGATCCGGAACTTACGGCCCGGACGGACCGCATCAGCATCGTTTTTGTGCCGGAGTCGCGATCGCAGACCACGCTGCGAAGCGGCATGGCGGGCTCGGCGTCTCCGCTCGCGATCGAGGAGAGCAGTGCCGGCTGCGTCGCGGGGACGACGTGCGATTTCGCCGTCGGAGATCGGGCGCTGATCTACGACGCGTCAGGAGCCGTCGGGGCGTACGAAATCTTCACGGTAGCTGCAGTCGACCCAGCGCGGGCGCTGATCGCTCCGTCGGCGCCCCTGCACCGAGCCTATGCAGCCGGCGCGAGAGTTTCGATCGTGGCCATTCGCACTTACTATCTCGACCCCGCGGGCAAACGTCTCATGGTCTACGACGGCGACAGAAGCGACCTTCCGCTCGTCGATCATGTTGCCGACATGCGCGTCGCCTACGTTGCGGACGGCCCGACCGGTCTGCTCACGACCGCCCAGCTCGCGGATGGTCCGGTGATCGGGGAGTCGCCGAGCCGCTTTGATGGGGATCTGCTGCGCGTGCGTCGCGTCCGTGTGACGCTGCGGCTGCAGGGCGACAGTTCCTCGGCGTCAGTGGGCGATCTCGAAGGGACGATTGAAGTCTCACCTCCCAACATGGCGGTGCGGTGATGCGAACACCGTGGTCCGACCGCGGCGCCGCGTTGATCATGGCACTGATGATCACGTCGCTGGTGGGAGCCCTCGCGGCGTCGCTCGTCTTCGTCGTGGTAACGGAGAGTCGTGTCGGCCGCAACCAGCAGGCCGGCGAAACCGGCGCGTACGCGGCCGCTGCGGGCGTCGAACGGTTGATCGGGGAGCTGCGCCGCCTGCCGTCCTGGCAGATGGTTCCTTCCTCATCCTCCGCAGCTGCCACCTTCAACGACGGACGCCCGGTGCCGTCGCTTGCTGACGGCACCCCGCTCGACCTCACGCGGCTGGCGGCGGATCGTCAAGCGGCGAGCGATGCGTTCTACCCGAACGGGCCGAACCGGCCCGTGTGGAGGTTGTACGCCCACGCGCCGCTCACCCGCATCACGTCCAGCGACCTGCGGCTGGCGCTTCCCTACGTCGTCGTGTGGGTCGCCGACGATTCCGACGAAGCGGACGGTGATCCGTCGCGTGACTCGAACGGCGTCATCCTCGTACGCGCCGAGGCATTTGGCACGCGTGGTGGACGGCGCGGGATCGAGGCGACGCTGGCCGCGTCGGTCGTCCGCGACGAAGCGGGCCTGCCGTTGCGGAGCACCGTCGCTGTCGTCGTCTTGCGCGAGGCGCGGTGATGCTAGACTGAGCGCCGTGCCCGCCCCAGCCCAGATTCTGATAGTTGAAGACAAGGATTCGCTCCGCACGATGCTCCGGCATGCGCTCGAGCGTCACGGCCACGGCGTGATCGAGGCGCGCGATCAGCCCGAGGCCATGAAATGGCTGCAAACGTCGCAGCCTGCGCTGGTATTGTCCGATCTTCGCCTGCCCGAAGGTGACGGCTTCGGCGTGCTGCGCGCGTCCAAGGAGATCGACGTGGACGTGCCGGTGATCGTGATGACGGCGTACGGCAGCATCGAGGATGCCGTCACCGCGATGAAGGAAGGGGCGCTGGACTTCCTGGCGAAACCGGTCGATCCCGATCACCTGTTGCTGCTCGTCAACCGCGCGCTGGAACAGCGCCGCCTGGTCAACGAAAACCTGTTGATGAAGGAGGAGCTGGCGGTGCGCCGCGGCGCACCGCAGCTCGTTGGCGACGACCCGTCGCTCCGCAAGGTCTTTGCGTCGCTCCAGCGCGCCGCGGCCACCGATACCACGGTGCTGATCGAAGGGGAGAGCGGCACCGGCAAGGAACTGTTCGCGCGCTCGCTGCACGCATTGAGTCCGAGGGCGGAGGCGCCATTTGTCGCGATCAATTGCGCCGCCATCCCGGAGACGCTCCTCGAGACGGAGTTGTTCGGGCACGAGAAGGGGGCCTTCACCGGCGCGGTCGCGCGCAAACCGGGTAAGTTCGAAATGGCTCATCGCGGCACGCTGTTCCTCGATGAGATCGGCGACCTGCCGCTGACACTGCAGGCGAAGATCCTGCGTGCGCTCGAGGAACGCCGGTTCGAACGGGTCGGCGGGACGGCGCTGGTCAGCGTCGATGTCCGGCTCGTCGCCGCGACCAATCGGGGCCTGCGTGCGGCTGTCGCCGCCAGGCGGTTCCGGGAAGATCTCTTTTTTCGCCTGTCGGTCTTTCCGATCACGGTGCCGCCGCTGCGGGAACGGGGCGCCGACATCCCGCTCCTCGCACGCTACTTCGTGGACCGGTTCTGCCGGGATCTGAAGAAGAAGCCGCTCGCGCTTTCGGAAGCTGCCCTGGAATCGTTGCAACGCTATCGATGGCCGGGCAACGTGCGCGAGCTGCAGAACTGCATCGAGCGCGCGGTGATTCTCGCTGAAGGCGACACGATCCTGCCCCGGCACCTCAATCTGTCGTTCGTGGCCGACGCACCCGTCGAGGTGCCGCCGAACCCGTGGTCGGAATTCGATCTGTCGGGATCGCTGAGCGATGTGGCGAAGCGGGCCACGGCGGAAGTCGAGCGGCTGAAGCTCCGCGACACGTTGAAAGAAGCACAGGGAAACAAGGGGCGCGCGGCCGAGCTCCTCCAGATCAGCTATAAGAGCCTGATCTCGAAGATCAAAGAATACGGGATTGAATAGCGCCGCGCGGCCAGTTCACGGCTTCAATCCAATCTTCAACAGCGCCTTGGTCAGTTCCTCGGGCGTCACGTCGTCCACCGTCGCCGCCGCACCGATCGCCGTCGGCAGCACGTAATGCAGGCGGCCGGCGATCACCTTCTTATCGCGTTTCGTTGCGTCGACGACTTCCGCCGCTGACAGATCGGCTACCGGGGGCAGCGGGCCCATCTGCATGATCTGCGCAGCGAGCGCATCGCGATCGGCGCGCGGAAACACCCGCCGCGCGGTCCCGAGCTCGGCGGCCGCCAGCATGCCGTACGCAATCGCCTCACCATGCCTGAACCGCCGGTATTTGGTGATCGCCTCGAGTGCGTGGCCGGCGGTGTGGCCGAAGTTCAGCGTCCGCCGGACGCCCGACTCGCGTTCGTCGGCCTCGACGATGCGTGCCTTGATCGCGCACGACTCGGCGACGATCGGCAGTACCGACGCGGGGTCGCGCGCGAAGATCGCGGTGAGCTCCGCCGCCGTTCGTTCGAAGAGGCGACGACTCGCGATGACGCCATACTTGACGACTTCGTACAGTCCGGCACGGAACTCGCGCCTCGGCAAGGTCGACAGGAACGCGGGATCGACGACGACGGCGGTGGGGGGATGAAAGGCCCCGATCAGGTTCTTGCCCAGCGGATGATTCACCCCCACCTTGCCCCCGACCGAACTATCCACTTGTGCGAGCAGTGTCGTGGGCACGTGGACGACGGGAATGCCACGAAGATACGTCGCTGCTGCGAACCCGGCGACGTCCCCCGTCACGCCGCCGCCGACCGCGATGATGGTGCTCGCGCGATCCGCGTTGACGCGGATCAGCGCGTCGTAGATGCGGCTGACGGTCGCGAGATGCTTGAACCGCTCTCCGTCCGGGATCAGGATCGGCTCTTCCTCGGTGACGCCGTGGACTGCGCGCTCGTGAAAGCGCCACACGGTGGGGCTCGACACGATGAAGCGGCGCGCAGGAACTCCCGCCGCGTCGAGCGTTGCACGTAGCCGCTGCACCGCGTCGATCGCGATCTCGATCGCGTACTGGCCGATTGACGTTCGCACGACCAGCCGGACTGGTTGGATGGCCGCGCGTCGGGCGGAACTCATCGTCGGGGCGATGGTAGGATAACAGCATCAGGACCGGCGTGGATCTTCGCGCGGACTTTCTCATTATCGGCAGCGGCATTGCCGCGCTGCGCGCGGCATCCGAAGTCGCCGGCCACGGCGACGTTCTCATCCTCACGAAGGCGGAGCCGGACGAGGGCAATACCGGGCACGCACAGGGCGGCATCGCGGCGGCGGTCGGCCCGGGCGACAGTCCCGAGCTCCACGCGAAAGACACGATCGCGGCGGGCGCGGGACTCTGCGACGAGCGCGCGGTGCAGGTGCTCGTCGAAGATGGTCCGCGGTTCGTGCGCGAGCTGATGTCGTGGGGAGTGCAGTTCGATCGGGGCGCCGACGGCCAGCCCGCGCTGGCCATGGAGGGTGCGCACAGCGCGCGTCGGGTGCTCCATGCCCACGACGCGACCGGCCGGGAGATCGGCCGCGTCCTCGCGAAGCACGCCGCCGCGCTGCCGGGTTTGAAAACCTACGATCACGCGCGCGTCGTGGATCTGCTGGTCGAGCACGGGCGCTGCGTGGGGGCGAGATTCCTCGCTGGCGACGGCGCATTCTCTTCCGCACGCGCCGGCCGCGTCCTGCTGGCCACCGGCGGAGCAGGGCAGGTCTATCGCGAAACCACGAACCCGCATGTCGCCACGGGCGACGGCGTCGCCATGGCCTACCGCGCCGGCGCCGCCGTCATCGATCTGGAGTTCGTGCAGTTCCATCCCACCGCGTTGATGGTGCCGGGGCAACCGCGCTTTCTGCTGTCGGAGGCGCTGCGCGGCGAGGGTGCGCGGCTGGTCAACGACGCGGGCGAGGCGTTCATGGAACGGTACGATCCGCTCGGGGATCTGGCGCCGCGGGATCGGGTCTCCCGCGCGATCGTCCGCGAGAGCATGCGAACCGGCCGTCCGGTGTATCTGTCGCTGGACCGCCTCGATCCCGATTTCGTCCACGAACGGTTCCCCTTGATCTCGGATGGCTGCCGCCGCGCCGGGCTGGATCTCGCGCGCGATCGGATTCCTGTGGGTCCGGCAGCGCACTACATCATGGGGGGGGTGCAGACGGATCTCGACGGACTTACGACAATTCCCGGACTCTACGCCGCGGGCGAGGTTGCCTGCACGGGGGTGCATGGTGCCAACCGCCTCGCGAGCAATTCGCTGCTCGAGGGGCTCGTCTTCGGTGCGCGCGCCGGGCGCGCGATGCGGGAGGAGAGGATGCGGGATGCGCCCGCCTCCGCCGGCATCGAGATCGATGCCGGCTACGGCGAGGCCTCGCCGAAGCCGCTTCGCGGCGAAGGCGCCGTTTTGGCTAATTCGGTCGACGCTGCGAAGCTCTCGACCGTTCTTTGGCAGGACGTCGGGCTTTTTCGCGACCAGGAGGGGCTGGCGCGCGCCCTCGAGGTCTTCGACCCCGCGTGGCAGGCGCTGGATGCGCGGTTGCGCGGGGGAGGCACGCTGGCGGCCGACGAATGGCGAACTGCGAGCATCATCACCGTCGGGCGGCTGATCGCACGCGCGGCCTTGCGCCGCACGGAGAGCCGCGGCGGTCATTACCGCTCGGATTACCCGGATCGCGACGATGTACACTGGAAGCGCCGCATATCTGAGACGCGTGGCTAGAGAGTTGTAATGCGTCGTGGGCCGGCCCTTTAGGCCAGGCAGATTGAGGAGTTGATGGCCGAGCAGGTCGAAGGCAAAGCAAGGGGCAAAGACAAGACGGACGCACTCGTAACCGAGATCACGCCGCAGTCGGAGGACTTTTCCCGCTGGTATCTCGACGTTGTCCGGCGCGCGGAGCTTGCCGACTACACGCCCGTGAAGGGCTGTATGGCGATTCGTCCGTACGGGTATGCCATCTGGGAGCTGATCCAGCAGGGGCTCGACCGCCGCTTCAAGGCGACGGGTCACGTCAACGCCTATTTTCCCCTGTTCATTCCCGAATCGCTTCTGATGCGCGAAGCGGAGCACGTCGAAGGCTTTGCACCGCAGGTTGCCTGGGTGACGAAAGGAGGCGACGAGGATCTCGAAGAGCGTCTGATCGTGCGGCCGACATCCGAAGTGATCATCGGCACCATGTACTCCAAATGGATCAAGTCCTGGCGCGATCTGCCGGTCCTCATCAACCAGTGGGCGAACGTCGTCCGCTGGGAAAAAGTCACGCGCCCGTTCCTGCGCACGACGGAGTTCCTCTGGCAGGAAGGGCACACCGCGCACGAGACCGAGGCCGACGCGCAGGACGAGACGATGCGGATCCTCGCGTTGTACAAGGAGTTCGTGGAAACCGAGCTCGCGATGCCGGTCATCGATGGTCAGAAGAGCGAGAGCGAGAAGTTCGCCGGCGCGTCGCGCACTTATTCCATCGAGGCGCTGATGGGCGATGGCCGTGCGCTCCAGGCAGGCACGTCGCACAACCTCGGACAGAACTTCGCAAAGGCGTTCGAGATCCAGTTCCAGGGGCGCGACAAGGCGCTGCAGCACGCGTGGACGACGTCGTGGGGCATGTCGACGCGGCTGATCGGTGGCGTGATCATGACCCACGGCGATGATAGCGGGCTCATCCTGCCTCCTCGGGTTGCGCCGTACCAGGTCGTGATCGTGCCGATTCAGCGCGGCAACTGGCAGGAGACGGTGTTGCCGAAGGCGCGCGAGATCGAGGCGCAGCTGGTCGGACAGGGCGTGCGCGTCATGCTCGACGATCGCGATGCCTACACTCCGGGCTGGAAATTCGCGGAGTGGGAGCTGCGCGGGGTGCCGCTCCGGCTCGAGATCGGGCCGAAGGACATCGAGAAATCGCAAGTCGTGCTGGTGCGTCGCGACATGCGCACCAACAACAAGTTGCCGACATCGATGGACGGGCTCGCCGGCACCGTCGCGTCGCTCCTCGCCGAGATTCAGAAAGCGCTCTTCGATCGTGCGGTGAAGTTTCGCGACGACCACACGACACGCGCGGCGACCTACGACGAGTTCAAGACATTGATGGCAGGGCGCCCGGGCTTCGTCATCGCCGCCTGGTGCGGAAGCAGCCAATGCGAGGCGGATATCAAGGCCGAGACCCAGGCCACGCTTCGTAACATTCCGTTCGGCGCCGAAAAGGTTGCGGGCACGTGCGTGAAGTGCGGGCAGGCGGCATCCGGCGAGGCGTGGTTCGCAAAGGCATACTGAGAATGCGCAGAGGGTGGCTGTCGCCCGCGGCGGCCGCCCTGCTCGCCTGCGCGCCGTACTTCAACGCGCTGAACAATCCGTTCGTCTACGACGACCACGATACCGTGGTCGCCAACCCCTCGCTGGTCGATCTGTCCAACGTCCAGTTCCTGTTTCTTTACAGTCCCTTTCGTCCGATCGTCAATCTGTCGTACGCGCTCGACCGGTGGCTATGGGGCTACCGGTCGTTCGGTTTTCACCTGACCAACGTCATCCTGCATGCCGCGGTTGTGCTGCTGCTTTGCTTGCTGGTGCGGCGAATATTCGACGATGCACGGCGCTCCCTGGCCGGACCAGATGCCCGGCGCCCCATCAAGGGGCGCCCTACAGCAGAGCCAATGGCGTTCGCCGTCGCCGCGGTCTTCGCCGTGCACCCGATGCAGACCGAAGCCGTGTCGTACATATCGGGGCGCTCGGAGCTGTTGTGCGGGCTGTGGTTTCTCGCGGCCATGGTGCTGGCACGAGACGCGATCGCTTGCGGCAGTCGGGCGCGCGCCGCACTCGCGTGCGGCTGTGGCGTTCTCTCGATTGCGTCGAAGGAAGCCGGGCTCGTGCTGCCCGTCGTCGTGATTGCGTACGACTGGCTGATTCGTCCCGGAGATGATGATACGCGGCGACGCAGGTTGTGGCGCATTTTCGTGCCGGGATCGTTTCTGGTGATCGGCGTCGCCGTGTATCGACTCTTCGCTGTGCCGCACGTCACCGATACGGGCGCGGGTATGGGGGCGCTTCTCAACCTGCTGACGCAATCGATCGTCATCTGGCGGTACGTTGGACTTCTCGTCTGGCCAATCGGGCAGTCGATCATGCACGGTGTGCATCGGGTGACCTCGTTGGCCGACCCGCTGGCGCTCCTTGCCGCTGCGGCGCTCGTCGTTGTTGCCGCACTGGCGTTCGGGATACGGCGGCGAGCACCTGCCGTCGCCTTTGGTCTGTTGTGGTTTCTGATCGTGCTGGCACCATCGTCCAGCGTCGTGACGCTCGCGGAGGGTATGGCCGAACATCGGGTCTATCTCGCCAGCGCGGGCATCTTCATTGCTATGTCAGCAGCCATCGCGGAGCATCTGCTGGGGCGGCGCGCCGCGCCGCGCGGATTGCCGGTTGCATACATCGCCGCCGGCATTCTCATTACGGTTTTGTCGGCGCTTACCGTGACGCGGAATCAGGTCTGGGCCGACAGCGTCGCGCTCTGGAGTGAAGCGACCGCTCACGCGGAGGGGATGTGGGAGCCGCACTACGCCCTGGCCGATACGCTGCGGGAGAGCGGCAGCTGCAGCGCCGCCGTCCCGGAGTACAGGAAAGTGGTGGAGATCAGTCCGCGGAACCGTGATGCTTACGTCAACCTCGGGATCTGCCTCGCGCAGGCGGGCCAGCTCGACGAGGCGAAGCGGGCGTTTCTGCGTGTGCTCGAGATCGACCCGACATTTGCCCGCGGTTACACGAACCTCGGCGCGCTGGCGCTGCTGGAAGGCGACGCGTCACGCGCCCGCGATTACTACCGCGAGGCGATCGCGCAGGACGCCCGGAGCGTGCTGGCACGGATGCAGCTCGCGAGCCTGTACGAGCATACGTTCCACGATTACCATGCCGCCGCCCGCATGTGCGGCGAGGCGAGGGCGATTGCCCCGTCCACACCCGGCGTCGCCGACTGCGTGGAACGGAATCAGCAACTGGCCGCCGCGAAGGACCAGGGGCGCTGAGGGAAATGCGGATTCTCCATGCCATTCATGATTTCCTGCCGCGTCATCGCGCCGGCTCGGAGATTTATGCGTGCGAGCTCGCCCGCGAGCAAAGCGCGCGGCACGACGTCTTCGTCGTCGCCGCCGAATACGATCCCGCGACCGCACACGGATCGATTCGATGGCGGATGCACGAGGGTTTGACGGTCATCGAAATCGTGAACAACTGGGAGTTCGACGGATTCGACGAAACCTACTCCTCGCCGCGGATCAACGCGCAGCTGCAGCACGTGCTCGACGCGACCGCGCCTGACGTGCTTCATATCCACAACCTGTTGAACCTGTCGCTGGATTTGCCGGCGCTGGCGCGGGCACGCGGGATCCGGACCGTCGCGACGCTTCACGATTACACCCTGGTCTGCGTTTCGGGGGGACAGCGGATCCATGTCGCGGAGGAGCACGTCTGCCGCGCGATCGACGCCGATCGATGCAGCCGGTGTTTCGCACAGTCTTCGTTCGCCGCGCAGCTCGCTGCCGGACGGCTCATGCGCCGACGATCGGGGCGGGCGATTGGACGTGCTGCCGCTTCGATACGGCGGATCTTGCCGCGTCTGGCGGAGGCAGCGTCGCACCGTCTTCCCTCCCCGAGCATCGGTCCGGCGGAGATACGGCGGCGGCTCGCGTATGCGCGGCATGTGTTCGACGCGGTCGACCTGTTCGTCGCGCCATCAGCGTCCATGGCGGAGGAAGTCGTTCGGCTCGGCATGCCGGAGAATCGGGTCGAGGTTTCCGATTACGGGTTCGTCCCGGCTGTGGCGGCGAGCAGGCCAGCCCGCTCATGCGGAACGTCGCTGCGCATCGGATTCATCGGCACGCTCGTGTGGCACAAAGGTGCGCACGTGCTGCTGGAGGCAGCTCGGGGGTTGAACGGCGCATTCGAGGTGCACCTGCATGGTGATGTGAACACGTTTCCCGCCTACGTGGAAGATCTGCGTCGGTCCGCACGAGGCCACCCGGTGACGTTTCACGACAGATTCGATCGTGAATCGATCGACGCTGTCTATGGGCATCTCGACGTGTTGGTGGTGCCGTCGCTCTGGCCGGAAAACTCGCCGCTCGTCATCCATGAAGCGTTCATGCGTGGCGTCCCGGTCATTGGCGCGAGAACCGGCGGGATCCCGGAACTCGTAACAGACCATGTCAACGGTTTGCTCTACGAGACGAATTCTGCGGACGATCTACGCGCGGCGTTGCAGCGGGTGATCGACCAGCCGGCGATCCTCGAACGCCTGGTCAGCGGAGCGCCCGCCGTCAAATCGATTGCCGACGATGCACGCCAATGGGATGCGCGTTATGCGGCGATCGCTCGATCGCAGATCTCAGGTCTAGCAGTGCCCGTATGAAGCCCTGCGTTTCGATCGTCATCCCGACGCGCAACGCCGGGCCGGTGCTGGAGCAGGTGCTCTCGGCGATTGAGTCGCAGCATTGCGACGTCAGACGTGAGCTCGTGGCGATCGATTCCGGATCGACGGACGGAACGCTCGAAAGGCTGCAACGGCACAGCGCCACCGTGCTGCGCGTTCAACCGGGTGCTTTCAATCACGGCGAGACACGCAACGCCGCGCTGGCACGGGCGGACGGGATGTTTGCCGTGCTCCTCGTCCAGGACGCGGTGCCCCAGTCCCGTGGCTGGCTCGCCGCATTGATCGATCCGCTGCTGAAAGACGCGAGCGTCGCCGGCAGCTTCGCACGGCAAGCACCCGCCGCAGGGGCGAGTGAAATCACGACGCATTACCTGTCGCGGTGGGTCGCGGCTGGCGAGCAACCCCGAATTGTCGGGCCGCTCCTGCAGGAAGATTTCGATCGTTTGTCCCCAGTCCAGCGTCACACCGTCTGCGCCTTCGACAACGTGTGCTCCTGCGTTCGGACGAGCGTGTGGCGTGAGCACCCCTTCCGCAAGACTGCCATCGCCGAGGATCTCGAGTGGGCGCGCGACGTCCTGCTGGCGGGCTGCCGAATCGCGTATGCTCCGGCGGCCGTCGTGCGTCATTCCCACGAGCGGTCCGTGCGATACGAGCTCCAGCGCACCTACCTCGTTCACCAGAGACTGCAGCAGCTTTTCGGGCTCTCGACGATTCCTTCGGTCGGCTCGCTCGTCCGGTCTGTTGCGTCGACCGTCCCCGTGAACGCCCGAATCGCGTCGCACGAGACGGTGGGGCGCACCCGCGCGGTGCTCCGCGGCGCGGCGCTCGGCGTCGCCATGCCGGTCGGGCAGTATCTCGGCGCCCGCTCCGCACGAGCGGGGCGCGAGCTGCTTCGCACGAGCGGAATCTGATGCGTATTCTTCAGGTGGTTCACGGTTTTCCCCCGGCAGCCAGCGCCGGCACCGAGGTCTACGTCCGCAATCTGGCGCAGGCGCTGGCGGGGAACCCCGCAGATGAAGTGCGGGTGTTCACGCGTGAGGCCGACTCGCGACGGCCGTGCCTTGCCGCACGCGACCGCATCGACGGCGCGGTTCGAATCACCGCCGTCAACAACACATTTCAGTCGTGCGCGACCTTCGAGGACAGCTACGCGAACCCCGCGATCGAACGCCTTGCCGGAGTGTTTCTCGATGACTGGCAACCGGATGTCGTTCATGTTCAGCACCTGACGTGCTTGTCCACCGGCATTCCACGCCAGGCGGCGCGCCGGCAGATTCCGGTGGTGATGACGCTCAACGACTACTGGCTAATTTGTCATCGCGGCCAGCTGGTAGATCGGACCGGGAAAAGGTGCGACGGTCCTTTCGATGGTGGTTGTGCCGGGTGCATCCAGCCCGCCGCGCTCGTGAACGAAGCGGGAGTGCGCGCCGGCCGCGCCATTCGTGCGCTTCCGGTTCCCGGCGCCGCCACGATCGTGAAAGCGGCGACCGGGTTCGTCAGCGCGCTGCTTCCTGCGGCGAGCACCCGTGCCGCGAGCCTGTCACGGCTGCGCCACATGCAGGAGGCGGTGCGCGACATCGATCTGTTCCTTGCGCCGTCCGACACGCTCGCGGCAAAGTTCATCGAGTTCGGGATTCCCCACGAGCGGCTCGTGCGCTGCAACCAGGGCATCATGCTTCCGGTGCGGCCGACCCCACGTCGTCGCGCAGTCATGCCGCTGCGCCTCGGGTTCGCCGGTGGCCTGCAGCCTACGAAGGGTCTGCATCTGCTCTTTGACGCCATCGACCGGCTGCCCGACGGCGTAGTCACACTGGACGTGTTCGGCTCCGCCGCGCCTCATCACGGCGACGACGCGTACCTCTTGTCGATGGAGTCCCGGCTCGGCCATGCGGCCATTCGACGGATCGGACCGGTGCCCCACGATCGCATGGCGACGCGTCTGGCCGAGATCGACGTGCTGGTCGTGCCATCGGTCTGGATCGAGAACGCCCCATTCATCATCCGCGAAGCGTTTGCCTGCGGCGTGCCGGTGCTCGCCTCGGACCTCGGAGGTATGGCCGAAATGGTGCGGCACGACCGCAACGGCCTCCTTTTCGCGCCGGGGGATGCCGATGCGCTCGCTGCCCAGATTCGGCGGCTGCTCGACGAGCCGACGCGGCTCGACGCGCTCCGCGCGGGCATCGTCCGCCCGATGTCGATCGACGAAGACGCGGCGCGGCTGCGGAAGATCTACGAGTCGCTCGCGGCGTCTGGGAAACAGGCCTCTGCGGTTGTTCCGGTGGTGCCGGCCTTCAGGCCGGCCTCTGACCTCTTTGCTGTCGTCCTCAACTACCGCACACCCGAGCAGACCTGCATCGCAGTCAGATCGTTACAAACGTCACGTACCCCGCCCGCCCAAATCGAGGTCATCGACAACGGATCCGGCGACGGCTCGGTGGCCACGCTACAACGATCGTTGAGGGGCGTCCGGATGACGGACCTGGCACGCAATGCTGGATTCGCGGCCGGCTGCAACGCCGGCATCCGGTCCGCGCTGGAGCGCGGCGCCGGCCACGTCCTGCTCGTCAACAGCGATGTCGTGCTGGCGCCGGATGCGATCGCCCGGCTCCTGGCGATCACGAATACCGATCCAGAGTCGGGCATTGCCGGCCCGGTCCTGTTGTCTCGCGATGAGCCCGATTGCATCGCATCAGCGGGCATCTCGTTCTCCAGAGAGACCGGAAGGATGCGGCATCGAAATGTCGGGGCACGGGTTGATTCGCTCAGCACCGGATCGCGTTACAGCGTCGACGCGGTCAGTGGCTGCGTCATGTTGATCCGGCGTGACGTCTTTGAGCGGGCGGGCTTCTTCGACGAAGCGTACTTCTTTTCGTTCGAGGACGTGGAGTTCTGCCTCCGCGCGCGGCGTGTGGGCTTCCGCACGGTGTGCACGCCGGACGCAATCGCTTATCACGAAGGGGGCCGAACGATTGGGCGCCGCTCCGCGCGACGCGTCTACTTCGCGACGCGAAACCATCTGCGACTGGCAGAGGCGGCAGGATCGCGGGCGGGTCGTCCGCTGCGGGCGGGTCTTGTCCTCGGCCTGAACGCCGCTTACGTCTTAGTGTCCCCTGAGGCGCCACTGTTCGGCGGCGTCGGGGCGTTCGTCCGTGGTGCCTGGCATCACTTCTCCGGGCGTTACGGGGCTGATTGAGTCGCGGATCGAGCGCAGATCGGCATCGAGGAGCGCGATCTCCTCCACCAGCCGTTCGATCTGCTTGCGATGCCGCGAGACGACCACCGAAAAATACAGGGAAACGATCACGACGAAGAACGTCAGGGCGAGCAGCAGCAGTGCCGGCGGATAGTGCACCCCCAGCGCCAGCGCCGTGACGTCGAGGACGTTCCGCCACAATGAGAGTACCAGCAGCGCGACCGCACACACGATCCAGATGAGCGAGTATTCCTCGGTCAGTTGACGACGGCGAACCAGCTCGACGACCGTCGCGAGCAAGGCGGCACTGACCACGATCGAAACAAGTTGAACCGGATCAGTCACCGAGTGATCCTTCGGCAAGCCGCCGCAGCGGCACGACGACGATTGCGAGCATCGTCCGTGCGAACGCGAGCGCCGCTCTGGGTGTGGTCAACGAGGTTCGACCCGCCAGGCGCGGCCGTATTCGAATCGGAACCTCGGTCAGCCGCAGACCGTTGCGGTGCAGGAAGAGCACGAGCTCGGGTTCTGCGTAGCCCGCGGGATGATTGCCACTCAACAATCGAAGCGCGCGTGGTCCGAAGAGCCAGAAGCCCGAGGTCGGATCGGTCACCCGCCGCCGCGTGACGATGCTGAGGCAGAAGGCGAGCATCGCCTGGCTGACGCGGCGCCAGCCTCTCGCGCGCCTCCCGCGCCGCAAGTACCGCGAACCCAGCGCCACGTCCGCTCGGTTGCTCACGACCGCCCTGAACACGCGCGGGATGTCGCACGCGCGGTGCTGCGCGTCGCCGTCGATGCGGACGACGAACTGGTAGCCGGCGCGCTGCGCGTATCGAATCCCTGCCCGCACCGCGCCGCCGACGCCGAGCCGCTGCGACAGCGTGAGCCACCGGACGCCGAGTTCAGGCAGGAGATCCGCCGTACCATCCGTGGATCCGTCATTCACGATGACGATGTCCTGGCGGGGAATCACCCGCGAAAGATCGGCGATGACCCGCCGCAGACTCGCGCTCTCGTTGAACGCAGGGATCACGGCGAGGAGGTCGCCGCGCGTGGGCCGTGGTGCCCCGTGCCGCGCCCCGGTCCACTCGACCCGGGGCATTGAATACGCCGGCTTGGCGGCGCGCCCAAGCAGCCGCCGCGCGATCCACAACGAGATCGCATACGCCCAGGCGAGGTCGCGCGCCAAATGGGCGATGGCGAAGCCGAGCGCCGCCGAATCGCCGGTTCGCCGCCAGGCCACAATTCCGCTGCAGCCGCGCTCGACCGCCAGAACCGACACCACGCTCCCAGCCACCAATACCGCCGGCAGCCATGCCGCACCGGTCACGCCGAGCACGGCGGCTGCCAGCAGCGCAATCATCGCGAGCAGCGTCGCCGGGCCGTGCGCCATCATCAGCGCTCCGGACACATCGTCGCCGGTGACCCTGTGCGGATGCCGGGCGACAACGTCCAGGCGGCCATAGCCCACGCCGAACTGCTGGCGCAGATATCCGGCAAAGCCCTCGCGCCATACATGCACGCTGACGGCTCGCCGCTGAAAAGCGAGCCGGTAACCGCGCGCAATCAGCCGGTAGCTGAGGTCGTTGTCGTATCCGTAGCCGAGCTGCTCATCGAGCAGGCCGATCTGGTGGACGGCGCTGGCCCGGTACGCGGTGTTTCCCGTGCACACGTGGTTGACGTGCGGCCCGCGAATTCGCGAGTAGCGATGCTCGAGGTCGCGTCCCATCGCGCGTGCCCAGAACCCGGCGCCCGGCCTGGTGATGTAGTGTCCTTGTGCCGCCGCGACATCACCATCGTTGAATGCGGGCAGCACCTCGTCCAGCCATCCGCTCTGAAGCACGACATCCTGATCGATCTGGCAGAGGATCGGATGCGTCGCTGCCCGGATCCCAAGATTGATTGCCGCGGCAGCTCCGCGTCCTTCGGCGTGGAGCAGCGTCAGCTGTCCGGCGGCTTGACGCGCCTCCAGCAGCCGCAGCGATCCATCCGTGCTCCCGTCGTCCACGGCAATGATCTCGAACGGACGGCCGTCCCGCTGGGCAAGGATGCTGTCGATGCACGAACGGAGCAGGCGCCGTCCGTTGAGCACCGGAACGACGAAACTGACGCCCCGGTTGGTCGCTGGCAGCCTGGTTGGCGGCGCCGTTTTGCCGGCCCGCGTTCGGCTCCCGCTTCCGATCACATCCTCATAGAGCGCTTGCAGCTGCTCGCTGATGACAGTGCCGGCGTATAGCCGCCGCACGGACTCGGCAGCGCTCGCCGCATGCAGCCGCCACGCTCCGGGGTGGGTGAGCATGACGTCGATTGCCGCCGTGAGCGCCGGGATATCCCCGGGCTTCACCGCCATGCCGCCGCCGACGCGAGAAATCACCTCGCCGCAGCCGCTGTCGTCGCAGACGATGACGGGGACCCCGCAGAGCAGCGCTTCGAGCGGCACCAGTCCGAAGATTTCGTCGCGCGACGGGTACACGACCACGTCCGCGGCCGCGAGCGCAGCAAGTCGCGCGCCTCCCGAAAGCAGTCCCGTCATCACGACGCGGCGCTCCAGCTCGAGCTGCTGGACCACGTCGATGACGCGCGAACCTGCCCCCATGTCATTGCCGGCGATCGCAAGCGTGGCTCCGGAGGCGGTTACGCCGGCGAACGCGCGCACGAGGTCGTCGACTCCTTTCCTCGGCGTCAACTTGCCGAGGAACAGGACGATCGGTTGGTCCGTGATTCCGAGCATCTGGCGGAATTGCGACCCATCCGGCACGCGGGAGAACTCTGTCTCGTCGATCGGGTTGCCGAGGACGACGAGTCTCGAGGCGTCAACGCCCAGTGCCTGCAGCTGCGTGTGTTCCGCGTTCGACACCGCGATTACCCGCGCGGCGTCCCGAAGCAGCCGGCGCCCAATCGTGCGAGCGAAGATTTGCTTTGCCGCGATGCGGCGCTCGATAGGACGCGCGGTGCCATTCGGCTGCACGATGTAGGGCACGCCAGCCCGGGCCAACACGCCCGCCGCGATGACCCCCGGCAGGTTGTGACACGCGTGGATGTGCGCCACGTCGAACTGTGTCGCGGACGATCGAAGGAACGAACGCAGGCCGATCGGCGTGAAGAACTGAAGGTGATATGCCAGCGCGTTCGACACGTTTGGAAACATGCGAACGTCGACGCCGTCGGTCCCGGGCTCGCGTCGTGACGCGCGGGAGTCCTGATCGCGGGCGTCGGTGGTGCAGATGGTAACCTGATGGCCGCGGCGCGCGAGCGCGTTCGCCATCGTCGTGGCGAGGCGTGGGATCCCCCCGTACGCCCATGCCGCTTCGTAATAGGGCACGACGTGCAGGATGCGAAGTGCGCTCATGGCCTTCGACCCTGACTGCGCCGCCGGCGAGGGTCGTGCCGTATAGTATCAGGGTTCCCCGCCCATGGTTTCAGTGGCGACATCAGACACCACCGTGGGCCGCGCGCAGTTCGGCGGCCTGATCTGGACGCTGGTCCGGACCGATTTCAAAACGCGATACCACGGCACGATCGGGGGATTCGTGTGGGCGCTGCTGAAGCCGCTCACGATGTTCCTGGTGCTGCTGACGGTGTTTTCGTACGTGTTCGCCGGCGAGCCGCAATACAAGCTGGATCTGATCATCGGGCTGTTTCTGTACGAGTTCTTTCAGGAATCCACGAAGTCCGGGTTGTTGTCGATCCGCGCCAAGGGCTATCTGCTGACGAAGGCGCGCTTCCCGACGTGGATCGTGGTCGTCACGTCCGCGTCGAACGCCGTGATAACGCTGACGCTGTTTTCGATGGTATTGATCGCGTTTCTCGCCATCGCCGGCCGAACGCCCTCGGCGGCGGCGATTGCGCTCTACGCGTCATACCAGTTGGAGTTCTTCGCGATCGTGACGGGGTTCTCGCTGGCGGCCAGTGTGCTGTTCATGCGGTATCGCGACCTGAACCAGGTCTGGGAGGTCGTGACGCATGCGGGTTTCTTCATCGCGCCAATCATTTATCCACTCGGGATTCTTCCTGAACGCGTGCACGTTTATCTCTACGCGTGGCCGCCGACGCCGATCATCCTGTTCTCCCGCAGCGTGTTGGTCGACGGCCGCGCGGCGTCGCCGCTCGCGCACGCGCTCCTGCTGGCCGAGACGCTGGCGATCCTCGGTCTGGGCGCGATGATCTACCGGTGGCGCGCACCCCGCGTCGCGGAGGAGCTGTGACGGCGTCCGTCATCGAAGTCCGCGGCGTGTCGAAGAGCTTCACCATTCCCTCCGTGCGCCGGGACACCGTGCGCGAGCACGCCCTGGATTTCTTCCGCCGCCGCACCAGCGAGCGGCTCCGCGTCCTCGAATCGGTCACGTTCGAGCTTCGCCGCGGTGAGAGTCTCGGATTGATGGGGCGCAATGGTTCGGGCAAGAGCACGCTCCTGAAGATTGTGTCCGGCATTTATCCTGCGGACGCCGGCGCCGTGCAGGTGCATGCGCCGGTGACGCCAATCCTCGAGTTGGGCGTCGGATGGAACCCCGACCTCGACGCGGTCGACAACATCGAGCTGCTCGGCACGGTGATGGGAATGACGCTCAAGGAGCTGCGGGTCGCGACGCCGGAGATCCTCCAATTCGCGGAGCTCGAGAAGTTCGCGCATCTCGAGCTGCGCCATTACTCGAGCGGCATGGCGGCGCGCCTCGCCTACGCGGTCGCGTTTCGCGCCGTGCGGGACGTCCTGATCCTCGACGAGATCTTCGCGGTCGGCGATGCCGGTTTCAAGGAGCGCTGCCAGGCGCGCTACCGCGACCTGCATCGCACGGGCCACTCGCTGCTGCTCGTCAGCCACGAGCCGCGCACGATTGCCGCGTTCTGCGATCGCGCGCTGCTGCTGGAGGGAGGCCGCATCGTCATGAGCGGCGCGGCGGCCGCGGTCGCCGACCGCTACCTGGCGCTTCTCACCGAACCCGAGCCGGCCGGTCTGAAGACCGGCATCGCCCCGTGGTCGGCGGCGCGATGAGCGCCCCGCGAGTCTCGGTCCTCGTCCCCTGCTTCAATCACGGCGAGTTCATCCGGGAGACGGTTGACAGCGTCCGCGCCCAGACGCTGAAGGACTTCGAGATCGTCGTGGTGGACGACGGCTCGACGGATCCGCAGACCCGGCAGACGCTGAAGGAACTGGCTGAAGAGGGCGTCACACTGCTCACGACCGAGAACCGCGGGTTGCCAGCCGCGCGTAATCACGCGGCGCGCCACGCGGCCGGTGAGTTCTTCTGCGCCCTCGATGCCGACGACAAGCTGGCGCCGCAGTGGTTCGATAAAGCCGCGCGCGTGCTGGACGGACGACCCGAAATCGCGTTCGTGTCCCACTGGCTGGAGACGTTCGGCGACGAGCGCTGGACGTGGCGGCCGGAGCGCTGTGACCTGCCGGCGCTGCTCGCGCGGAACGCGGTGAACGGCGCCGCGCTGGTACGACGGTCGGCGTTCGAAGCAGTCGGCGGCTACGACGAGTCGATGCGCGAGGGATGTGAGGACTGGGACTTCTGGCTTCGCCTCGTCGAACGCGGCTTCGCTGGCGTCGTCATTCCCGAGGTCCTGTTCTACTACCGGCGGCGCTCGGATTCGATGAGCCGGGTCATGCTCGAGGAGCAGCGGTATCGGCGCCCGCTCGACGTGCTCGTCCGCAAGCACGAAAAATCGTACCGCGAACACTTGATCTCGGTGCTCGTCGCGAAGGAATCGGAGGTCGAGCACCTTTCGCAGGAGATTGCTGATCTCGAACGCGGCGAGCTCGTGGACCTCGAGCCGGCGCTGCAGCGTGCGCGCGAGGAGCTCGAAGCGGTCTCGCGCAAGGCCGCGCGCGTTCGGGCCGCGAGAGGGATCGAGGAAGATCGCGAGCGCCTCGCGGCGAAGACCGCCGAGCTCGAACGCGAGATCCGCGACCTGCGCGCCTCCTGGAGCTGGCGCATCATGGCACCGCTGCGCAAGGTATACGCTCGCCTCACGGGAGTGGATGGTTGATGTCTTCGACGGCGATCGTGATTCGAGCCGGCCGCGGCGGCCGCCCGCTTCTGCAAACGGCGGATTCAGTTCTTCGGTCCGGTAAGGCCCCGGCCCGCACCCTGATCACGCTCTCGACCCCTGATTCAGCGCCGCTCGTCGACGCGGTGACTGGCCGACTCGATGCCGCGATCGTGGACACGCCCCACGAACCGCTGAGCAGTGCTATCCGGGCGATCGATGCGACCTATGTGCTGTTCCTGCACGCCGGCTACATGCTCGATGAGCTGTTCCTCGAGCGATGTGAAGCCGCATTCGAGCAGGATCCTTCAGTCGCGGCGATTGTCCCGCCTGTGCGGTTGCAAACAGCCGATGCGACGGCCTATCTGGAGTGGCGGCCGGCAGCCACGACCCCTGTGTCCGTCCTCAACGACACCCGCAGCGTTCCGGCGGTGTTTGCCATCCGTCGTGACCTGTGGGAGGCACTCGGCGGGTTCGACGCGGCGTTCGATGAGCTCGCCGAATACGAGTTCTGGCTCCGCCTCACGCTGGCCGGGCACAAGGTCGGGGTTCTGGATGAAGCGCTTGTCGCGCGTGACATCACGGTGGCTCCCGATCACCGGCGCTCCGGCAGGAACGATGGCCGCCCGGCCGGCCAATCGCAGGATCCGCGTCTGCGCCGGTTCCGGGCAGTGCTCGAGAAACACGTCGCCGCGATCGAGAAGGTCATGCGCGAGGTGGTGGTCGCGAGGGAAGTGCGCTTCGGGCAGTTGCGGGAAGTGCATCGAGACTTGACGACACGACGGGACGCGGGCCTCGCGGAACTCGGCCGGCTGCGCGCTGAAGCGGCGCACCTGCGTGCGTACCTGACGCATCACGCGCGCGCCGGTATTGATTGGGGCGATCTGCGTCACACCGATCCGATCAGCCGCGATTGGGGATACGACCGTGGCGTCCCGATCGATCGCCGGTACATCGACGACTTCGTGGCGGCGCATTCATCCGACGTTCGCGGCTCGGTGCTGGAGGTGCAGGAGCCCGAATACACGCGCGCCTGCGGCGGCCCCCGGGTGACGGCGTCCAGCGTGCTCGATATCGACGCCGCGAACCCGCGCGCGACGGTCGTGGCGGATCTCCGCAACGCGCGCAACATTGCCGCCGAGCAGTTCGACTGCATCATCCTGACGCAGACCCTGCACGTCATCGACGACATGGGCGCGGCGCTGCGGGAGTGTCATCGGATCCTCAAACCCGGCGGCGTGCTCCTCGCAACGCTGCCCGCGGCGAGCCGGGTGTGCCTCGAGTACGGCCGCGACGGAGATCTCTGGCGCATGACGCCCGCCGGTGCGCGATTGCTGTTCCGCTCGGCGTTCGCTCCATCCACCGTCACGACTTCCGAATACGGGAACGTACTGACGAACGTCGCGTTTCTCCACGGCGCCGCGACGGCGGAACTCTCTGATGCCGAATTCGATACGCGCGATCCATACTTCGTCGCGCTGACCGGAGTGCGCG
>Ga0070670_100000773_pt1 | contig 24848 bp, 18 predicted proteins | sample KBSS63metaG_FD_64665 | JGI IMG/M metagenome (GOLD analysis project Ga0070670, IMG submission 64665) | Switchgrass rhizosphere microbial communities from Kellogg Biological Station, Michigan, USA - KBS S6-3 metaG | ecosystem: Host-associated > Plants > Roots > Rhizosphere > Soil ... | reverse complement strand
ATGCGCCGCGTCTACAAGCGGCGGCGCGACGCCTTCCTCGAGGCGCTCGCCCACGCCTTCGGCGATCGCGCGACGGTGATTGGCGATGCGTCGGGCATGCACCTCGTGGTGCGGTTCGATACGCCGGGCATCGCGGCGCGCGCCGCTCGCGAAGGCGTGCACCTGGTGAGCACGCGAGGCTACTACGCCGGCGACGCGCCGGCGCAGGAGTTCATCGTGCGCTTCACGGGTCTCGGTGAGCGAGGGATCCGCGAGGCGGTGAAACGCCTCGCGGGTTGAGCGCTACTTATTGAGGATCTCGGTCAGGTAGTCGATCGCCGCCGGCGACTTCATCATCGACAGCTTCTGCACCAGATCGCGCCGCAGCCCGGGGTTGCTCTCGCCGCGGGCCAGCGAAACCAGCGCATCGGCGTTGCCGTGGAAGAACAGGGCATCGATCGCCGCCCGCTTCACCTGCAGATCCTGCTCCTTGGCATAGAGCGACGTCAGCGTGGAGGTGACACCGTTGCGGTTGCCGCCGAACATCCCCAGCTGCCGCACTGCGGCTATACGCAGGGTGGCGTCGCGGTCGCTGGTGGCGATTTCGATCAGCCGCGGCGTGGCGCCGGACATCGCCAGCGAGCCGAGAATCGCCTGCTTCACGCCCGGCTCGCTCTCCTTCTGATACATCTGCCAGAGCTCGTCCTTCGCACCCATCATCGCCAGCTGCCGCACCGCTTCGGTTCGCAACTCGGGGGTCTTTTCCGTCTGCGCCGCCGTCAGCACGCGCTGGCGGTCTCCCGCCATCATGAAGGCGCGCAGCACCTGGCGTTTCACGTCGACATCGGCCGAGGCGGCGTAGATGTCGTTGAGCACCGACACGCGCCCGGGCTGGCCGCTCATCGCGATGTACTGCACCGCCTTGACCTGGAGCTCGGGGTTGGCGGATCCGCGTGCAACCTTCTCGAGCGTGGCCCGCGCCTCCGGAGCGTTACTCTGCGACAGCACGAAGAGCGCGCGCTCCTTGAGCCGCACCGAACCAACGTCGCTGATCACCTTCAGCAGCAGCGGCACCGCGCGTTCGGGGGCCGTCTGCTGCAGCCCCTGCAAGGCGAGCAGCTTCAGCTCGTCGTCGCCGGCGTCGACCGCCACCGGCTGGCCCGAACGCTGCCGCAGCTGCAGCTCGAGGGCCCGGGCGTCCGGCACCCACCGGCTCGCCGGGAAGTTCTTGAACAGCTCGCCCACGGCGGCAAGCGCCTCGGTGTGCTGGTTCATCTTGTCGAACGCGTACGCCCGCCAGTACATCGCGGCGTCGCTCCGGGGCGCGTTGGCCTGCGCCAGCACCGTGAACTGCTGCAGCGCCTGCGACCACTGCGCCCGCTCGATTGCCTGCCGCGCCCGCTCGTACACCGCATCCCATTGCGTGTCGCGGCCGTTCCTCCCATCGCGCTGGGGATCGCGCTGCCCCGCCTGGCCTTCGCGGTTCTGCGCCTGCAGCTGTTCCTGCGCCTCCCGCAACGCCGCCGACAGCGCTTCGAGCGGCACCCGCAGATCGAACGCCGGTGGTTCTGCGGTCTGGCCGGCCAGCGCCGACGCCGGCGCTGCCAGCAGCGCCGCGAGCGCCCAGCGGGTCGGTCCTGCGAACGAGGTGGTGTACGTCTTCATGGTCCCTCTCCGTTGCGACGCATGCGGCGCCGCCAGTATCAATACGCCGGGGTGGCGGTCTGCTGCCGGCGCCGCAGTTCGGCGCCCACGACACGCAACCGGAACACCAGGTCCTGCTGGTCGATGCGCTCCCGCCAGCTCTCGATCTCGCGCGCCGTCGGGTCCTGCGACCCGTTGGCCACGTCGAGCAGCACTCGTTCGAGATCCTCGAGCAGTTCGCTGGTCGCCCTTTCACCGAGCGCGTCGGCGGTGCGGCGATACACCCGCCCGGCCACCACGAGATCCGCGGCCCGCTGCTGATCGCTGGCCAGCACCACCGGAGTGGCCGGATCGATGTTCACCAGATCGGTGAGGACGCGCTGCGAGCGCTCGAAGTGATCTCCGACCTCGGCGTCGAGCACGCGCTCGCGCGCCGCATGGAACGCCGCCGGCCGCACCGCCGCCGAGTCCGGCGCGCCGGAACGCCCGGCGCGGCCGACGAAGAACGCGAGCACCATCGCGGCGGCGACCCCGCCGCCCCAGGCCAGGCGCGGCCACAGCGCCGGGGTCACCGGCAAGAGCGCGGTCAGCCGCGCCGTCCAGGAGCGGGCCGGCGGCGACAGGCGCAGTTGCGGTTCGATCCGCGCCCACATCTCGCGCTCGAAGCTCTCGGGCGGCTCGGGCGCCGGCGTCACGTCCACCAACCGCAGCGTCGCGCGAACGTCCCGGTCGGCGTGCTGGCAGCCGCCGCACCACGCCAGGTGTGCGCGCACCCGGTCGCGGTCGGCCGCGTCCAGCTCGCCGTAATAGTCGAGCACGATGTCCTCGTCGGCGAGGTGTCCTGATGAAAGTCGATCGGTCACGGTCACGCCCCTGCAAACGACGCGAGCGCCACGCGCATCTTGCGCACCGCCCGGAAGATGCAATGTTTCGTCGCGCTCGTCCTGAGATCGAGCGCGGTCCCAATCTCGTCGATCGAGAGCCCTTCGACGTGCCGCAGCATGAAGGCCGCGCGCTCGAGGGTCGTCAGGCTCGTGAGCGCCGTCGCCAGCTGCTGCTGCATCTCCACGCCGAAGACCAGCCGATCCGCCGCCGGCGCGTCTACCACCGCCCGTTCGCTCAGCGGCCCCTGCTGCAGGTCGGTGGGATCGTGCGCCAGCTCACGGAAGCGCCGCCCCCGGATGTGGTCGATCGCGCAGTTCACGGCAATCCGCGTCAACCAGGTCCGCACGTCGGCCCGCGATTCGAAGTTGACGAGCTGGCGGTGGGCCTTCAACCAGGTGTCCTGCACCACGTCCTGGGCGTCCTCGACGTTGCCGACCAGTCGATGCGCCACGGCGAACAGATAGCGGCTATGGCGCTCGACGAGCACCCGGAAGGCCTCGGTGTCGCCGCCCCGCGCCCGGGCAACGACCAACGGGTCGCTCTCGTTCATGCCTGATGCTTGGACGGCCTCCGGGGCAAAAGGTTGGCGGCCGGCGTGCGGGACCGGACCACTGCGTCCCACCTCCGGACACCCGCGTAGCGCCGCGGCTCGCGCCATCCCGCCGATCTTGCCGGTTTTCGTGCGGACCTCGCCAAACGGCCCGCGCCGGGGCTGGTACACCGCTTGATGTCTCAGCCGGTATGGCCCCGGCGACTCCCACCGTTCTCGTGGCCGACGATCAGCCCGATGTGGTCGCCGCATTGCGGCTGCTCCTGCGGACGGCGGGCTTCGACGTCCAGGGCGCCGGATCCATCGCGGACGTGCGGACGCAGCTGGCCGAGCGAGACTTCGACGCCCTGCTGATGGACCTCAACTACGCGCGCGACACGACGTCGGGCGCCGAGGGGCTCGAGCTGATCGCGGACCTGCACGGCCGGATGCCGCACCTGCCGCTCATCGCCATGACCGGCTGGGCCAACGTCGAGACCGCCGTGGAGGCAATGCGCCGCGGCGCCCGCGGCTACGTCCCGAAGCCGTGGAACAACGAAGCCCTCGTGCAGGTGCTGCGCGCCGAGATCGATCACGCGCGTGCCGTGCGCGCCACGGCCGGCGAATCGTCACGAGAATGGCAGGAGGCGCAGGCGATTCACCGCGCGCTGCTGCCCTCGGAGCTTCCCGATGTTCCCGGCGCGCAGCTCTCCTGGCGTTGGGAGCCGGCGTCAGGATTCGGGGGCGACTACTACGACGCCTTCCCCGTTGGCCGCGACCGCCTCGCGCTCTGCATTGCCGACGTGTGCGGCAAGGGGCTGCCGGCCGCGCTCCTCGTCTCGAGCCTGCAGGCGACCGTACGCGCGTTCATGGACGAGCACACGCCGCTGCACGACACCGTGGCGCGCATCAACCGCGCGCTCTGCCGCCAGGGCGCGCACGGCCGCTTCGTCACCCTCTTTCTCGCGGTGCTCGACCTGCGCGAGGGCGCGATGCGCTTCTGCAACGCGGGGCACAACCCGCCCATCCTCGTCCGCCCGGACGGCACGGTCTCGCGCCTCGACGCCGGCGGCGCCGTCGTCGGACTGTTCGATAGCGCGGCGTACGACAGCGGCCGTACGGCCATCGGGCCTGGCGATCGGTTGCTGCTCTTCACCGACGGCCTCGTGGAAGCCGGTTCCCTGGCGGCGCGCGAATACGGCGATGCACACCTGGTGGACACCGTGGTGCGACATCGCTCGCTCGATGCGGACGCACTCCTGGAGCTGGTGTTCGGCGACGTGCACCAGTGGGCCGGCCGCCGCCTGGACGACGACGCGACGGCCATCGCCCTCGCCATAGATGCCCGCCCGAAGGGCGGGCCATCAAACACTGCGGCGAGGCCCGCATGATCGTCAGTCGGCGACGGGCCTCGCCTACCAGCCCGGGCTCGAACAGCGCCGTCCCAGGAGCGGACACTGGCGGCCAGCGGACGTCGTCGCAGGCGCCCAAAAGCGTCGCAAGGCCTGGCGGCAATGTGGCATAGCCTTTGAGCACCAATTGAGACGGACCCATGCCCGATATCGCCCGCGACCCCGCCATCCTCCGCCGGAAACGGTTCCGCCAAGCCGCCCTGGGCGCCGTCGTCCTGGTGATCCTGGTCGCCGTGTCCGTGCAGCTGGCGCGCATGGAGCCCGCCGCGCCGTCGGTCGAGCGTGCCACCGTGCTCGAGGACACCGTGAAGCGCGGCTCGATCGTCCGCCAGGTACGGGGGGTCGGCACGCTCGTGCCCGAAGATACCCGTTGGCTGCCGGCAACAACCGAGGGGCGCGTGGAGCGCATCCTGCTGCGGCCGGGCGCCAGCGTGCACGCCGACTCCGTCATCCTCGTGCTGAGCAACCCGCAGGTCGAGCAGGAGGCGCTCAACGGGCGGCTGGCGCTGCAGTCGGCCCGCGCCGGGCTCGACAACCTGCGCGCCCAGCTCCAGAACGACCTCCTGACCCAGGAATCGCAGGCCGCCTCGATCGGGGCCGACTTCGAGCAGGCGCGCCTGGAGGCCGAGGCCAACGAGGCGCTGGCCAAGGAACAGCTCGTCTCCGAGCTCGTTCGCAGGCAGTCGCAGCTGAAGGCCGAGACCCTCAAGAATCGCGTCGCCATCGAGACGCGGCGCCTGACCGCCGCGCGAGAGTCGATCGAAGCGCGTCTGCGCGTGCAGCAGGCTACGGTCGATCAGGCCCAGGCCATCGCCGATCTCTACGAGAGCCGACTGCGCGCGCTGCAGGTGACGCCGGGCTTTTCGGGCGTGCTGCAGCAGGTGCCGGTCGACGTCGGTCAGCGGGTGGCGCCCGGACAGAACCTGGCTCGCGTGGCCGATCCGGCCCGCCTCAAGGCGGAGCTGAAGGTGGCCGAGACCGAAGCCCGCGACATCGAGGTCGGCCAGATGGCGGAGGTCGACACGCGCAGCGGGGTCGTGAGCGGGCGCGTGAGCCGCCGGGACCCGGCGGCAGCGAACGGAACCGTGACTATTGACGTCTCACTGACCGGTGAACTGCCGCGCGGAGCCGTGCCCGATATGAGCGTCGATGGGACGGTGCAGCTGCAGCGGCTCGAGAACGTGCTCTACGTGGGCCGACCGTCGCTTGGCCAGGACAACAGCACCTCGGGCCTGTTCAGGGTCACCAACGCCAACGGCGACGCCCAGCGCGTGCAGGTCAAGTTCGGGCTCAGTTCCGTCAATTCGATCGTCGTGCTCTCGGGGCTCAAAGAAGGCGACCGGGTGGTGCTTTCCGACATGTCGGCCTGGGATTCATACGACCGCGTGAGACTTCGCTAGTGAGCTGTACGCAGAGGCGGGGCTTTCGACCCGCCTGGAGAGATAGATGACCGCACCGCTGATCAAGCTCGAAGCCGTGAAAAAGGTGTTCCTCACCGACGAGGTCGAGACGCACGCGCTCGACAACATCAACATCGAGATCCATCGCGGCGAATACGTGTCGATTGCCGGTCCGTCCGGCTGCGGCAAGTCCACGCTGCTCTCGATCCTCGGGCTGCTCGACACACCGACCGACGGCACCTACACGCTGAACGACCAGGCCGTGGCCAAGCTGTCGCTGGCGCAGCGGGCGCGGGTGCGCAACCGCGAGGTCGGGTTCATCTTTCAGAGCTTCAACCTGATTGGCGACCTGAACGTGTTCGAGAACGTCGAGCTGCCGCTCACCTACCGCGGTATGCGCGCGGCCGACCGCAAGCAGCGCGTGACGGCGGCGCTCGAGCGCGTGGGGATGGCGCACCGCGCCAAGCACCTGCCCAGCCAGCTCTCGGGCGGCCAGCAGCAGCGCGTGGCCGTCGCGCGCGCGGTGTGCGGCGAGCCGTCGATCCTGCTGGCCGACGAGCCTACCGGCAACCTCGACTCGAAGAACGGCGAGGCGGTCATGGACCTGCTCAAGGAGCTGCACATGAGCGGGGCGACGATCTGCATGGTGACGCACGACGCCCGCTACGCCTCGCACGCGGCCCGCCACATCCATCTCTTTGATGGCCGCGTCGTCGAGGAATCCCTCGCCGTGGTGTAGGCCGATGTTCGACACGCTTTGGCAGGACGTCCGTTACGCGGCGCGCTCGCTCGCACGGCGGCCCCTCGTCACGGCCGTCGCGGTGCTGTCGCTCGCTCTCGGGGTCGGCGTCAACACCGCCATCTTCTCGGTGTTCGATCGCGTGCTCCTCGAACGGTTGCCGGTGCCGGCCCCAGACGAGATCGTCAACCTCAGCTCACCCGGTCCACGAACGGGCAACACGTCGACGAACGACAGCGGCGAGGCCTCGAGCGTCTTCAACTACCCGCTGTTCCGCGACCTCGAGCGGATCCAGACACCGTTCACGGCCCTCGGCGGTTACCGGGAGATCTTTGCCAACCTCTCGTTTCACGGCGACACGCTCGGCGTCGAGGGGCTGCTCGTGTCTGGTGGCTATTTTCCGGCCTTGCGCATGCGGCCGGCGCTTGGTCGATTGATTGGCCCCGACGACGATCGCGAGGGCGCCAGCTCCGACGTGGTCGTCCTCGCGCATCGGTACTGGACGACGCGGTTCGGCGCGAACCCGGCGGTCCTGAACGACACGCTGACGGTCAACGGTGTGCCGATGACCATCGTGGGCGTCGCCCCGCCGGGCTTCTCCAGCACCACGCTCCTGGAGAACGAGCGGTTCTACGTGCCGCTGCGCCTGGCGTCGCGCGTGTCGCGCTGGCGCGACCTTTCCAGCCGTCGCAACTGGTTCATCTACGCCATGGCACGGTTGAAGCCGGGCGTATCGCTAGCGCAGGCGGAAGCTCAGCTCGCGCCGCCGTTCGCGTCGATCATTCGTGACGTGGAGTTCCCGGTCCAGCGCGAGACGCTCTCTCCGAACGCGCAGAAGGCGTTCCTTGCGCGCCGGCTCCGGCTCGAACACGGCAGTCACGGACAGAACGCCGCCAACAGCCTCGACGAGGCCCGCACGATTCTCGCGCTCCTGTTCGCCGTCACGATCCTCGTCCTGCTCATCGCGTGCGCGAACGTGGCGAATCTGCTGCTGGTTCGAGCCACCGAACGAACCGGCGAGATGGCCGTGCGCCTGGCGATCGGGGCCTCGAGCATTCGAGTGATGCGACTGATGCTCGTGGAATCGGGCGTGCTCGCGCTGCTCGGCGGCGCCGGCTCCCTGCTGGTGGCGCGGCTCGCCATGGCCGGCCTGCTCGCGCTCCTGCCTGTCAGCGACGCGGAGTTGCTGGCGTTCGCTGTCGACCGCGACGTCCTGCTCTTCACCGGCGCCGTCACGGTGCTGACGGCGCTGCTCTTCGGAGTGGCCCCGGCCGTGCACGCGGTCCGGGCCGTGCGCGCGGGCTCACCGGGAACGCAGACGCGCGCGACATCGTCGCGCGGCATGACGCGCTTGCGATCCGCGCTCGCGGGCAGCCAGGTCGCGCTCGCGACGGCGCTGCTTGCCCTTGCCGGCCTGCTCATCGCCAGCCTGTCAAACCTGGCCACGGTCGATCTCGGCGTCACACGCGCCGGGCTCTCGATGTTCCGCGTGGCGCCGGTGCTCAACGGGTATCGCCCGCCGCAGTCGCTGGCGCTGTTCGATCGCATTGAACGCAGCCTGCGGGATACGCCCGGCGTCCTCTCGGTCAGCGGCGCGACGGTTCGCATTCTCGACGACAGCAGCAGCGGGAGCGATGTGGCCGTCAGCGGCTACACCGCGCCACCCGACAGCGATGTGCACGCGCAATACACCGACGTGGGTTCACGCTATTTCTCCACCTTGGGGATACCGCTGATTGCGGGCCGCGAGTTCACCGACGCCGACGGCGGTGAGGCGGCGCCCGTGGCGATCGTGAACGAGGCGTTCATGCGGAAGTTCAAGCTGGGCGCCGGCGCGATCGGCACCCGCATCGGCACCAACCCGGGCAAGGGCGAGCCTCCGAACATGGAAATCGTCGGCGTCGTCGCCGACTCGGCCTACAGCACGGCGCGTCAAGTTCCCCCACCGCAGTTCTTCCGTCCGTACCGGCAACAACCCGTGGGGACCCTCACTTTCTACGTCCGCACTGCACCAGGGGTGGACCCGTCGGCGGTGCTCGCATCGATTCCGCCGCTGGTCCGCCGGCTCGATGCCAACCTGCCAGTCGAAGCGTTGCTGACCATGGATCAGCAGTTCGATGAGAACACGACCTCGGAGCGCATCCTCATGACGATGTCGTCGAGCCTGGCGGCGCTGGCGACGCTGCTGGCGGCGATCGGGTTGTATGCGGTGCTTGCCTACTCGGTTTCGCAGCGCGTTCGAGAAATCGGAATTCGCGTCGCGCTCGGCGCCCACAGCGCCGCCGTGCAGCGGCTGATTCTTGGACAGACACTTCGCATCGCGTGCGTGGCCAGCGCTGTGGGCCTCGCGCTGGCGGTAGGGCTGGGCCAGCTGGGGCGGTCGATGCTCTTCGGCGTTGACGCCTTCGATCCGCGCGCGCAGGTCGGGGCGGCGGCCCTCATGCTGGTCCTGGCTGCCGTGGCCGGTTCGGTTCCGGCGCGGCGCGCGGCGGCGGTCAATCCGGTCGAAGCGCTCCGCGCGGACTGATTCGCTATGTAGTCGCGGGTCTTCAGACGCGCGACCAGGAGTCTTGGACATGTTCGCAACACTACGTCAGGACGTGCGGCACGGGATGAGGATGCTCGTCAAGAACCCGGGCTTCTCGCTGGTCGCCATCGCCTCGATTGCCGTCGGCGTCGCGGCGTGCGCCGCGATGTTCAGCGTCGCCGACGGCATGGTGCTGCGCCCGCTACCCGTGCCGCGTGGCGGCGACGTCGTCACCATCAACGGCACCGCGCCGGACGACGGCGGTCGCGGAACCGGCCTCTCCTACCTCGCCTACCAGGAGCTGCGAAGCACCGCCCGCAGCTTCACCGGCATGGGCGCGCACCGCGTGCTGGTCACGAGCTTCGCTCTCCGTCGCGAGGATCAGGCCGAGAGCCGTCTCGGCTTCGCCGTCAGCGGCAACCTGTTCGACGTGCTGGAGGTGCGACCGGAACTGGGCCGTTTCTTCCGCCCCGACGAGGATCAGGTGGCCGGCCGCGACGCCGTGGCGGTGATCTCGCACGCCACCTGGATGCAGGCATTCCACGGGGATCCTGCGGTCGTCGGCCGGGAAGTGCGGCTGAACGGGGTGCCGTTCACGGTGATTGGCGTGGCACCCGTCTCGTTCACCGGGCTGGAGCTCGTGTTGCCGGGCGCGTTCTACGTTCCGCTGAACAGTCTGCCCAGGCTGGTCCCGCCTGCGCAGGCGAAGCTGCTCGACCTGCGGGTGGCGCGCATGCTGAACGTCAGGGCGCGCCTGCGGCCCGACGTGTCGCTCGCGCAGGCCCGCGTGGAGGTTCGGCAGATCGGCGAGGCGTGGCAGCAGGCCCATCCGGCCGAGGAGCGGAACCGCGGGCTCGTCCTGCGTACGCATTTCGAGGCGCGCCAGGTAGAGCGCGGCTACGCGGTGACCGTCGTCGCGATGATGCTGACGATGGCGCTGGTGGTGCTGCTCGTCGCGTGCGCCAACGTGGCGGGGCTGCTCACCAGCCGTGCCCCCACTCGCGCGCGTGAAATTGCGGTACGCATGGCGATCGGTGCCGGCCGCCTGCGTCTTGTGCGCCAGCTGCTCACCGAAACGCTTCTGATCGCCATTGCTGGCGGCCTCGCGGGCGTCGGGCTGGCCTACACCGTGATACGGGTGTTCCAGCAGCGCACGATCATCTCGGACATCGGCGTCCGGCTCGACTTCAACGTAGATCGGCGGGTCGTCGCGGTGGCAGTGGCCGTATCCGCCGCGAGCGCGCTCGTGGCCGGCCTGATTCCGGCGTTCCGTTCGGCGCGCGTCGGCGACCTCTCGGGGACGCTGCGCAACGGCGCCGAGAGCGGCACGCGCGGGCGGCTGTGGGGCCGCCACACTCTCGTGGCCGGCCAGGTGGCGCTGGCGCTCGCGCTCGTCACCGTCGGCGTGTTCCTGTACCAGACGTTCAGCGCCGAGCTGCGCAAGGGCCCGGGGTTCCGCACCGAGCGCCTCCTGCTCGTCGACCTCGACGCGACGCTCGCGCGCTACGACGGGCCGCGCGCCACGCAGTTCTACGAACAGCTCAAGGACCGCGTCCGCGTGCTGCCCGGCGTCTCGTCGGTGGCGCTGTCGTCGTTCGTGCCTTTCAACCAGGACTATCGCGACGGCGTGGCGCTGGTTCCCGAGGGCTACCAGCTCCCGAGAGGCGTCGACACCCTGCGGGTCATCGGCAGTCGCGTCGACGAGGGCTACTTCGAGACCATGCGCGTACGGCTCGTGGCGGGGCGGAGCTTCCTCTCGACCGACACCAGCGACGCGCCGGGAGTCGTGATCGTCAACGAAACCATGGCGGCGAAGTACTGGCCCGGGCAGCAGGCCATCGGCAAGCGCGTGCATCTGGCCGACGGCACCTGGAGACAGGTCGTGGGCATTGCCGCCGACACCAAGTACAACACGATCACCGAAGCCCCCCTCGACTTCATCTACCTGGCCGCGCGGCAGGACCCGGCCATCCGCACGACGCTGATCGTCGGCGTATCCGGTGACAGCGCCAGCCTCGCCGCTCCGGTGCGCGCCGCCGTCCAGTCGCTGGATCGCGATGTCCCGATCACCGGCGTATGGACGATGGAGGAATTCTATGAGGGGAACACCGCCACGCTGACGCGCTACCTCACCCGCGTCGTTGGCGGCATGGGGCTCGTCGGCCTCGGGCTGGCCATGGTCGGACTTTACGGCCTGGTGGCCTACACGGTGAGCCGGCGCACCCGGGAGATCGGCATCCGCATGGCCATCGGCGCTCAGCCCGGATCGGTCCTCGCCATGGTGATGCGGCACGGCGCGCTTCTCGTAGGAGTCGGTGCGGCGCTGGGACTGTCGTTGACCGTCGCCGTCAGCGGTCTGCTGCGCAGCGCCTTTCCGTCGGGTCAGGGTGTCGAGCTCGGCATCTACGCGCTGGTCGTGCCGGCGCTGCTGCTGGTCACGCTCCTTGCGGCGTTCATACCGGCACTGCGCGCGGCGCGCATCGACCCGCTGGCGGCGCTGCGGCAGGACTGACATGCGCGGCGACACGCTCGGGCACGAGCTCCGTGGGGCCTGGCGCCAGATGTGTCGCCGGCCCGGCGGCGCGGCGGCGGCGGTGCTCACGCTCACGCTCGGGATCGCCGCCGCGACCGCCATGTTTGCGCTGGTGGATGGCGTCGTGCTGCGGCCGTTGCCGGTTCGCGACCAGTCATCCCTGGCCGTGCTGTGGCGCCAGCCTTCCGTCACCGGGCACACCCACGTCCCCTTCACGGCGAGAGACATCGATGCCCTGGGCCGGAGCGGCAGCCGCACGCTGGACGGCATCGCGGCGGTTGGCATGCAGGGCGCCGGCGCGGTGGCGGTGATGGAGAACGGGCATGCCGGCACGCTCCGTCTCGCGCCCGTCACCGGATCCTTCTTCGACGTCCTCGGCTCGGTGCCGGTGGTCGGGCGCGCGCTCCGCCCCGCGGACGACGTGGCGGGGGCCGCCGGCACGCTGGTGCTCGCGTATGGCACCTGGCAGCGCCGCTATGGCGGCGACACACAGGTCGTCGGCCGCCACGTCTTCATCGCTTCACAGCCGTTCGCGATCGTGGGCGTCATGCCGCCAGGGCTGGACTACCCACGCGGCACGGAGGCGTGGACGACGGTGGCGGCGCAGGCGGGCACCGCGGCGAACAGCACCTTCAAAGACGCTATCGCCGCCGAGCTCGACGCGATTGTGCGCCTGCGTGCGGGCACGAGCCTGGCCGCGGCACGCGAGGAGCTGGGTACGCTCCTGGCTCGCGTGGCACCCGTGTCGGTCGGAGTGTCCGGCCCCCTGCGCCCCGAGCTTCACGCCTTCGATCGCACCGTGCTCGGCGATGCGCGCATCACCGTGCTGGCGCTCTTCGGCGCCGTCGTTCTCGTCCTCCTCCTCGTCACCGCCAACGTGGCCACGCTGCTGCTGATGCGCGGTGAAGCCCGAATGCCGGAGCTTGCCGTGCGCGCCGCACTCGGAGCCAGCCGCGGACGTCTGGCCGGACAACTCCTGCTCGAAAGCCTCGTCCTGGCGCTCTGTGCGGCGGTGCTCGCGGTCCCGGCGGCCAGTGGGCTCCTGAAGGCGGTGCTGGCATGGGCACCACCGGGGTTGCCGCGCAGCGAGACGGTTGCGATCGGCGCGCGGGCTTTCGTGTTCTGCGCCGCCATCGCGCTCACGGCCGCCGGGGCGGCGGCGCTGGCCCCGGTGGTCGCCATCGTGCGCGGCCGGCTCGCCGAGCGCGTGGGCGCCCTCGGCCGCGCCACCGCGGACCGCGCCGGGCGCACAGGCCGCCAGATCCTGGTGGCGAGTCAACTCGCGCTCGCCGTGATGCTCGTCGCCGCGACCGCACTCCTCACCCAGAGCCTGCTGCGGCTCGAGCGCGTCGATGCCGGCTTCGACGTGGATCGACTCGTCGTGGCCTCGCTCGCCGTACCCCAGGCCACCTCCGCGAATCGCACCCGTCACCTGCGCCTCTTGTCGGACCTGGTGGCGCGCCTGCGCGAGGTGGACACCATCGCGTCGGCCACCCCCATCAATGTGCAGCCGTTCTCCGGCCTTGGCTGGTCGGTGCCTGCGTTCCTGGCCGAGGGACAGGACGCGGCGCGTGGCCGCGACAACCCCGGGCTGGATCTCGAAGCCGTTCACCCCGGCTACTTCGAAACCTTCGGGCTGCCGATCGTCCGCGGTCGTGCGTTCCGCCCCTCGGATCGCGACGGCGCCCTGCCGGTCGCGATCGTGAGCGAGGACGTTGCCGCACGCACCTGGCCCGGACAGGACCCGATCGGACGCCGCCTCAAGATGGGACAAGCGGTCACCGACGCGATGTGGCTGACGGTTGTGGGCGTGGCCGGTAATTCGCGGTACCGCGACCTCGCGGTCCAGCACCCGGTCCTCTACGTTCCCGCCGAACAGCTGATCGTGGCCGCTCAAGCGCTGGTCGTCCGCACCCGCGCACCCCTCGCGGACACCGCGGCCGCGATGCGCGCCGCGGTCCGCGACGTCGATCCCGCGGTGTCGGTCATGGCCGTGCAGCCGCTCGACGAGCTACGCCAGGCGCCGCTGGCGCGGCCGCGCTTCGCCGCGTCGCTGAGCGCGGCGTTTGGCGCGACCGCGCTCTTCCTCTCGGCGCTCGGCGTCTTCACGGTGACGGCCACGTCGGTACAACAGCGACGCGCCGAACTGCGCGTGCGCCTGGCGCTCGGGGCGACGCCAGCCCGCATCCGGTGGCTCGTCATCGGTGAGGGGTTGCGCCTGGCGGCGATCGGCACCGCCATCGGCACCGCGGGGGGGCTGGTGGCGGCACGCTGGCTGTCGAATCTGCTGTTCGACATCCGCACGTCCGACCCGCCGTCGTTCATCGGCAGCGCCGTGCTGCTCCTGCTCTCCGCGCTGCTGGCGAGCATGGTGCCGGCTTGCCGCGCGGCACGGTCGAACCCGGCCGACAGACTTCGAGAGAACTGATCGGGCCGGCTACAGCCGGCCCCCAACGGACGAGGCTCACGACGCCGGAACCATCGGCAGCAGCCGCGCCGGCACCTGCCGCCGGGGATGGCGCCCGACGGCGAGCGCCGCGTCAATGACGTGGCCCACTCTCAGCCCGCCCACGAGCGGCCGCTTCCGGAGCCAGTGCAGGCCGGCGCTGACCGCGCAGCCGCACTCGGAGCAATCCGGACTGCCGCCAAAGAAGCACGGTTCGATCCTGGTCTTCAGATCCGCGGACACGTTGGCCGAGATGCGGGCAAACGTGCACTCGTCCGGGCTCCTGGGCGGATCGGCAAATGCGGCGAGGGCGCCGTCGGGAAAGATCAGCGCCGGGTACCTCTTCTTGAGCGCCGGCAGATCGCGCAGAAGCCGGGCACGTGACGCCGGCGTGAGGCGTTCGGCGCTCACTTCGCCCTTCTGCGGCGTGTAGACGCTCAACCAGATGCGCTCGATCGACGGCTGCGCGGTCCAGAACGCCAGGTACTCGTCGAGATAGCCGTCGCGCTCGAGCATCGGGTTCGTCACCACCCAGCTGACGTCGGCCGTCCTCCCGTGCAGATTCTTGAGAATCCTTTCGTACGTCGCGGGCTTACGCCGCTCGTCGTGCTCGCGCCGCAGCCCATCGATCGAGACGGTGACACGTACCCGTTTCAGCGCATTCCATTCGGCGGGAAACGGGATGACCGCGCTGGTGACGACCAGCGAGTAGACCCCGCTCCGGTCCAGTATCGGCAGGATGCGGCTCAACTCTTTGTGGCGAACGAGCGGCTCGCCGCCGACGAACGATACCTGCATCGGCTTGCGCGCGCGAATCATGTGAAGCACGCCGTTGACGAGCGCGTCGCCGGTCAAGTCGCGCAGGCCGCGTAGCGTGACACCGCCACCGAGATGCGCGTCGCCGTAGGCGTAGCAGCCCGGACAGCGGAGCGGACACTCCCGCGTGATCTCGATCGAGAGGAGCGGACTGTAGCCGCGCAGCAGACGGCCGAACCCGGCGAGCATCTTGCCAGCATCGAGAGACTGACGTGGTTTCGTCTCCCCGATGGCCATAAGTCGATTCTACGTTTGCCGAAACACGCCGACGAGCTCAGGCATTTCGACACACCGCGGACTAAGGGCCTCCCCGTACTCCACTCCGCACGCCTACTCGCTGCGGAAGGCACTCACCGGATCGATGCGCACGGCGCGCAGCGCGGGCACGGCGGCCGCCGCGGCTGCAGTCAGCACGAGGACCAGCGCGGCGCCGGCGAACGTCGGTGGGTCGAGCGGCGCGACGCCGAACAAGAATGTCCGCATCGACCGCGCGAGCAGCCCCGCGAACACCAGTCCCACGACGGTCCCCGCACCGACGCTGCGCGCGACGGAACCGCTGACCATGGTGATCAGCTGACGCGGGCGCGCGCCGAGCGCCATGCGGATCCCGAGCTCCTGCTTCCGCTGGCCGACGGCATGCGCGAGCACGCCGAAGATCCCCACCATCGCCAGGCTCAACCCGAGCACGCCGAAAGCCGACACCAGCAGCGCACGGAAGCGCGGGCGGGCCGTCGCGTCCGCGGCCACGCGCGCGATGGTCCTCGGCTGGCGGAGCGCATTGGTCGAATCGACACGCGCCAGGGCGGCGCGTACGAGCGGCGCCAGCGCCTCGGCGGCACCCTGACGGGGCGCGACCAGCAGCGAGGCCGACCACCACGCGTTCTGCTCGAGGGGCACATACAGTTGCGGGATGGCAGCCGCTTCCTCGGGCGTGCCCTTGACCTGGCGGGCCACGCCGATAATCTCGCGCACCACGAGCCGCGGCGGGCCGAACGCCATGAGCGGCACCTCGATGCGCGTCCCGAGCGGCTCGCGGTTGCCGAGATATTGCCGCACGAACGCTTCGCTCACGACGCACACCGGTGCGCCGCCGGCGGCATCGAGCGACGAGAACGCCCGGCCGCGCACGATTCCCACGCCGAGCGTGTCGAAGTAGGACGGGCTCACCATGTGATACGACGCGATGTCTGTCAGGCCAGCCGCGCGCGGCGGCGCACCCGCCACGCGGACAGGCTGAGCGAACCATCCGCCGTCGAGCGGCAGCGCGCTGCCCCACGCCACGGCGCGCACCTGCGGCTGGCGCGCCAGCTCACGCTCGAAGCGCTGCTGGAACTGGCGGATCGCGGCCCCATCCGCATAGGGCGCCGCGGGACCGGCCGGGAACGGAAGGTTGACGGTCGCCGTGAAGAGATCCGCGGCGCGATAACCAGGATCGACGCGTCCAAGGGCCGACCAGGTCCGCAGCAACAGGCCCGACCCGCTCACGACGAGCACGGCTGCTGCCACTTCGGTGGCGACGATCACGCCGCTCAGCCATCGGCTGCGGCGGCTCGCGCGCACGCCGCCCGCGTACGCGAGCGACGTGCCGGTGGCCTGCCATGCGGGCGCCAGCCCGAAGAGCACACCGACGACCAGGCTCACCACGGCGCTGAAGAGCGCGACGCGGCCGTCGAAGGGGATGGTCAGCGCATTGGGCAGCAGACCCGGAGGCACCACCGTGGTCGCCGCGCGTAAAATCCCCATCGCCGCGACCATGCCGGCCACGCCGCCGAGCAGTGCCAGAGTGAGGCTCTCGGTGAGCAGCTGCACGGCAATGCGGCGCCGCGCGGCACCCATGGCCGATCTGACCGCGAGCTCTCGGGCTCGCTCGGACGTGCGCGCCAGGAGCAGGTTGGCCAGGTTGGCGGAGCACATCACCAGGAGGAACCCGACGACGGCCAGCAGTACCACCGAGGTCCGCCGCACTTCGGTACCGATGAGCGCATCGCGGAGCGGCTGCACCAGGACGTCGTGCCCGGCCTGGGTGGTCGACTCGTCCGCGAGGGCGCGCGCGATGCCGTCCATTTCGCGTTGTGCCGCCTCGATGGAGACGCCCTGGCGGAGGCGGCCGATGACGTGCACGAAGTGCGCGCGATCGGCCCCACGGGCGTCGAACGAGGCGACGGTAAAGACGTCGGCTGCAGGGGCCGTGGCCGTCCCCCCGGCGGTGAACGGCGGCACGATCTGGGCGCGCGCCGGCACGACGCCGATGACAGTCATGGCGCGTCCGCCAAGTACCACCGAACGTCCGACGATGGCAGGGTCGGCGCCGAAGCGCGCGCGCCACATGCCTTCGCTCAACACGAGCGCAGTCGGCGACGCTGTCACGTCGAGGTCCTGGAACGTGCGCCCGATGAGTGCCGGCACGCCGAGGACATCGAAGAAGCGCACGCTCACGGTCATGGACGGGACCAGCACGGCCAATCCATCGGCGCCGGCCATGGTGCTGGTGCCCCCGGCGGCCAGGGTGCTGAGCGACTGGAACGACCGGGCGCGCGCCGACCACGCCCGGAATTCCGCCGGCGAGGGCATCGTCGTCATCGTGGCCCCGCGCCGCTCCCAGGCCATGACCAGGCGGTCGGGCTCCGCAAACGGCAGTGCGCGCAGGAGCGCCGCATCGGCAAGCGCAAAGACAGCGCCGTTGGCCCCAATGCCGAGTGCCAGCGTCGCCACCACGACGGCCGCAAACCCTGGAGCGCGCCGCAGCTGTCGGATCGCGAAGCGCACATCCATGGCCAGGTCGGCGAATCTCATGGATCCCTCCGGCATTTGGACGGCGAGACCGGCCGCAAGTTTGCTGTTCGGTTCCGGGACGCCGAGTCCCACAACCGAACGACACAGCGCGGTTGACGGCGATTTTTGCCCGGTTTGCGCGGCACAGCGCTTGATACATGATCGCGGCGGAGCTGCCTCATGTTCTTCAAGCGATCAGCCGACGCCGTCGTCGAACCGTGGGAAGCCACGCCGGGCGCCGCCGTCATGTCCCTGCGGGGCGTCGAGAAGTCCTTTCCGGTCGGCGCCGGCCAGACGTTCGTGCTGCGGCGTATCGCGTTCGACATCACGCCCGGCGAGTTCGTCTCGATCATGGGGCCGTCGGGGGCCGGCAAGTCCACGCTGCTCCACATCCTCGGCCTGCACGACAGCGCGTGGAACGGCGAGTACACGCTCATGGGCCAGCCGATACACAAGCTGCCCGCCAAAGATCGCTCGGCGCTGCAGAAGCGGCACATCGGCTTCGTCTTCCAGAGCTACCACCTGCTCGACAACCTCACGGTCTACGAGAACATCGAGCTGCCGCTCTCCTATCGCGACGTCAAGAAGTCGGAGCGCCAGAGCATCGTCGCCGACGTGCTCGACCGCTTCGGCATCGTGGCCAAGAAGGACCTCTATCCGTCGCAACTCTCGGGCGGCCAGCAGCAGCTGGTCGGCGTGGCGCGCGCCGTCGTCGCGAGCCCGGCAGTGATCCTCGCCGACGAACCGACCGGCAACCTGCACTCCGGCCAGGCGCAGGAAATCATGGAACTGTTCCGCCAGCTCAATCAGCAGGGCACGACCATCATTCAAGTGACGCACTCGGAGACGAACGCGGCGTTCGGAAGCCGCGTGATCCGGCTGCGCGACGGGTTCATCGCAGCGGCGTAGCGGCCGCGCGGACCAGTAGACTAGCGAGCTGACCGTGCCCACACCGCCGCCCCGCCTGCTCATCGCCGACGACCAGCGCGACGTCCTCGAAGCGCTGCGTCTGCTGCTCAAGGCCGACGGCTACCTGATCGATCCGGTGGAATCACCGGCCGCCGTCGTCACCGCGCTCGGGGAGCGTGATTACGACGCCGTGCTCATCGACTTGAACTACGCGCGCGACACGACGTCGGGCGCCGAAGGGCTCGATCTGCTGCGCCAGATTCAGCAGATTGATGCGTCGCTGCCGGTGATCGTCATGACCGCGTGGGGTTCGGTGAACCTGGCCGTCGAAGCCATGCGCCGCGGCGCCCGCGATTTCGTCGAGAAGCCGTGGAACAACGAGCGGCTGCAGGCGATCATCCGCACCCAGGTCGAATTGGGGCGCGCCATCCGGCGCGCTGATCGGCTCGAGGCCCACACCCGCTCCGGCGACGCCGACGGCCTGGGCGGGCTCATCGCCGAGGCGCCGTCGATGCAGCCGGTGCTGCAGATCATTGCCCGCGTCGGCCCCTCGGACGCCAACGTCCTCATCACCGGCGAGAACGGCACCGGCAAGAGCCTGGTGGCGCGGGCGCTGCACGGCGTTTCTCCCCGCACGGCGCGCCCGATGGTGACGATCAACGCCGGCGGCGTCTCCGAAGGCGTCTTCGAAAGCGAGCTCTTCGGCCACGTGAAGGGCGCCTTCACCGATGCGCGCCAGGACCGCGTGGGACGCTTCGAGCTCGCCGACGGCAGCTCGCTCTTCCTCGACGAAATCGCCAACGTGCCGCTCGGCCAGCAGCAGAAGCTGCTGCGGGTCCTCGAGACCGGCGAATTCGAGCGGCTCGGGTCGTCCCGGACGCGGCGTGCCGACGTGCGGCTCATCTCGGCCACCAACGCCGACCTGCACGCCGAAGTCACCGCCGGCCGCTTCCGCCAGGATCTGCTGTTCCGCCTCAACACCATCGAAGTGCACTTGCCGCCGTTGCGCGAGCGGCGTGAGGACATCGCGCGGCTGGCCGCCCACTTCCTGAGCGTCCACGCGCAGCGTTACCGCAAGCCGATCAGCACTTTCGAGCCGGCCGCGCTCACCTTGCTGCACGAGCATCCTTGGCCGGGCAATGTGCGGGAGCTCGATCACGCCGTGGAGCGCGCAGTCTTGATGGCGCCGGGGCCTGCCATCCAGGCCGCCGATCTCGGGCTGCGCCGCGGGGGCCCCACGGAAGAGCGGCTCGACGAGATGAGCCTCGAGGACATCGAGGCGCTGTTCATCCGCAAGGCCATGAGCCGCTACGGCAACGTGAGCCACGCCGCCAAGGCGCTGGGACTGAGTCGATCGGCGCTCTATCGCCGCCTCGAACGGCACCGCCCCTCGTAGAATCCGCTGATGCTCTCTCACGACCGGCGGGTGCTGGCGCTGGCCCTGGCCGGCGGTGCGCCGGCGGTCGCACTCGCCACCATGTTTCTGCGCACGGCGCCGTGGCCTCTGACTGTGCGTGTGGCTGCGCTCACGGCGATGGTGGCGGTCTGGCTGGGCGTGGCACTCTTCGCGCAGCGCCAGGTGGCCCGGCCGCTGCAAACCGTCTCCAACCTGCTGGCGGCGCTCCGCGAAGGCGACTTCTCCATCCGCGCGCGCACCGGCGGCGGCGCCGACCCGCTCGAGCACGTCATGTTCGAGATCAACACGCTGGCCGACACGCTGCGCGGCCAGCGCCTCGGAGCACACGAGGCGACCGCGCTCCTGCACGCGGTGATGGCGGAGATCGACGTCGCCGTCTTCGCCTTCGACGGCCGCCAGCGCCTAGTGCTCGTGAACCGCTACGGATCGCGGCTGCTCGGCCTGCCCGAGAGCGAGCTCGTAGGACGATCGGCGGAGGCGCTCGGACTGCAAGGCGCGCTGCAGACGCCGGCGACGCTGCAGGACCTCACGTTTGCCGGGGGCCGGGGCCGATGGGAAGTGCGGCGTACGCGCTTCTTTCAGGGCGGCTCGCCGCACGACCTGCTGGCGCTGTCGGATCTCAGCCAGCCGCTGCGCGAGCAGGAGCGGGAAGCGTGGCGGCGATTGATCCGCGTCATCGGACACGAGCTGAACAACTCGCTGGCGCCGATCAAGTCGATCGCCGGCAGTCTCGAGTCGCTGCTCGGCCGCGATCCGCTGCCGGGCGACTGGCGCGACGACATGACGCACGGCCTCAGCATCATCGCCGCGCGCTCCGACGCGCTCGGGCGTTTCACCAGCGCCTACGCGCGGCTGGCGCGGCTGCCGCCGCCGGCGCGCGTTGCCACGGAGCTCGCGCCGCTGGTGCGGCGCGTCGTCTCGCTCGAATCACGGCGTCCAATCGCGCTCGTCGAGGGGCCCTCGGTGGTGGTGGACGCCGACGCCGATCAGCTCGAGCAGCTGCTGATCAACGTCACGCGCAACGCCGTGGACGCGGCGCTCGAGACCGCCGGCGCGGTGTCGGCGGCATGGACCCTCCAGGAGGACTGGGTGGAGATCCGGGTCGACGACGAAGGCCCGGGGCTTCCCAGCACCGCCAACCTGTTCGTTCCGTTCTTCACCACCAAACCCGGTGGCTCGGGCATCGGCCTCGCATTGAGCCGGCAGATCGCCGAGGCCCATGGCGGCACCCTGAGCCTGGAAAATCGCAGCGACCGGCGCGGCACCCGGGCCATCCTGCGTCTGCCGATCTAGGATCGGAGCCATGCTCGAGATCCGTGAGGCGCAGGAAGCGGACCTTCCCGCCATTCTGGATATCTACAACGACGTCGTGGCCACCTCCACGGCGATCTACCGGGACGAACCGGCCACGCTCGAAGACCGGCGCTCATGGTTCGCGGCGCGTAAAGCCGAGAGGCAGCCGGTCCTAGTCGCGACCGACCGCGGCGCCGTGGTGGGCTTTGCCGCCTTCGGCGGTTTTCGCCCGTGGCCCGGCTACCGCTTCACCGTCGAGCACAGCGTACACGTGCGCGCCGACCGGCGCGGACAAGGCGTGGGCGCGGCGCTCATGACGCCGCTCATCGCGCACGCGGCGGCACTCGGCATGCACGTGATGATTGCGGGCATCGACGCCGACAACGCCGGATCGATACGCTTCCACCAGCGTCTGGGATTCACCCAGGTGGCCCACATGCGGGAGGTCGGCTTCAAGTTTGGACGCTGGCTCGACCTGGTACTGATGCAGCGGCTGCTCGCCCCGCCACACTCTTGACTCTCCCCTTGCGTCAGAGCGCACCATAGCCGGCACGTGACCGCACGGGGCTATACCGTTCACGAATTCGCCGCGCTGGCCGGCGTCACCGTCAAGGCGCTGCACCATTACGACCGCATCCGCCTGCTCACGCCAGCTCGCACCGCGTCGCGCTACCGCTCGTACACCACGTCCGATCTCGCCCGACTCCGGCAGATCCTGGCGTTGCGCGCGCTCGGGCTGCCGTTGCGGCGCATCGGCGAGCTGCTGGCGCCCGGCGCGCCGCCGCTCCACCTCACCCTGCAGGCGCAGCGGTACGTGCTCGAAGACCGGCGGCGGCATCTCGATCGCGCCATTCGTGCGCTCGAAGTCGCGGAGGCCGGCCTCGAATCCTCGCCGGGCGGCGAGGCGGCGCTCGAGGCACTGATCGAGGTGATCGGCATGCAGGCCAGCATCGACGAGATGCGGAAGTACTACCGCGACGAGGTTTGGGACACGTGGCGCCGGCATTACGAAGAGTGGCCGTCGGCCGCATGGCGCGACCTCTTTCACGACGTCAACGCGCTGCTCGACGAGGATGCCGCCCCCTCTCCGACGAGCGCCGCGGCGCAGGCGCTCGGCGTCCGCTGGCTGGCGCTGGACAAGGCGGACACCGCCAACGGCGCCATCCGCACCGGGCTGCGCAAAGCCTGGGCCGATCGAGCGCAGTGGCCGGCGTGGATGCAGGCGCGACTGGCCGAGCACCGTGTCGATCGCGCGACGCACTTCGTCAACACCGTGTTATGGGAGCGATGGGAGGCCGAGCGGCTCGAGCGCGAACGGAGCGGGCACGCGGCGCCCGCGCGCGTGAGCGACGCGCGCATCCGCCTCTATCACGACTGCGCGGCCGCCGTCGCCGAGAATTCAGATCGCACTGTGGCGAAGCAGTTGGTGTGGCGCTGGAAGGCCATCCTGGAAGCAGAATGCGGCGGCGATGGCGAGACGATGCGCGAACAGATCGCTGCGTGGCGCCGCCGCGCCAGCTGGACGCCGGCGATGCTTCGTTATATCGCCTCGTGCTACGCCATGGACGCCGACAGCTGGCGGCGAGCGGCCGATTTCCTCGAATCGGCCAGCGACGACTCGACTCTGTAGACCCTGCACTGACGAGCTAATCCTGGCAATCTGTTTGCACCCTCCTCTCTTTTGGAGGATTGGATGAAGTATTTGTCTGCCTGGGCCCTCGCGGCTGTACTGGCCGTCAGCGCCATCGCCTGCAGCGACTCGCCTTCATCGCCGTCGCTCTCGGGCGGCAACTTCAATCTTCGCCTTCGCGACACGCCTTTTACCGACGCCAAAGCCGTGCTGGTGACGTTCTCGTCGGTGCGCGCCCACCGGTCCGACAGCGACTGGACCGTGGTGCCGTTCATCAATGCGGCCACAACGCGGACCTGCGATCTGAAGAAGCTCGAGACGTCGGAAGACGTTCTCGGAACGGCGGCGTTGCCCGCCGGGCACTACACGCAGGTGCGCCTGGTGGTACAGAGCGCCACGCTGTTCTTCGACAACGGCTCGACGGGCTCGGCGTGCGCCTCGTCGATCGCGCCTCCCGCGGGCGCCAGCGCCACCCTCGAGATCCCGTCGGGCGAGGTGAAGCTCACTCGCGAGTTCGACATGTCGGCGAGCAACGCGATGACCATGCTCATCGACTTCGACGGCAACGGGTCGATTCATCTCACGGGCAACGGGCGCTACATGATGAGTCCGGTGATCACCATCCTGAGCGTGAACTAGCAGGACATGAAGCGCGTCTCAACGGCCATCCTGTTCGTCGCCCTCGCGGGTGTCTCGGCGGCGTGCGGCGACTCCCCGGCGTCGCCGTCCTCGGCGAACAGCGCACGCTTCAACCTCAGGCTGACGGCCAGTTCGTTTCCCGGAGGCGAGGCCATCCTGGTGACGTTCACGCGCGTGCGCGCCTTTCGCTCGCCGGGGGACTTCACGGACGTAGCGCTGCCAGGCAACGCGGCGCAGCTCACCTGCGATCTCAAGAAGCTGCAGTCGACCGACGGCGAGATTGCCGTAGGTCCGCTGCCCAGCGGGCGCTACACCGAGGTCCGGGTGCTGATCCAGAGCGCCACGCTGTACCTGGACAGTCCGTCGGTCGACATCTGCGCGGCGAATGCCCGCACGCCGGGCGGCCGTGCGGCGGCGATGGCCCTCAATCCTGGCGAGATCGTGATCTCGCGTGAATTCCGCGTCGACAACGGCGCCGACACGACCATCCGGATCGGACTGAATACGGAGCAGTCGGTCCGCGCAGCGAACGGCGGCTCCTACACGTTCACGCCGGTCGTCAACGTCCTGAGTGTCAGTTAGTCACACGTCATCGTGGAGGGCTTTACAATGCGTGCATTCCTCCGTCTGAACCGTACGGCGCCGCTGGTTGCGCTGGCGTTGCTGGCATCATCATTCACGAGCATCGCGCAAACTCATGAAGAGAAACGCGTCACCGACTCGGCCGCGGTGCTCGAGACGCTCGTCCGTGCACCCGATCAAGGCATTCCCCAGCACATCCTCGACCGCGCCGAAGCCATAGTCGTCATCCCCTCGCTCGTGAAGGGCGGCTTCATCATTGGCGCGCAGCACGGACGCGGCATCATGAGCGTTCGGGACCGCGAAAGAAACCGGTGGAGTGCGCCAGGCTTCGTTGCGCTGACGGGCGGCAGCATCGGCTGGCAGATCGGCGTGCAGGCGGTCGATCTCGTACTCCTGGTCATGAACCGCGACGGCGTGAAGGATCTGCTCGACAACGAGTTCAAGTTCGGCGCCAACGCGTCGGTGGCAGCCGGCCCGGTCGGGCGGCAGGGGGAAGCGTCGACCGACGCGTCGCTCAACGCGCAGATCCTCGCCTATTCGCGCGCCAAGGGGCTCTTCGCCGGGCTCTCGCTCGAAGGCGCCTCGCTACGCGTCGACAAGGATGCGAACAAGGACTTCTACGGCTCCCCCATCTCGACCGAAGAGATGGTGCGCGGCGTCGCGAAGACAACGCCGGGCGGCGACCAGTGGACTGCG
>Ga0070670_100000772_pt1 | contig 24866 bp, 23 predicted proteins | sample KBSS63metaG_FD_64665 | JGI IMG/M metagenome (GOLD analysis project Ga0070670, IMG submission 64665) | Switchgrass rhizosphere microbial communities from Kellogg Biological Station, Michigan, USA - KBS S6-3 metaG | ecosystem: Host-associated > Plants > Roots > Rhizosphere > Soil ... | reverse complement strand
TCCTCCTCGAGGCCGAGTACGAGCGTCCTGACGCGTCGGCGATTGCGACCGTCCCCGTTACCCTGTCGTCCAAGTAAGAGGCTACCATGGCCCTGCTCCCGAAGAATCAGCGCGACCAGGCGATGGTGCTTCTCGTCATCGTCGCCGTCGCCCTGATCGGACTGTACTACGCATACGTCTTCTCGCCGAAGGCCGACGTCCTCGCCAGCCTGCAGGCGCACGTTGATTCGCTCGATGTGAACAACCAGCGGGCAAAGGCGGAGCTCGCGAAAGGCAACGTCGACCAGCTGCGCGCCGAAGCGGTGAAGCTGCAAGAGAATCTCGAAGTGATGCGCCAGCTCGTGCCGACGAGCAACGAAGTGCCGGCGCTGCTCGAGCAGGTCTCGACGGCCGCGCGTCGCGTCGGCCTCGACCTCGCCACCGTGAAGCCGCAGCCGGTGGTCGAAGGAGAGCAGTTCGACACCTATCGATATCAGGTCGCCGTCATTGGCGATTACCACGCGCTCGGCGAGTTCCTGGCCAACGTCGGCTCGCTGACGCGCATCGTCGCGCCGGTGAACCTGGCGCTGTCGCCGCTCGGCAGTGGTGCCGCGGCCGATCAGCGCAAGAAAGCCCTCAAGAACAACAACTCGGTCCTCGACTCTCGGTTTGAGCTGCAGACCTACGTCGCGAAGACCGCCGCCCCGCGTCCCGCTCCGGCGGGTGGGAGTAAGTCATGATGCGTCGCCTCGTTCTGGCCGGTGCGCTCGCGATCGTCTCGACCACCGCGGTCGCGACGACCCAGGCGCAGTCGCTGCCTAACATTTCGCGGATCAAACAGACCACCAACTCGGCGGTCGCGAAGACCAACACGCACACGCTGGCGATGACGAACGTCGACAGTGCGAATGCCGCGGCGTCTGCCGCGAGCGCGAACGTGCGCGGGGGCGCCTCCTCGAGCGCTGCCAAGCGCGTGGTCGAGAGTCCCGCGGACACGTCGCGCTCGCGCGGGGTGCGGGCGACGCCGGCAGGCGCGGCAACGCGCGCCAGCGCACCGATGGACACCGCAGGCAGGGTCGTGCTGCGTCGCGAAGTCTACGCCTACGAGCAGAGCGGTCGTCGCGACCCTTTCGTCTCGCTCATGACCATCGGCGAGCTTCGCCCGATGATCAGCGACCTGACGATCAGCGGGATTCTGATCGATCCCGCCGGTCGTAACTCGGTGGCGATCCTTCGCGATGTCACGAGCCACGAACAATACCGCATCAAAGTTGGGCAACAAATCGGCCGTATGCGCGTCGCCCGCATCTCGCAGAAAGCGGTGACGTTCACGATCGAGGAATTCGGTTTCAGCCGTCAGCAGGAGCTGGCGATGGATGATTCAAATCAAGCGAGGACGAAATGAGTCGAGTCTGTACGCTGGTCGCACTGACGGCCGCCGCCCTGCTCGGGAGCGCCGGCCGCGCGAGCGCCGCGCACGTCACGGCCCCCGCACCCGCCCGCGCTCGTGAGGGCGTCAACGCCGTCACTGGCGTGAGCATCGTGCCGTCCTCGGGACGTGCTGAAGTGGTCGTGGCCATTAGTGGCCCCGTCGACGTCTCTGATTTCGTGCTGACCGGTCCGGATCGCGTTGTGATCGACCTGACCGGCGCGCGTCTGGGCCTGCCCCTGCAGATGTACGACAAGATATCCCGCGCGGGTATCACCAACGTTAGGCTCGCCCAGTACAAGCCGGACGTCGTCCGCCTCGTGCTGGAGCTCGACGCCAGCCGTGAGTATGAAGTGACGCGCCATGACAACGAGATTCGCATCGCCGTCGTCGGCGCCGAGAAGTTCGTCGCCTGGCACGCCGGCGATCGGGTCGCCGCCACGTCGGCGGGCAGCGTGGCCGCCGAGACGCGCAACGACGGTGCGCGCACGACCGCGGCTGCCGCGGCGCGCGAGAAGCTGACGTTCAATCCGCAGCGCTCACAGCAGCCGCGTATCACCGTCACCTATCAGAACTCCGACATCCGCGACGTGATCGCGGCGTTCGCGTCGTTCTCGCAGCGCACAATCGTGATCGGCCGCGACGTTCAGGGCACGGTTACCGCCGAGATCAAGGATCAGCCGTGGGATGTCGCCTTGCAGGCGATCCTGCAGGCGCAGGGTCTCGCCGCGTCGGAAGAGAACACCGGGATCATCTCGGTGGATAGCTACGCGAACATTCTCGCCAAGGAAGCGAACGAGCCGCTGACTACGCAGCTCGTCGCGGTCAATTACGCGAGCGCGTCGTCGCTCGTGCAGACGATCGCCTCGCTTCTCTCGAAGGATTGCTCCAAGGCCGGTCTCACAACCGCGGCGTCGGGTGCGGGTGGCGGTAGCCAGCAGAACGTTGTCGGTGCTGCGACGTGCATCGTCCGCGGCGGCGTCGTCGCCGACACATCGACGAACACGCTCCTCGTCACCGAGGTTGCGTCGCGGATGCCGGACCTGACGAGCTACATCAAGAACCTCGATGTCCGCACGCCACAGGTGGCGCTGCGCGCCAAGATCATCTCGGTCAACCGCACGTCGATCGAGAATCTCGGTATCAGCTACGACCTCGCCAGCCCGGCTGCCTACTTCAACACCCTCGCGCCGCACTCGTACCCAGGCCAGCCGGCGTCCACCCTCGAGTCCCAGGTGCAGCTCGGTGGTGAGGCGCTCGCCGGCATCGCGAACGCGAGCCGCAAGTACCGCGTCGGATCCGCGCTCAGTCTCCTGTTCTCTACAGCCATTGGCAATTACAGCCTAACGTCGTTCCTCGACGCGCTGCACGAGGAAAACCTCGCTGACCTCCAGGCCGAACCGAGCATCGTCACGCTCGACAATCGCATGGCGGAGATTCTCGTCGGTCAGGAAACGCCGATCCGCGTGATCGACGCGGGAAGCGCCGGCCAGGTCGGCGTTACCGCCCGTGCCAACGTGCAGTTCAAGGAAAGCGGCATCATTCTCCGAGTCACCCCGCACATCACGAGCAACCGCCAGATCCGCATGACCGTCCACGCCGAGCAATCGCGGCTGAACGTCGTCGGTGGTGACCTCGGGTTCTTCTTCGACAAGAGCCGCGCCGACAACCAGCTCCTCGTCGCCGACGGCGAGACCGCGGTCATCGGCGGTCTCACGCAGACCCAGGTCGTTCGCAACCGCTCCGGCATTCCGATCCTCAGCCAGCTGCCGCTCATCGGCAAGCTGTTCTCGCAGACGGACAGCCGCGAAGAGAAGCGCGACCTGCTCGTGCTGATCACCCCGCACATCATCGACGAAGGGGAGGCTGTTCGGCCCCCCGGCGGCGCCCGCTGATCGAATCCGGAATCTTCCCTCGATATCTCCTCTGATGAATCACTTCGTTCGTCGCGCGGCACCCGGTGCGCTGTCTGCTGGCGTGCTGGCCGCCGCGCTCGCGGGCTGCGGCAGTACCAATCTCACCTCATCGTCGGGCGATCTCATCGTCCCGACGGTGACTCTCTCGGTGGAAGGCGTGAAGAACGCGCCACCGAAAGTCGACTCGGTGAACATTCGCTTGCCGCTCAGCGTGACGGTGAACGCGACCGACAACGCCGCGATCCAGGCGATCGTGACGAGTGTCGTCGTTGACGGCACGGTCCTCAAGTCCGATAGCGTCGCGACGACCGCCGGCTTGAATACAGTCTCGCGCAGTTCCAAGTTGCAGCTCTCGGGCGTGCCCTCGGGGCGAGGGATGATCATTCGCGCGACCGTCATCGATGCCGGCGGCAACAAGGGAACCGCCGAGGTCACCGCTGTCGCGTTCGATCCGACGATTCCAGGCGTCCTCCTCCTGAATCCCGACGCGGCCGTCATTGCTGGCGGCACCTACACGCTCAGCGTGCAGGGTATCGACACGCTCGGCATCACCAAACTCGGGTACCGGTCGAGTGGGCCGTCCGCGCTGACGCGTTCGGATAGTTCGCTCTTCTCGGTGCCCTACCCAAAGAACGACACGGTCACCTTCTCGTTCACCGTGCCGTCGTCCGTCGCTGTTGGCGCGACGTTCACCGTCACACCGTTTGCCGAAAACCGGAACGGGCTGCAAGGCACGGGTGACGCCATGACCGTCCGCGTCGGGGCGTCCGGCGCCGACACGCAGACCCCGCTCGTCTATCAGACCGTCCCGGCCCGCATGGAGGCCGGCGACTCACTGGATCTCACCGGCCGCGACCCGGACGGGCTGATCAAGGCGCTGGGGTACATCGTGAAGGACTCGACCGGCTTGCAGGTCGGCTCGTTCGAGATTCCGATCGCCACGCCGGCGCAGCAGGTCGTGCGACGCATTGAATGGAACGTCCCGGCAACCCTGCGCGGACGCGGGCTGTTCGTGATCGGGTACGCCGTCGATCAGGCGAACCACAAGGGCTTTGCCGTCGCGAGCGGAGCGAACATTCCGACCTCGAGCGACGCCGTCGCGAAACGCGATCCTACGGTCTTCGCGTTCGGCCATACCACGAGCCTGCCCGTTGGCAGCCTCGGTGCGGACATCGCCGTCGACACCGTGCGGTCTCGCGTCTACGTCTCGAACATCAACAAGAACGAGCTCGAGGCGTTCGACTACGGCGCCACGGTGTCCAAGCTGGCCGCGGTGTCCGTCGGCGCGCAGCCATGGGGCATGGCGATCGACAACAGCGGTTCCATGCTGCTCGTCGCGAACTCCGGCGGCACGAACATCAGCCGCGTGGACCTAACGAGCCGCAGCGAGTCTGGCCGCATCAAGACCGCGAACGCGTATATCTTCGACGTCAGCTGGTCGAAGGACCAGACGAGCGGCGGCTACAAGTACAGCGTGTCCGCACCGATCGACTACTCCGACCGCCCGCAGTATATCGCGCAGTCGGCAAGCGGTGCGCTCTACTACTCGACGCGTCCCACGCTGGAAGCTTCTCCGGGCACGCTCCGCCGCATCGACAACTTCCTCGATCCGCGAGCTGAGCCGCGTCAGATCTGGCAGTATGGTACGATCGCTCGTGGTCGCTGGGTCATCCTCAACGCCGACGACGTCGACGTGCTCGCCGGCCAGAATGGCGTGCCGGATTCGATCATCGTCTGCGATCACGCGGTAGGTGCGGATCCGAGCACCAGCCAGTGCGTCCAGGACGCGACGATCCCCGGGGCCATTGCGGCGCTGCGCGCGCTCGGCGCGAACGCCGATGACGTGAAGGACCTGAGCGTCGGCTCGCTCGCGCTGCCCGATACCAACTTCGTCGCTGTTGGCGGCGATCGTCGGCGTGTCGCGTTCGGCGAAGCGAACACCGGTGGCGGCGCGGGTCGGGTCGTCGTCGTGTTCGACCCGAGCGGAACTCCCGCGTACAGCGAGCAGTACTCGCCGCCGATGGAAGTGAAGGACTTGACCAACAACGCGTCGGATCGGGTCTTCGGTCTCGCGATCAACAACAACAGTACGAACATCGTGGTGCACGGCGTCGAGACGTTCTTCTCCGATTCGGCGCTGCGCCTGCAGGGCAAGTACGCTACGTTCGCCGCGGGTGCTGGCGTGGCGTTCCACCCCGGAAACGTGGACGAGCAGACCGCCGATCTCTCCGCGCGCGTCGCGTTCGTCGCCTCGGGTGACTTCTCGATCCAGATCGTCGACAGCTACAGCTACCGACTGCGTGGTCGCATTCCGATTCGCAGCAATCTCTATGGACCGCTCCGCGCGGTATACCCGACGACGGCCGAGAAAGCAGCCGATGCCTCACTGGTCGTGAAGCTGTTCGGGTTGACGCCGGAAGGATTGGTTATGATTGATGTGCACGCGAGCGATATCAAATAGCGACGCACAGCTCCGCTGATCCGCATTGACTCGCGAGCCCGGCCTTGGTCGGGCTCGCGCATTTAAGGTGATACCATCGTCATGTTGCGCTTCACCACCGCTGGAGAATCACACGGGCCGGCGCTCGTCAGCGTACTCGAAGGAATGCCGGCCGGGCTTCCGCTTCTGGCCGAGCATGTCGACGTCGAGCTCTCGAGACGCCAACAGGGGTACGGGCGCGGCCGGCGGATGCAGATCGAATCCGATGTGGTGCAGTTTCTTTCAGGCGTTAGGGCGGGCCAGACGATCGGTTCACCGATCGCGATGTCCATAGCGAATCGCGATTGGAAGAATTGGCAGGACGTGATGGATGCGGCGCCGCGCGATGGAGATCCTGATCCGCGCCGCCGCGCCGTGACGCGCGTGCGTCCGGGACACGCGGACCTCACGGGTCTACTCAAGTACGACCGCGATGATGCACGCGACATCCTCGAGCGTGCGTCCGCGCGCGAGACGACCGCGCGCGTCGCGGCGGGGGCGATCTGCAAGCGGTTCTTGTCCGAGCTCGACGTGCAGATCGGAAGTCACCTCGTGCACCTGGGCGGCATCGACGCGAGCGTACCGGATCCGCTGCCGGATGATATCAACGGCGTGGCCGATGCGTCGCCGCTCAGAACGCTTGACCGTGCCGCTGAGGCGATGATGATTACGCATATCGATGCGATCAAGCGGGAAGGCAACACGCTCGGTGGCATCTGTGAAGTCGTGTGTCGCGGGTTACCGGTGGGGCTCGGGTCTCACGTGTCGTGGGATCGAAAGCTGGACGGACGGCTCGCTGCCGCGCTCATGTCCATTCCGGCGGTCAAGGGAGTAGAAGTCGGCATTGGGTTCGAGGCAGCACGACGCACTGGAGCCGACGTGCACGACGAGATGGAGCCGGCGCCGGGCCGAACGCTGGCAGGCAATGTTCGTCGCAGGACGAATCGAGCCGGAGGGCTCGAAGGCGGCATGACAACGGGGGAGCCACTCGTGGTGCGGGTGGCCATGAAGCCTATCAGCACGCTCATGCGCCCGTTGGCGACCGTGGACGTAGCGACAGGGGAGAGCGCGTCGGCAACGGCGGAGCGCAGCGACGTGACCGCCGTCCCAGCCATGGGCGTCATTGCGGAAGCGATGACGGCGTTCGTATTGGCGCAGGCGGCTCTCGAAAAGTTCGGCGGCGATTCGCTCGCGGAAACGAGGCGCAACTATGACAGCTATCTTTCGCACGTCGCAGAACGTCTCCGACGTTGAAGTCGGGAAGCCACACCTCATCCTCGTCGGGCTGCCCGGCGCGGGAAAGAGCGTCGTCGGCGAAGCACTGGCCGAGCGGCTGAACCGGTCGTTCCTCGATTTCGATCGCGAGATCGAGCGCCGCGAAGGGTCTACGATCTCCGAGATCTTCGCGGTCCGCGGCGAACCATACTTCCGCCAGCTCGAGCAGGAGCTTACGCTGGAGCTCCGGCAGTGCGGGAACATGGTCGTCGCGCCGGGTGGTGGTTGGGTCACCAACAAGGGCGTGGTCGAGATCATTCGACCGCCGGCGATCCTGCTCTATCTCAAGGTCAAGCCTGAAACCGCGCTCGCCCGGTTGGGCTCCCAGCGCTCGGCCCGGCCGCTACTTTCCAGGCCTGATCCGCTCGCTGAGCTCAAGCGTTTTCTCGTGGACCGCGAAAACCTCTATGCCCAGGCGGATCACGTCGTAGGCGCGGAACTGCTTGATGTGAAAAGAGTTGTAGATAAACTCGTCGAGCTTGCCTCTACTATAAAGGCCGGATAGGTTTGGCCATGGATGATCGGTTGGCAGACCTCCTGTCGGTGTTGCGCGAGCGGTTCGCCGCAGACGCGAACGTCGAGGAGGTCGAAGCGTTTTTGTCGTACGAAGGGTACGATAGGCGCCAGATTGGTGAGATTCTGTCGCTGCTGTTCTCAGAGATTCCTATTCGCGCGACCGGCGCTCAGTCGGTCGTTCACAACCACATGACCTTTCGCGTGATGGGCCCGCACGAGCGTGGTCGGTTCGCCCCTGATGCCTGGGGCCACTTGCTGACGCTCACCGGTTCCGGGGCGCTGACCACCGCCGAGCTCGAGCACGTGATCGAGCGGGCGCTCATGCAGATCGATGGTCGTATTGCGCTCGACGACCTGCGGGCGCTTATGGAGGGTTCAGGGTACGACCCGTCCGGCCCGTCGTCCGATCACGCTACCGTTCACTGACAGAATGGCCCGAAAGAAGGAACCGTCGTCCGAATCGACCGAAGAACCAGTCGTCACCCGTCGGGTAGCGGGGCGCGGGAGCGCCGCGCGCCCGGCAGCCAAGACGCCTCGTCGCCGTCCAGCGGCGAAGAAGAAGGCCGCGACGAAAGCGCGCGGCCGCAAGGTCGCCGCGACCGTTCCGGCCGAGGACGATGCGACACCGGCACCCGCCGGTTCGACGTCGCTCGTGATCGTCGAATCGCCCGCCAAAGCCAAGACCATCGGCAAGTACCTTGGTCGTGGCTACCGCGTGAAGGCGACCGTCGGGCATCTGCGGGACTTGCCTGAGAAGAAGCTCGGTATCGACATCGCGAACGGCTTCGAGCCCGAGTACGTCACCATCTCGGGAAAGGAGAAAACGCTCGCGGATCTCAAGTCAGCCGCGCACGATTCCAAGGAAGTCTTCCTCGCGACCGACCCCGACCGGGAAGGCGAAGCGATCGCCTGGCACGTGTCGGAACAGATCAAGCGGCGCGGCGGGGCCCCCGTGCGGCGCGTGATGTTCCATGAGATCACGAAGGACGCCGTGCAGCGCGCCATCGCGAATGCCGGCCAGATTGACGACAAGAAGGTCGAAGCCCAGCAGGCGCGACGCGTGCTCGATCGACTCGTCGGCTACAAGGCGAGCCCAATCCTGTGGAAGACGGTCAAGAAGGGCATCTCCGCGGGCCGCGTGCAAACGGTCGCGCTCAGGCTGATCGTCGAGCGCGAGCGAGAGATTCGCGCGTTCAAGGCGGTCGAGTATTGGACCATCGAGGCACAGCTCGAGGCGAACGCGCAGCGCTTCACGGCGAAGCTCCATCACGTCGACGGCAAGAAGCCGGATATTGGTAACGGGCCCGACGCGCAGGCCATCGTCGGTGAAGTCGAGCGCGTAGCCGCGGCTGTCGCTCGACGTGATCAGCGTTCGCCGAACGGGGAAGTGATCGGGGCATTCCCGGTCACCGAGGTAAAGCGCCGCGAGCGTCGTAAGAACTCGTCGCCGCCATTCACGACCAGCACGCTGCAGCAGGAAGCCGCGAAGAAGCTCAGCTTCGGGTCGAAGCGCACGATGCGTCTCGCGCAGGACCTCTACGAGGGCATCGACATCGGCCCCGCCGAGGGCGCGGTGGGGCTCATCACGTACATGCGCACGGACTCGACGCGTGTGGCCGAGAGTGCCGCGCTCCAGGCGCGTGACCACCTGCGCACCCTGTTCGGGGCGGATTATCTCGCCGCGTCGCCAATGCTCTATGGCGGCGGCAAGAACAACGCGCAGAACGCGCAGGACGCGCACGAAGGGATTCGACCGACCGACCCGTCCCGCCGGCCGGACCTCGTTAGGCGCTATCTCAAGGACGACCAGTTCAAGCTCTACCAGCTCATCTGGCAGCGCTTCATGGCGTCGCAGATGGCGCCGGCGGTGTTCGACACGACCACGGTCGACTACGACCTCGCCCAGGCGGATGTCGGCATCCAGACGTCCCACACGTATTTATTCCGCTCGACGGGAAGCGTGATCAAGTTCCCCGGCTTCCTCGCGCTCTATCGCGAGACGCACGAGGAAGGCGACCACCGCGCCCTCGAAGACGAGCAGGCGCTGCCTGTGCTGGAAAAGGGGCAGCTGGTCCCGGTGCGTGAGATCACGCCCTCACAGCACTTCACGGAGCCGCCCCCACGCTTTTCGGAAGCGAGCCTCGTGAAAGAGCTCGAGCGACTCGGGATCGGCCGCCCTTCTACCTATGCCCAGATTATTTCCACTCTGGTAGATCGCCACTACACGCAGCTCGAACAGCGGCGGTTCTTCCCGACGTCGTTAGGCGAGAGTGTCGAACGCGTGATGGTGAAGCAATTCCCCGACATCTTCAACGTCGGCTTCACCTCGGGGATGGAAGGCGAGCTCGACAAGATCGAGGAAGGCGCCATGCCGTGGCGGCGCGTCCTCAGCGAGTTCTATGGCCCGTTCGAGAAGTCCCTCAATTCTGTGCAGGTCGAGAGCCTCATCGCTGAGGCGCATGACCTGTCGGCGCTGGCGACGGAGAAATGCCCGGACTGCGGCGGCCGACTCATGGCCAAAGGCGGGTTCTTCGGACCGTTCGTCGCCTGTGAGAACCACCCCAAGACGTGTAAGTTCACCCGACCCCTCAAGGGTGACCGCAAGCCAGCCGAGCCAACGTCGTACATATGTCACGAGTGCGGCGCGCCAATGCTCAAACGTGACGGCCGGTCCGGCTTTTTCCTCGGTTGCAGTCGCTTTCCGAAGTGTCGTGGGACACGGTCGATGCCCACGGGCGTGATCTGTCCGAAAGACGGCGGCGAGATCGCCGAGCGTCGCTCCAAGAAACGTGGCAAGGCGTTCTACGGCTGCTCCAATTATCCGAACTGCGACTTCGTGTGTTGGGACAAGCCGGTACCCGAGAAGTGCCCGGAATGCGGATACCTCGGCGCCGAGATGAAGTCGAACAAGACTCGGGGCGAGTTCCGAAAGTGCGTCAAGTGTGGCAATGAATGGGACGTCGTTAGCCCGGAGCCCGAGGAAGCCGTAGCCGTCTGACCCGTTCGGTCGTCTATCTGGTGACCGAGTGACGACGGGACCCTTCACACGACAATGAATCTTATCGCCGCCATTGAATCGCGGCTGGGCACCGGCTGGTCCATCGCGGGCGAGCTCGGGACTGGCGCGACGTCGCGTGTATACCTCGCGACGCGTGAGCGCGACGGTGAGCGCGTGGTCGTGAAAGTCATGAAGACCGGCGCGGCGGCGGTGGAACGGTCGAAGTTCTTCCTGCTCGAGATGCAGATCCTGCAGAAGATGTCGCACCCCAACATCGTGCCCATCCGCGATGCGGGTGAGGCGCAGGGCACGCTGTTCTTCGCCATGCCGTTCCTCGAAGGCGAGACGATACGCCAGCGTCTCGCGCGCGATGGCGCGTTTTCCACGAGCGATGCCGCGCGTATCGCCCGCGACATCGCACTGGCACTCGGTCACGTGCACTCGCACGGCGTCGTGCACCGCGACGTGAAGCCGGACAACATCCTGCTCACGCCTAACGCGGCTGTCCTGCTCGATTTCGGGCATGCGCGCGCACCGGCGCTGACGTCCGCCGCCGACTCTCGCGACCCGAAGAAATACATTGTCGGCACGGCGAACTACATCAGCCCCGAACAGGTCGCCGGCCGGCGGGTGGCCGACTCCCGGTCGGATCTCTATTCGCTGGGATGCGTGCTGCTGGAGATGCTCACGGGCCAGTTGCCGTTCGCCGCCTCCTCTCCGCGGGAGTCGATGCAGCGGCGGATCGATGAACCCCCGCCGGATATTCGGACGCTCAGACGCGACGTGCCGGACGAGCTTGCGACCGTGCTCCGGCGATCGCTCGTGGCGGATCCCGCCGAGCGCTACATGACGGCAGGCCAGATGGCGGATGCGCTCTGCATAGCGCTGGAGTTGCGTCCGACGGTGTAATCAGACGAATCGCCGGATAAACGGCACTGTAGTTGACGATTCGACTGTAAATCACTAGGTTTGGCCGCATGATCGACCAAACCTCACTCGCGATTCTCGAGACGCTTCAGGCGGACGCCCGGATCTCGAACGCGGAGCTCGGACGTCGCGTCGGCCTGGCCCCGTCTGCCGTGTTCGAGCGTATCCGCAAGCTCGAAGAGCGGGGGGCCGTCCGGGGCTACAACGCGAACATCGACCCCGCAGCCGTTGACCTCGGCCTGCTAGCGTTTGTGCTGGTTCGCTCGGAGGAACGGCGAGGTGCGCCGCTCACCGAAGCTGCGCTCGTCGCCATGCCGGAGGTCCAGGAAGTTCACCACATCGCCGGTGAAGACTGCTTCATGTTGAAGGTGCGTGTGCGCGACACCACGGCCCTCAACGAGTTGCTCTCCGAACGCATAGGCGCGCTCGATGGGATCGGATCGACGAAGACCACCATCGTGCTGCGGACCGCCAAAGAGACATCGACGATTCCCATTGCTGGCGCCGATGTCGGGCGGTCTCGTGAGGCTGGAGATGACAGCCGTTGATCGGCCGACCGAGCCCGCTGCCGCACCGTCGCGCCTGATGCTCGGCGCCGCGTTTGCGGCGATCTATCTCATCTGGGGCTCGACGTACCTCGCGATCAAGTACGCGATCGAAACGGTGCCGCCGTTCCTCATGACGGGGACGCGCTTCCTGATCGCTGGCGTGCTGCTGTACGCCTGGTCCGGCTGGAGAGCGAAAGGGACGCCGAGTGAGGATCCGGCGCTTCGTGTGAGTAGCCGCGTTCGCGCGTGGCGCGATGCGTTCCTGGTCGGAGCCATGCTGATCGTCGGCGGGACTGCGCTCGTCAGTTGGGCGGAGCTCTCCGTTCCCTCCGGCATCACGTCGCTCGTGCTGGCGACGACACCGCTCTGGATGGTGTTGCTCGAAGCCCTGAGTGCCCGGCAGGCGCCAGCGCCCCGCGTCATCGCTGGCGTCGCGGTTGGCATCGGCGGCCTGGCCATTCTGATCGGACCGTCACTCGCCGCGCCTGGTTCGGGGGTCGACTTGTTAGGCGTCGGCGCGCTGGCGCTCGCGGCGCTCACCTGGTCTGGCGGTGCGCTGTACTCGCGTCGCGCGGCGCTCCCGGCGGCGCCAGCTCGGGCGACCGGAATGCAGATGATCGCGGGAGCGGTGCTGTCCCTCGGAATTGGCTTCGTGCTCGGCGAACATCATCGCGTGTCGCTGGCGGCCATTACGCCGAGCTCGGTCGTGGCCATCGCGTATCTCGTGGTTGCCGGTGCGCTCGTTGGGTTCAGCGCGTACCTGTGGCTCATGCGCGTGTCCGTGCCGTCGCGCGTCGCGACGCATGCGTACGTGAATCCGGTTGTGGCAGTATTGCTCGGCTGGGCGATTCTCGGTGAGGCGTTTACGATGCGCACCGGCGTGGCCATGGGCGTGATCGTGATCGCGGTGGTGCTCATCGTTACTGGTGCGCGCACGACTGCGCCGTCACGCAGTGGTGTCCACGCGACTTCGCCCGGCGCGCGCGCTCGCCGCGGCCTCGCGTCACAGCGCGCGGCGTAGCGCGTCAGACGGCGCCGCCGTCGCGGTGCCCACTCCGCGACGACGTGCTATCATTCCCGCATGGCGAGTCTGCTGAGCGGAGAACGGGGCGAGAAGCAAACGATTCATATCGCGGGTGGCGGCCTCGCAGGCAGCGAGGCCGCGTGGCAACTCGCTGAGCGCGGGCACGCGGTCGTGCTGCACGAGATGCGTCCCCTTCGTGTGACGCCAGCTCATCGCTCTCCGCTTCTGGCGGAGCTGGTGTGCTCCAACACGTTCAAGAGCACTGAGACATCCAACGCGCACGGCTTACTCAAGGCCGAGATGCGTGCACTCGGGTCGATCATTCTCCGAGCGGCGGATGAGGCGCGCGTCCCGGGCGGATCAGCGCTCGCGGTAGACCGCGATGTGTTCGCCGGGACAATCGACCGTTGGGTGCGAGCACATCCGCGCATCGACGTCGTTCACGACGAAGTCGTCGACCTGCCGTCGCCGGGCATCGTGGCCACTGGTCCACTCACGTCCGACGCGCTGTCGGCCACCATCCAGGCACGGCTCGGGGTCGAGTCGCTGGCCTTCTACGATGCCATCGCGCCGATCGTCGCCGGCGAGTCCATCGACCCAGCCATCGTGTTTCGCGCGTCGCGTTATGGGAAGGAAACGATGACCGGCGCCGACACCGCGTCCGACGGCGGGCCCGATCTTGCCGGCGAGGGCGCGTACGTGAACTGCCCGTTCACGCGCGAGCAGTACGAGGCGTTCCTCGACGCACTCATCTCGGCCGATCAGTACGAGGGCCACGCGTTCGACCCCATCCCGTACTTCGAGGGATGCATGCCGGTCGAGGAGATGGCGCGGCGTGGCCGCGAGACGCTGCGGTTCGGTCCGATGAAGCCGGTCGGACTGCGCGACCCGCGTTCCGGTCGCGATGCCTACGCGATAGCGCAGCTCCGCATGGAAGACCGCGGTGGCCGCATGTGGAACCTCGTCGGCTTTCAGACCCGCCTGCGCACGCGGGAACAGCAGCGCGTGTTCCGCATGATCCCCGGCCTCGGCGAGGCGGAATTCCTGCGCTGGGGATCCGTACATCGCAATTCGTACGTGAACGCGGCAGCCGCCCTAACGCGACACCTTTCGCTGCGCGACGACCCGATGACGCTGTTCGCCGGCCAGCTCACCGGCGTCGAAGGCTACACCGAGAGCTCCGCGACTGGACTGCTCGCCGGGATCAACCTCGCCCGGTTGCTTGCCGGCGAGGAGCCTGTGATTCCCCCGCCGACGACGATGCTTGGCGCGCTGTACCGGTATCTGAACGAGGCGAATCCGCGGCACTTCCAGCCGATGAACGCGAACTTCGGCCTGCTCGATGACCTCGAGCCACCCATTCGCGACAAGCGGCGGAAGCGCGAAATGCTCGCTGAGCGTGCGTTGCGATCGTTGGACGTGTGGAGCGTCGCGAATGGCCTCTCGCTGGTGGCGATCGGTTGAAGTCGCGCCGGCAACCGTCGTCGCACAGGACGGAAGCGGTCGAGGCTCCGCCGACGCCCGTTGTCGCCTCTCCGGAAGTCGCTGAATACCTGGACCATCTCCGCAACGAACGCGATGTGTCGCCGAACACCATCGTGGCCTACACGCGTGATCTGTCGGAGCTCGTCTTTTTTCTGTCGACGTACTACGGCGATGGCGAGTGGTCGTGGCAGGGCGTGGATCGCCTCGCCATCCGGGGTTTCCTCGGGCACCTAACGCGGCGCGGTCTGTCGAAGCGATCGACCGCGCGTGCGCTGTCCGCGGTCCGCGGGTTTTACCGCTTTCTCCACCGCAACGAGGTCGTGGACGCGAATCCCGCGCGTGCAGTGGGTTCACCGAAAATCGACCGTTATCTGCCCAGCTACCTCGATCGTGCGCAGATCGATCTCGTCTTCCAGACGGCGGAGGTCCGCGCCTGGGAGGGTCGATTCAACGACGTCCGCAATCTCGCGATCCTCGAGCTGTTCTACTCGACCGGAATGCGGTTGTCCGAATTGCGTGGTGTGAGCCGCGGCGATCTCGATCTCGTCTCGCAGCAGGTGAAGGTGACGGGGAAAGGGCGAAAGCAGCGCATCATTCCGGTTGGCGATCACGCGTCGCTCGCGCTCCGCAACTACGAAGCGAAGCGCGATGAACTGGCGAGCAATCTCGGAGCGAAGGTCGATCGCGCCGCGTTTTTTCTCAGCGTCAACGGCAGACGTCTCAGCACGCGCGCCATCCAGCTCATCGTGACGAAATTCCTCGCCCAGATCGATGAGAGCGCAGGCTTGAGCACGCACTCGCTTCGCCACACATTCGCCACGCATCTGCTCGATGCCGGCGCGGATCTGCGGGCCGTTCAGGAGTTGCTCGGCCATGCCTCTATTTCCACCACGCAGATATACACGCATACCAGCGTTGAACGGCTGAAGCAGGTTTACCGAAAAGCCCATCCTCGCGCGTGATTCCCGGGCTCGCCTCCTTTTTGCAAGGTTAGGTGGCATGCGGTTCGAACAGATTCCCGTCTTCATTGGTGTCATCGTCGCCATCCTCGGCCTGGGGGTGGTGCTCGACGCCCAGCTTCCCGAAGCGCTCGCGCAGTCGCGAGAACGTCGGCGTCGGGAACGCACGGAGCGGCACCGCGGCGGCGAAACCCTTGTCGGTCTGGGGATTCTGGGGATGGCAGCGGCGTTGATTGGTCGTGACCAGTGGCGATTCGGCACGGTCGCGGTGTTGGCGGGCGCGGCACTGCTCGCCGCTGGGGCGTGGCTCAACCGGCGCTACCTCCGTGAAACGTTCCTCTTCCGCGGCGCCGCTCGCCGCGGCGAAAAGCGATCCGAGCCGCGAACCGAACAGGCCAACGGCGTGAATACCGGAAACCCTGTACGGCCGACTGTCGTCCCGGGACTCGCCGACAGCCCGCCGCCGCGAGAGCGGAGCGCGCTGCGCGGTGACCGCGAGGCTCCGATTCTGACGGCGGCTGAGGGCGTCGCGAATTCCGGAAAGTCCGGCAGCGACGACACGCCGCCCGAAGGTCAGCCGCGCTTGCGTATTCGCTGATCGCCGGGCGGAGGCGCGTCCGCGCGCTGGGCCACTGCGTCGGCCGAGCCGCTATGTTTTCCAGCATGCACAGCACGCTCCCTCGTATTCGCGCGACGACCATTCTCGCTGTCCGCCGCGATGGTAAAGTGGCGCTAGGCGGCGACGGCCAGGTGACCGTCGGCGACACTGTCATGAAGTCCAACGCGCAGAAGGTCCGCGCGCTACGCAATGGTCAGCTGCTCGCCGGTTTCGCCGGTAGCGCGGCCGACGCGTTCACGCTGTTCGAGAAGTTCGAGGAGAAGCTCGAGCGGTATCCAAACAACCTGTCCCGCGCCGCCGTCGAGCTCGCGAAGGACTGGCGCAGCGATCGCGTGCTTCGTCGGCTCGAAGCGTTGCTCATCGTCGTCGACCGCAATAACGGCTTCGTGATCTCCGGCACCGGCGACATCATCGAGCCGGACGACGGCATTCTCGCGATCGGCTCCGGCGGCTCGTACGCACTCGCCGCGGCGCGCGCCCTCGTCTCGTCCACGACCATGACGCCAGCCGAGATCGTGCGGCGCGGTCTGGAGATCGCGGGCGAGATCTGCGTGTACACCAATACCAACATCACGGTGCTCGAGGCGCAGGGTTAGCAGCGCCTCGGGACTGACCGCCTTTTTCGCATTTCGCCACTCCCGATGCCCAGCACTCGCACGCAGCAGGTGGTCGCCCGCCTCGCTGATCTCACACCACGTCAGATCGTCGCCGAGCTCGATCGATACATCGTCGGTCAGGGCGACGCGAAGAAGGCGGTTGCCATCGCGCTTCGCAATCGATGGCGCCGACAGCGCGCACCCGATGCCATTCGCGACGAGATCTCGCCTAACAACATCATCCTGATCGGCCCCACGGGTGTCGGTAAGACGGAGATCGCGCGCCGTCTCGCCAAGCTCGCCGGTGCCCCGTTCGTGAAGGTCGAAGCGTCGAAGTTCACCGAGGTCGGATACGTCGGCCGCGACGTCGAGGCGATGGTACGTGATCTCGTCGAGAGCGCCATCGACATGGTGCGCAACGAGCGCGAAGGCGACGTCGAGGATCTCGCGAACGAGAAGGTCGACGAGCGACTGCTCGACCTGCTGCTGCCCGTTCCTTCCGAGGCGAAAGCATCATCGGCGGCGCCGTCGCCGGTCGGGGCGAGCGCGGGTGCAACGTCGAACGCGTCGTCCTCGTCGGTTCCGGGCGTGTTCGTCGTCGGCGCGGATGGCTCCGTACAGCACGAGACCGATCGTGATGCGGTGATGGATCGCTACAAGCGCACCCGTGAAAAGCTCAAGCAGCTGCTCATCGACGGACAGCTCGAGACGCGCGAGGTCGAGGTCGAGGTGACGCAGCAGGGGCCGATGTTCGACATGATGGTCCCGCAGGGCGCGCCCGAGGGGATGGAGAACTTCACCGAGATGCTTCAGGACATGCTTCCCAAGCGGAAGAAGAAGCGTACGGTGAAGGTGGCCGAAGCCCGCCGCATTCTGCTCGAGCAGGAGTTCGACAAGCTCATCGATCTCGAGGACGTCAACGCCGATGCGCTGGAGCGCGTGGAGAAGTTAGGCATCATCTTCCTCGACGAGATCGACAAGATCGCCGGCGCGCGTGGTGAAGGCGGCGCGGGACCGGACGTGTCGCGCGAAGGCGTGCAGCGCGATCTGCTGCCGATCGTCGAAGGCTCGAACGTGCAGACCAAGTACGGCATGGTGAAGACGGATCACGTGCTCTTCATCGCCGCTGGCGCGTTCCACGTATCGAAGCCGAGCGATCTCATTCCCGAGTTGCAGGGTCGCTTCCCGATTCGCGTCGAGCTCAAGCCGCTGACGGAAGAGGACTTCGTTCGTATCATGACCGAGCCTGAGAACGCGCTGACGAAGCAGTACGCCGCGCTCGTCGAGGCGGAGGGGGCGAAGCTGACGTTCACGCCCGATGGCGTCGCCGAGATCGCGCGCATCGCCACGGTGGTGAATGGCCGCATGGAGAACATTGGGGCGCGGCGGCTGCACACCGTCATGACGACGCTGCTCGAGGACGTGATGTACGAGCTTCCCGATCGTGGCACGGCGCCGATCAACGTGGATCGGACGGTCGTGAACGATCGGTTGCGGCCGGTGATGGAAGACGAGGATCTGCGTCGATATATTCTGTAGCTCAGAATAGCGGGAACAGGGAACCGGAAAGGGGGAACCGATTTGCTGCGGATCGTCGGCAGCGAGCAGCCTCCGTTCCCGGTTCCCCGTTCCCGGTTCCCACTTTTCGAGCGCACACCTCGCCTCCAATGCCTCGTCATTTTCTGGCGATCCCGGATTTCACGCGCGCCGAGCTCGACCAGCTGTTCGAGCTCGCCGAGTCGATGCGCACCGGCGCGTACACGAAGAAGCCGCTCGCCGGGAAATCGCTGGCCATGATCTTCCTCAAGTCGTCCACGCGAACTCGCGTGTCGTTCGAGGCGGGGACGTTTCAACTCGGTGGGCACGCGCTCTTCCTGTCGTCGCGCGACGTGCAGATTGGCCGCGGAGAACCGGTGCCCGATACCGCGCGCGTGCTCTCGCGTTATGTGGACGGGATCATGATCCGCACGTTCGCGCACAGCGACGTCGAGCAGCTCGCGCAGTACTCGCGCGTGCCGGTGATCAATGGCCTCACCGATTTGCTCCATCCCTGCCAGGTGCTCGCTGACGTGCTCACGATTCGCCAGCGCCTCGGCTCCTACGAAGGGAAGAAGGTCGCGTGGATCGGCGACGGCAACAACATGGCCAACTCCTGGATCAATGCGGCATACCGGCTCGGCTTCGAGCTGTCGCTGGCGTGCCCGGAAGGCTACGATCCGAATCCGGAGATTCTCGAGCGGGGGCGACGCGAGGGGAACGTCACGCTCGTGCGAGACCCTAACGAGGCCGCCGCGGGCGCGCACGTCGTCAACACCGACGTGTGGGCCTCAATGGGCCAGGAAGAGGAGCAGAACGAACGGGAGAAAGCGTTCGCCGGATACACGGTCGATGCGCGCCTCATGAAGCGCGCGGCAAACGACGCGATCTTCCTGCACTGTCTTCCCGCGCACCGCGGAGAAGAGGTCACTGCCGACGTGATCGATGGACCACAGAGCTACGTGTGGGATGAGGCCGAGAATCGACTCCACATTCAGAAGGCGATCATGGCCGCATTGATCGGCGGCGAGGCCCTGAGCTAGCAGCACGCAGCAGTCCACCCAGCACGACCACCCAGCACCCACCGCACGTAATGATTTCTTCCGGCTCGATTCCACCCGATTTCACATTGCTCACGGACGCGGGAGAGCCACTGACGCTCTCCGATCAGGTGGGCAAGCGCATAGTGCTCTACTTCTATCCCAAGGCCGATACGCCTGGGTGAACCACCGAGGCGTCCGAGTTTCGTGACGCGTTCCCTCGGTTCGAGGGACTGGATGTGGTGATCCTTGGCGTGAGCCCCGACACGGTGCTCGCGCAGGCCAAGTTCAAGAAGAAGTTCTCGCTGCCGTTCACGTTGCTCGCGGACTCGGAGCATGCCGTGGCCGAGCAGTACGGCGTCTGGAAGGAGAAGAAGAATTACGGCAAGACGTACATGGGCGTCGAGCGGACCACCTTTCTCATCGGTCGCGACGGTCGTGTCACGCACGTCTTCGAGAAGGTCAACGCCACGGGCCATGCGGCGCAGGTCGCGGAGGCGCTGGAAGCAAGCTGACGAACCGCCCCGTTCTACTCGAGAACGGGGCGGTTTTGTCGGATATGAGCGTTAGGCAGGCGGAAGGTCGGCGCGCTCGCCCGAGAGCCCGAACAGCTCGCGCGTGACGTCCCCGAACGGGTTCACGTGCCCGTGCGTGGCTTCAGCGCGTAGCCGGCGCGTCGGCTCGTCCAGTAGCTTGTTCACGAGCGACACGGACAGCCACTCGAGCTGCGTGCGGACCACGGGGTCAGCGTTAGGCATCGCGGCCAGCGCGCGTGCCAGTTCTCGTTGGCGGATCTCTTCCGCTCGAGCGCGCAACGCGGCGACGATGCCGCTCAGCGAGCTGCCCTCGGTGCGCGCCTGGAGGGCTCGAAGCTCTTCTTCGACTACGGTCTCGACAAGCGGCGCTTCACGACGACGCCCGGCGATGGCCATGTCGATACGCTCGCGCAGCTCCGCGGGACCGATCACGCGTACGCCCGCGAGCTCGGCCACCGCAGGATCCAACGCGTCACCCGCGGCGAGGTCGATGAACGCGAGCGGACGCGCCTTCCGACCACGCATGGCCCGACGGACCATCGCCGCGTCCACCAAGAGTGGCGGCGACGACGCACACGTGAACACCAGATCACTCTCGGCGATTGCGCCGGCTGCCGCGTCAGGCGCCACCACGGTTGCGCCCAGCTCGGCGAGTCCGGGAGCGTCGGCCGGTGCTGACGCGGCGATCGTCATATCCCAGAAGCCGCGTGTCCGCAGCGCTTTCGCCGTGTGCACGGCGATTTTCCCCGCGCCGAGAAAGAGCGCGCGTCGTCCTCGCAGCTCCTCCGCGAGCTCCTCCGCCAACTCGGCGGCGATGGAGCTGACGGTGGCCGGTGCCGTCGCGATCGCGGTTTCGGCGCGCGCGCGACGCCCCGTGCGAATGGCTGCCTCGAACACTGGCGTCAGCACCGGGCCGACCGCGCCGACCCGCAAGCCGAGTGCGAGTGCTCCGGACACTTGCCCGAGCACTTCTGCTTCACCGAGGACCATCGACTCGAGGCCCGCGGCCACGCGAAAGAGATGGCGCGCCGCCTCGGGCCCGACGAGGCGGCGGAGGTGCGAATCCAACACGTCGCCCGCGTTCGCGCGCTCCGTGAGAACCCGAGCGAGTGTGTCGAGCGCGGCGCTCTGTCGCGTGGCATGGTCGGTGGGCACGGCATAGAGCTCGACGCGATGACACGTGGACAGCACCACGAGCTCGCGAAACGGCAGTGGGGGCTGGACGTCGTCAAGCGTTATGCGCGCGAGCGTCGCAACCGCGTCGTCGGCGGTGAAGCCGATGCGTTCGATGATGGCGAGAGGTGCCGTTGCGTGACTCATTCCCACGAACAGCACGGTCATTGTCTCGTCCTCTGTAGGCGATTGGCGACGCGTGGGCGCAGGCACGACGCAATGCGAGACGCCATGGCGACAGCGTCGATACGTTCCGCCGCCCGGACCTCGAGGTCAAGAGCCCGAAGCCGAAGATCTCCCGACATGTCGACCTTGCTGCGGCACGTCTTCTGCCCTTGGCCTCGGCCTACGCTTTAACACCGATACAACGAATGAGGTGATGACGATGGCGGACAAGGCGACGGACAGAAATCGAGATGACGCAGTGTCGACCGAGAAGAAGCTCGACGATCTGTACGAGCTGATCGACGGCATCGAGATCGCCATGTTCACCACCAGGCGTGCCGATGGGCATCTCGTATCGCGGCCGATGCAGACCCAGGAGCGCACGAGCGGCGTCGACCTGTGGTTCATGACGAATGTCGAGGCGCACAAGCTCGATGATCTCCTGAACGATCCCCACGTGAACCTCGCCTACTACAAGGACCGGTCACGCGAGTGGGTGTCCGTGTCCGGACTCGCGACGGTCTCTAGCGATCCGGAGCTCGTACGCGAGCTGTACAAGCCCGACTGGAAGGCGTGGCTCGGCGACGAGGGTGGCGACCGCGACGGTTCCCCGCGCGACCCGCGTATCGCACTCATCCTCGTGGAAGCCGAGTCGGTGGTCTACATGAAGGTGACCAAGCCCAGACCCATCGTGCTGTTCGAAGTCGCGAAAGCCATTGTCACCGGGTCGCCGCCGAACGTCGGTAGCATTCGCACGGTGAACGAGCGCGAGCTCCAGCGCGGAGTCGATACCGAGGCGCGCTGACCACGATCCGCGCGTTCACGCTGCGGGGCGCCTAACGACCAGGAGCGCCCCGCAGCGCGTCGGCCGGTGGAAGCATCCGTACGCCCGGTACGCCCGACAGAATCTCGCGCAGGATCGGCCCGTGTGCCGCGCCGATGAGCACCAGCACCCGATCAGTCGGCGCGTCGATGAGACGCAGTACGTTTGACGCGATCCTGAAATTCCGCTCGTACCATCGCGCCGTCATGTTCGCCCCGACGTAGGCCGTGTCTGCTCCGACTCGTAAGGCGGCGAGGTAGATCGCGTGCGCGGAGTCGGCACGCGGTGAGTTGAGCGTCGCCACGATCTCACCCACGGTCGCGTGCTTCATCATGCTGTCCACCTCGGCAATCAGTCGCGTGCTCAACGACTGCACCGCCGCGGGCAGGTCCGCCTGGCCGTGCGTGAGCGCCCACACCATGACGCTGGCGACGTTCACGTCGAGGTTGTAGTCGACGCCGTAGATGCGCGGCAAGCCTGCTGCCTTCGCGATGCGAAATCCGAGTTGCTGCATCTCCGTGTGATCGAGCGCGTACGTCCCCTGGACGTAGCGTCGGTACAGCATGTTGGACGTCGAGTCTCGCCCGTACGGGATCTCGAGCGCGACCTTCGTCGGGCGAAACGCGGCGATGCGATCCGCGAGCTGCTCGATCTCGCGCTGTCGCTTCGGGGCGAGTACGTCGTCGGCGGTGATGTTCACCGCGTCGAGACCGGGGTTGCTCATGTGGTAACTTCCGATCACAAGCACCTGGGCGCCGGCGGTCTTGCCGCCGAGCACGCCGAACTGCGCGCTGCATAGCGAGGAACTGACTGCCAGCATGAGTAGCCACACGAGCGGCGTTACAAACGCGATGCGGCCTTTCGCCGTCGCCTGCCAGTCCGGCATATTCCTGCCTTCCATGTTGTCGACCTCCGTACTTCGCGTACCTGCAGGAGCATCACGATCATGACCACCACCGACAGCGGCGCGGCGCTCAAGCGTACGCCCCTCCACGATATCCACGTCGGCCTCGGCGCCAAGATGGTGCCGTTTGCCGGCTACGAGATGCCGGTTCAGTACCCGAGCGGCATCACCACGGAACACAAGGCGGTGAGGGACCGTGCCGGGCTGTTCGACGTCAGTCACATGGGTGAATTCATCATTCGTGGTGCCGACGCGATCAAGTTCGTCTCGCATGTCACGACGAATGATGTCGCCGGCCTTGCCATCGGGCAGGCGCACTATTCGTCGATCCTGAACGAGCGCGGCACGTTCGAGGACGACTGTCTGGTGTATCGCTTCGACGATCACCTCATGATGGTGGTGAACGCGTCGAACGTCGTGAAAGACCTCGCACATATCAGTCAGCACCTCGATCGGTTCGAGGCGCGCATCGAGGATGTGAGCGAGGAGATCGCGTTGCTCGCGCTGCAGGGCCCACAGGCGGCGCGGATTCTCCAACCGTTGACGAACGTCGACCTCTCGACGATCAAGTACTATCATTTCGCTGTCGGCACCGTCGCAGGAATACCGGACATCATCGTCTCGCGAACGGGCTACACCGGCGAGGACGGCTTCGAGCTGTACTTCGACAACACGCGCGCCGCGCACATCTGGAATGCGCTTACCGCCGGCGGCGAGGTCACACCCGCGGGGCTCGGCTGCCGTGACTCGCTGCGACTCGAGATGGGCATGGCGCTCTACGGCAACGATATCGACGACACCGTGACGCCGCTCGAAGCGAATCTTGGGTGGATCGTGAAGCTGGCGAAGGGGGACTTCGTCGGCCGCGATGCACTTGTCAGGCAGAAAGAGCAGGGAATTCCGCGCAAGCTCGTGGGATTCACGACGTCGGAGCGGGCGTTCCCTCGCCATGGCTACCCCGTCCTGGTCAACGGTGAGCCTAGTGGCTTCGTCTGCAGCGGCACGTTGAGTCCGTCGCTCAACGTCCCGATCGGCACCTGTTACGTGCCGACTGCGCATGCGAAGCCCGGCAGTGAAATCGGCATCGACATTCGCGGCAAGCTCGTCAAAGCGGAGGTCGCGAAGACTCCGTTCTACAAAAACGCGAGTCATCTTTAGCCGAGAAGCGGCCCAGCAGGAGGGAGTCGGTGGTGCGCGTCGCCGTATTGACCATCTCGGACGCGGGCGCCCGCGGTGAGCGCGCGGACGGTTCGGGAGATGCCATCGTGTCCTGGGCCGAAGGCCGCGGCTACGCGATCGAGCGGCGCGCACTCGTGCCTGACGATTCGGTGGCAATCGTTAGGCAGCTGCTCGCCTGGTGCGATGGCGACGGTGCCGACCTCGTACTGACCACGGGCGGCACGGGATTATCTGCCCGCGACAACACCCCGGAGGCGACTCGCGCCGTGCTCGAGCGCGAGGCGGACGGGATCGCCGAGCGCATCCGTGTGACCTGCATCGACGCATTCCCGCGCGCGGCGCTGTCACGTGGAGTCGCGGGATCGCGACACCGCACGCTCATCGTGAACCTGCCCGGGTCGCCGGGCGGCGTGCGCGACGCGCTCGCCGCCCTCGTGCCCATCGTCGATCACGCGGTCGCGATCGTCCGGGGTGAACGAACCGACCATTGAATCACTGCCAACTGGTCGCCGCTAGCAGATCAACGCGCCGCGACGACCGGGGACGAGTACGAGCACCAGCAACCAGCCAGCCGTTCTGTGAAAGTCCTGATTAGTCTGACCGACGTCGAACCTGCGGTTCGCCTCAACGCCCAACTCGAGGCATCCGGTGTGGAGACCGCGGTGGTATCTCCACTCGACGACGTCCGCGGCGCCATCCGACGTGAGCAGCCCGACGTTATCGTCATGACTGGAGCGCTCGTCGATCCGCAGAACGTCGC
>Ga0070670_100000767_pt1 | contig 24964 bp, 20 predicted proteins | sample KBSS63metaG_FD_64665 | JGI IMG/M metagenome (GOLD analysis project Ga0070670, IMG submission 64665) | Switchgrass rhizosphere microbial communities from Kellogg Biological Station, Michigan, USA - KBS S6-3 metaG | ecosystem: Host-associated > Plants > Roots > Rhizosphere > Soil ... | reverse complement strand
TGCTGACCGTATTCGAAACCTACGATACCGAACCTGACGCGGTCCGGAGCTTTTCCTCGGCCAACGTCTGAACGGGGTTCGTCCGTGGTGATGGCTTCTTCGGCGCCGTCGCCCACCGGGTCCCCCCGTGTGTTGCCGGAACCTCCGTCACAGTCGCACTCCATCCCCGCTCTGCTGCTGATTTCGCTGCGTCCAGAGCAATGGACCAAAAACCTGATCATCTTCGCGGCAGCGCTCTTTGGCGGGCAGTTGACGCACCCGACTGCCCTGGTCGCAGCGGGAGCCACGTTCGTGATCTTCTGCGCCCTGTCAGGGGCCGTGTATCTGTTCAATGACGTCGCGGACCGCGCTTCTGACCAACGGCACCCATTGAAGCGCGGACGTCCGATTGCATCAGGCGAGCTTTCACCGCGCCTCGCCGTAGCAGTCAGCGGCGCCCTTGGCCTCGGCGCCGTCACTGGAGCCGCAGCGATCCACCCGATGCTGGCCCTGGTCGCCGGCGCCTATTTCGCTCTACTGCTGTCTTATTCGTTTCTACTCAAGCACCTCGTGATTATCGACGCGCTGACGATTGCGGGCGGATTCGTATTACGCGCCGTAGCGGGCGCTGTCGCCGTCGGCGTGCCGATCAGCCACTGGCTGCTCGTCTGTACGACACTCCTGGCGCTGTTTCTCGCATTCAGCAAGCGGCGGCACGAGCTGACACTTCTGGCAGAGGGGGCCACGGATCACCGGCGCATCCTTCACGAATACAGCCCGTATCTCCTGGATCAGATGATCGCAGTCGTGACGGCGTCGACACTGGTGGGTTACGCGGTTTACGCGACCAGCCCGGAAACGGCGCAGCGACTCGGCACGACACGGCTGGGGCTGACCATTCCGTTTGTGCTCTATGGAATCTTTCGGTATCTGTATCTGGTGCACCAGAAGCGCGCGGGCGGCAGCCCGGCAGCGCTGCTTGTCACCGACGGCCCGCTCCTGGCGTGTGTCGCCTTGTGGAGCCTGGCCGTTGCGGTAATCCTGTACACGCCGCTGGGACGATAAATGCCAGTCACCGTCGACGATCCGGAATCTGTCAGGCCGTTTGCCCGGCCCACGACTGCGCGCGTCGCCGTCGTCCGGACCCGTCCTCAGACGGTGCTCGCCGACTACGCGCGCGTGATGGACCTCGCCGGTTATCGCGATACTCTTCGACGCGACGGCGACACGCTCATCAAACTGAACCTGTCGTGGACCAAGTACTTCCCGTCATGTTCCTCTCAGCCGTGGCAGGTCGACGGAGTGGTGTCGAAGATGCTCGGCGACGGTTACGAGCGCAACCGACTCATCCCTATCGAGAACAAGACGGTTGTCACCAGTCCTCGGGAAGGATGCCGGAACAATCGCTGGGAGCCGGTGCTGCAGCGACACGGTCTGACCTTCATGCCGTTGACGGAAGTCGATTGGCAGGTCTACCGGTTCAAGAGCCCGCTGCTCAAGTTGAATGACATTTTTCCAGATGGCATTCAGATTCCCGCGATCTATCCGGGCCGCCAGATCCTCCACCTGCCGACGGTCAAGACACATGGGCATGCGGTCATGACGGGCTCGGTGAAGAACTCGTTCGGCGGCTTGCTGAAAGAGGTCCGGCACTACGCGCACAAGTACATGCACGAAGTGCTGGTGGACCTGCTCTACATGCAGCGCGAGTTGCATCCTGCCGTGTTCACCGTAATGGACGGCACGGTCGCAGGCGACGGTGCCGGACCGCGTACGATGATTCCGCGAATCAAGAACTTGATACTCGCCGCAACAGATTCGCTGGCAATCGATTCAATCGCGGCGCGGCTGATGGGCTTCGACCCGATGTCGATTCCGTTCATCCGTATGGCGCACGAACGGGGTCTCGGCATCGGCGATCCTCGACAGATCGAACTCGTCGGTGACGACGTGTCGAGCGAGAACTTCGGCTTTCAGACGCGGAAGTCGCTGGTCATCTGGGGCGACCAGATGATTCGCAGAGGCTTCCTCCGTCCACTGGAACGCGTGCTCCTCCATTCTCCGCTGATGGTGTGGGCACCCATGGCGTCCAACATCTACCACGACCTGATGTGGTACCCCACGATCGGTCAGTCGCGGATTCGATCGTTCATGCAGACCGAGTGGGGAAGCCTCTTCAAAAAATACTGATGGCGATGGATCACAACCCTTCGGGCCGGCGCCCGCAATATCACCGAGGTCGCCGTGGCATGGAACGCCGCGGCTCCGAACGGCGCTCGCAGCAGCCGCCCGAGCAAAGCGCTCGGCCGTCTGGTGAGGCTGATGTCGAGCAGATCATGCGCGAGATTCGGTCACGAATCGCACAACGCAGCGGCATCGAGCTGTCGACCCAGCAGATCCAGGACCTCGCGACGCGTCGGCTGGAGGCAATCCTCGACCCGCGAACCATCAATCCGACGCTGCTCGATCAACTTCGGAAGGGCGCCGCGGCGGCGCCGGACCCGTTGCCTCGAAGCGCAGAGACGGAATTCTCCCTGAGCGACGACGCCATCTACGAAGGAGGCGCGGTCGTGCGGTTTTTCCGTCGGCTGTTCAATCCCTTGATGAAGCTGCTGTTTAATCCAGCGCCTCTCATTGCGGCGCTTCAGACGCAGACACGGATCAACCGCGATGCCGCAACCCGTGCCGCCGACCTGGAGCGCCGCCAGACCGAGTGGAATGCGCTCCACTATCAGATTCTTCAGCGACTGGTAACCGAAGTATCGCGGACGAGTATCGAAACGCAGGCACTCGGGACACGTATCGAGTCGCTCACCGGGAGGATCGATTTCAACGACAAGCGCGTCCGGACTCTCGAAAACACGCCTGCAGTCGCGCGGGCACCGCGCCCGCAAGAAGCTGCGCCCGTCACCGCGCCCGTCACCGAACCGGCGGCTTCAGCCGAAAGCGCGACAGCGGCGAGTCCGGCTGCCACGGGCGACGTGCCGCGGCGACGGCGTCGGCGACGGCGAGGGCGACGCGGCGCGCCGCCAGCAGGCGAATCCGCCACTGCCGCCGTCGCATCGGTCGTGACCGGAGCGGCAGGACTCGCGGACGTCGACGAGGACGACGACGAGGAAGATGCGGCAGACGCGCCTGAACCCGTCGAGGCCACGACCAACGAGCAGCGCTCGCCGCTGCCGGCTCCTTCCGAGTCAGTTGAACCGCCGCCACCGGCGTGGTCGAGCGATCCTCATCCCGAAGTTCATCCGACCCCTGAGGCGCCCGCGCCACAGCAAGAGATGGAACAACCGGCTTCGCCGCCCAGCTCTCAAGATCCGAGTGCGTCCGAAAACTAGGAGCTGAGGCGTGAAATTTGCCTTCGTGACAGCGCGGTACGGCGCCGACATCAGCGCCGGGCCCGATCACGCGTGCCGTGTTCTCGCCGAACAGGTCGGCAGCCGGCATGACGTGGACGTGCTGACCACGTGCGCGCGGGATCCGCGAACCTGGAAGAACGAGTACTCGGAGGGCACCGATCGCGTACGTGGCGCCCTGGTTCGCCGCTTCGCTGTCAGCCAGCTGCGCGACGAGCAGACCTTTCATCAGTTTTCAGATCGGGTAATGGCCAGTCCCCGGGCTCGCGCGGACGAACTGGAATGGTTGCGCCGATCAGGCCCATGGTCCGCCGGTCTGATCGATTTCATCCGGCGGCAGCATAAGTCCTACGACGTCATCGTCTTCTTCTCAATCTGCAGTCCGATTACGGTGACTGGCGCATCGATCGCCCCCGAGCGCACCATCGTCTTTCCGCACCTGCAGCTGTGTCCCTCGCTTCGCTTCGAGGTCTGCGCCGACGTGCTCTCCTCCGTGCGCGGCGTGGGCCTCGTCTCCGCCGCGGAAGGACGTCTGCTTCGATCGTATGTACGTGCAACGCCGCAGCACGAAGAGCTCGTCGGCATCGGCATCGATCCGTCCCCCGAGCAGTCGTACCCGCGTCATCAGCAGGATCCGGCGGACACCGTCATCGACGAGGAGGCGGTTGCGGGGACGGGCGAGGGGGTCGAACCGGAGTCGTACCTGGCCGGACGCGGCGTGCCGTTTCGCCGGCGCCACCGTTTGTATGGTCGATTCGCGCTTTACGGCGGGCGCGTCGAACCGGACAACGGCTGCGAGGAGATGCTCGATTACTTCGATACGTTTGCATCGACGGACGACGACATCTCGCTCGCGCTGATGGGCATCAAGATGATGAAGGTTCCCGAGGAGCCGTACATCCGACTCGCCGGCGTGCTGCCTGAACGAGAGCGGATGATCGCGTATGAGGCCGCCGACGTCACGATCGCTCCCTCCGCCGACGACCTGGTCGCGCAGCCGCTTCTCGAGAGCCTGGCCGTCGGGACCCCCGTGCTGGCCAGCGCCAGGAACGACGCCGCCGTCGAGCACTGCAAACGTGCACACGCGGGGCTGTATTACGCGAATCGCGAGGAATTCGTCGAGGCGCTGCGCCTGCTGATGACGAACACACGCCTGAGAAATCGATTGGGTGAGAATGGGCGGGCGTACATTCGTCAGAACTTCCGGTGGGACGCCGTGCTCGGTCGCTTTGATCGGCTCGTCTCGCGAGCGCGACCGCGGTAGCTACTCTCTGGTCAGTTCGGTGGCGGAAAAAGGGCGCGTCTTGGTCGTGCGGTCGTGATCGGCAGCGGAACCTGTCTTCTTACGCCTGGTGCCGATCTCGTGTCGCTTGATCATCTCGTTCAATGTCGTCGGCTTGATCTTCAGCAGTTCCGCGGCGCGCTTCTGCACACCTCCGGCCGCCTCGAGTGTCGACTCAATCAGCCGTTTCTCCACGTTTGTAATGACGTCCTTGAATGAGATCCCTTCCGGCGGAACGGCAAACTTCGGGATGTGAAACGGCGGCGCTGATCGGATGTGTTCCGGGATGAGGTCGACGTCGATGCGCGGCCTCGTGCTCAGCACCACGGCGCGTTCGATCACATTCTCGAGCTCGCGGACGTTCCCTGGCCAGTCGTAATCGGTCAGCACGTCGAGTGCCGCCGGCGTGATCTCGATGTCCGGCTTGTTATTCTCCTCGCTGTACTTTTCGAGGAAGTGCTGCATCAGCAGCGGGATGTCTTCCTTGCGGTGCCGCAACGGGGGCAGAACGATGTTGATGACGTGGAGACGGTAAAAGAGATCTTCGCGGAATCGCCCGTCTTCGACCATCTCTCGCAAATCACAGTTGGTGGCGGCGATGATGCGGACATCGACCTTGATGGTATCGATTCCGCCGAGGCGCATGAACTCGCGCTCCTGCATGACGCGCAACAGCTTGGCCTGTGTTTCCGGGGGAATGTTCCCGATCTCGTCGAAGAAAATGCTGCCCTTGTCGGCGAGATCGCAGAGACCCTTCTTCGGATTGATCGCCCCGGTGAATGCTCCCTTCACGTGCCCGAAGAGGGTGGATTCGAGCAAATCGGACGGCAGGTTGCCGGAGTTCACCGTCACGAACGCGCGTTCCGCGCGCGGTGAGTTCGAGTGAATAGCCCGGGCGACGAGCTCTTTGCCGGTGCCGCTCTCGCCGGTGACGAGAATAGTCGAACGGCTGGGCGCGGCCTGGAGGATCAAGTCGAACACCTGCTTCATCCGTGGGCTGCCGCCGATGATTCCCGCGAAACGCCGGTACTGCGCCTGCAGCGTCTGCTTGAGCGCCGTATTCTCCGCCACGAGCTGACGGCGTTCGACGGCGTTGCGAACGACGACCAGCACTTCGTCGTTCTTGAATGGCTTGGTGATGTAATCGAATGCGCCGAGCTTCATCGCGGAAATGGCGGTCTCCACCGACGCAAATGCCGTAATCATCAGCACCGGCAGATCGTCGTCCAGCTTGCGCAGTTCCTGCAGCGTCGCGATGCCATCCAGGCCCGGCATCATGACGTCCACGATTGCCGCGTCGAACGTATGGGTACGGGCCAGCTCGAGCCCTTCTTCTCCGCTCGACACGAGGCGAACCTGGTATCCCTCCCTCGTCAGCAGCGTCTCGAGGATCTCGCGCATGATCTCCTCATCGTCAACGACGAGGATGGAAGCGCCACGCCGCGAGAGAGGCAGGGTCGTGGCCATCAGGTCCGCTGCCTGGCCGCCATCGGCCGCTGCTGCGACACAGCGGGCAGCCTCACGGTGAATCGGGTGCCCTGGCCGGGAGTGCTGTCGCAGTCGATTGCGCCGTCGTGCTCGCGCACGATGCCGTAGGTGATGGACAGGCCGAGGCCCGTGCCCTGCCCGATCGCCTTGGTGGTGAAAAAGGGATCGTAGATACGCGCGATGTGCTCGCTCGGGATCCCGGAGCCCGTGTCCGCGACCTCAACGATTGCGCGCTCCCCGTCGACCCTGGTGGCGATCGTCAGCCAGCCGCCGCGCGGCATCGCATCCTTCGCATTCAGGAACAGGTTGAGGAACACCTGCTGAAGCTTGTGCTCCATCCCCGAGACGACGACCGACGTCTCCGACAGCTCGCGGCGAACCTTCACGCGATGCAGTTCAAACTGATGTTCGAGCAGGCTGACGACGTCGCCGACAACGACATTGAGATCGACCGGACCGCGGTCGCCGCTGCTGGCAGCGGCCGGACGCGACAGCGTCAGCAGTCCGTTGACGATCTTGGCGGCACGGAACGTCTGTCGTTCGATCTTCTCGAGCAATCGTGTGCGTGGATCCTCAGGATCCGACCCTTCGAGCAGCATCTGCGTGAAGCTGGAAATCCCGGTCAATGGCGTATTGACCTCATGGGCAACGCCCGCGGCCAGCAGACCGATGGACGCCATCTTCTCGGAGATCTGCAATTGCTCTTCCAGACGCACGCGCGCGGTGATGTCCTGGAGAATGACGATCGTCCCCACGGTCACCGTCCCGTCACCGGCCGCGGCGCGTAGCGGCGCCAGAGCCGCGTTGACGATCAGCGGTCGCTCGTCGCGACCTTGGAGCGGGACTCGCGACAGCGTCGTGCCACTCGGCGTATCACGGCGCGCAGCCCGAAGTGCCTCGACGAACGGCGCGTCAAAGATGTGCTCGAGCCGCTGGCCAACGGCATCGACACTGCGAACGCCGTACAGCCGTTCGAGTGCGACATTCCAGCGCACCACACTGTCGTTCAGATCGAGCACCAGCAGGCCGTCGGCGAGTGATTCAAGAATGTTCTCGTTGAACGCCCGCATCCGATCGAGTTCGCCCGCCTTGACATGCAGCTGCCGGTAGAGGCGGGCGTTTTCCAATGCCGTGGCGATCTGCCCGGCGACGGCCGACAGCAGGGCCATATCTTCACTGGTGAGCGGCTCGCCCGTTTCCTTGCGTCCGAGCGCCAGGACCGCGATCGTGGTGTCCTTCGCCGCACAGGGAATGAAGTAGTAAAGACCCGCGTCGCGCCAGAACTCGATCTCCTCCGCCGGAAGACGACCGACCGCCATCGGATCGTCCAGTGCCACGACGTGGCCTGCACAGAGGCGTGCGCCCATCCGTGATCGTTTCGGCAGCGTCGGCGGATGTGCCTCGCGGAAGCCGGACGCACGGAACGAACCAAAATGCGGGACCGACTCCTCATCGAGCATCAGCGCCATGCGATCGACGAGGAGCGTCTCAACGATCCGGTCGATCAGCCGGTCGGACAGCCGATTCAGATCGAGATCGCTGTTCAAGTCGCGAGCGAACGCGCCGAGCGCACGGCGATAGTCGTAGCGATCCCGGTAGAACGCACGATCCAGGGCGTTCTGGACGAACGTCTTCACCGGCGGCGCGAGGAGCACCGCCACGAGAGTGGCGAAGAACGCAATGACCCACTGGTTCGCGCCGTTGCCGCTGACGCTCACGCGTTGCACCGCTTCGAGGAGCACGGCGTAAATGACGACGATCGCCGACAGCGCCGCTGCGTAAACCAGCGCGCGCTTGACGATCACCTCAATGTCCATCAGCCGATAGCGGACGATCGCCGACGCATACGCGAGCGGAATGAGGCTGAGCGAAATCACCGAGAGTTCCATCGTGACGGACGGATCCACGCCAAAGGCATAGGGCAGCGCGTAGCCGAATGCGAAGGGCGCGGTCCCGAGCCCGGTGCCCCAGGCGATCCAGCGTAGTTGCCGCCGCGCGGTCACCGTCGCCACCTGCGAGAGAGCGCGCCACAGGCCAGCCAGGCCGCCGAGCAGACAGATCGCCAGGTACAGCGACTCGATTCTGTCCACCTCGCCGCTGACAATGGGGACGAGCAGCGCTGCGTCGTAGCGGCCGCGGGCAATCGCGAACGCGCGGGCCAGACCGAGGACGAAGGCCGGCACATATGCCGCCACAATCGCCGCCCGGCCAATCGGCCCGCCCGACCAGCGTCTCGGCCGCTCAGGAAAAACCACCGTGAAGTGCAGGAAGAGCGGCGGAAGCGCGAGCATCGAAATCGCGTCCGCCCAGTAGAACACCCAGTCCAGCCGATCGAGCCGGCCGCTGGACGAGAACGTGAACACTCCGAAAAACGCCGCGGCGATCCAGAAGAAATGCAGCGTCGCCGGATCGCGCGGCCTCCGCATCCTCACCGCTCCACCGATGAGCAGCGTGAACGTTCCCACGGCGGCAAGCACGAAATAGAGAACACCGGGACCGCCCGGAATCGGCGCGAGGTGCACATCGACCGGCTGGCTGGCCGCTCCAAGCCTCACGACGGTGTAGTGCATCGTCACGTCACGGTCAGCACTGTGAAGCGCAGCAACGACATCATCGACGTGCTGGACCGGGGCGTTGTCGATCGCAAGCAGGACGTCCCCGCGTTTCAATCCGACGCGCGCCGCTGGCGAGTCCGAAGCAACGTCGGCCGCAACGACGCCGTCATCCTGATCAATCCAGAGCACACCGTCTTCGACCTCGTGCCACGTCGCACGCGACGCCACGTTCGCGGCGCCAAGGCACAGCAGCACGGCCAGCACCAGCAGCGGGGCGCGAGCTCGAATCCAGCGTTCAGTCGACGACGTCAGCAACAAAGGATTGAACCGTTCATCCAATCTGATGGAGCGAAAAAAAGCGCCAAAAATAGCTGGCGGAATGGCAATGCGCGTGACCTGCCACCCGCCAGCTTCGCTGGCACATCACTCTGTCCCCCCGCTGCGACGCTGGGTCGCAGCACACTCACTAGAACCGAACTGTCACGCCGCCGAGGATCCGCTTGGGCGGACGCACGACGAGGGACTCTTCGTACACCGACCCGTCAAACGCGTCGTCACCGACCAGGTTGCTGACCGCGGCCAGGATCTCCCAGCTCGCGTTCGCAAGGTTGATGAACGGCAGTGACTGATTCACCTGCACGTTGAACCGGGCCTTGGCTAGCGAGCTCGAGAACGTGTCGCGGACGCCCGCGAATGTGCTGTTCACCTTGTAGATGACGAACAAGCGCGTCGCAGTTGGCGCAACGACGCTGTCGAGCGTAGCCGTCACGTCGTGGATCCGCTCGTTGCCCCGCAGCGCAACCGGCGCCAGGCGCGCAAGCGCCGCCGCGTCGCCCGAATAGCCGGACCACTGGGTGTTCGACTGTGTGTAGTCGACCGAGGCACGAACGCCATCGGACACCGCGCGGCTGACGCTCACGCCCCAGCCGTATGCCGAGAAATCGCCGGCGGCTCCAACGTGATAGTGGCCGACGGCGCGTCCAGCGTCCGCGAGCGCGAGGCCGAACATCGTCACCATCTGATCGTTGACATCCTGCTGGAACGCGCGCACGCCCACGACGATCGCTCCCGCCCATTCACGCTCCGCCGAGACTTCGACGTGGTCGAGGCGCTCCGGCCGGAATGCGGTGCGCGAAATCTGGGAGAAGGTCCGTTCGGGCGGCAACCACAGCCCTGTGGAGGACGGCATGTATTCGCGCGCGCCTGGCGCCGTCTCGTGATGAGAGACAACAGCCCGCACCCGCAGGGGATCGCGCTCGAGCGGCTGGATGGTCAGGCTCGCCCGGGGGCTCAGCAGACTCGCGTTCTCGAGATAGTCATAGCGCGCGTATTGGGCGCCGTATCCGACGCGAACGCGCGGCAGCACCAGCCAGTTGTCGTACGCATACATGGCGCCGACGTTCCGACCCGCGTCGCTCATCGCCTGCAGCGCCTCGGTATTGGCACCCAGGTAGCGTTGTGCGCTGTACGACAGGCCGGCTTCGTACGCGTGTCTGGCATCCGGCTGACGCCGGTAAGATCCCGACGCGATCCAGGACGATAGATCGCCCTGGGTAATAGTTCCGCGAATCAGCCACTGACCGGTCTGACCGGGCACCAGGAGGGACATGTAGGCGACCGCGCGAGGAGTCGACGCGTCGAGAGCGAAAAGATCCTGCGGGCGATCAAACGCCGATGTGGTCAGCAGGTTGATCTGTCCGTTGAGCGGAAGGTCCGCGAACAACGCCGAGGCAAGGCGGGCAGGACTGCCGACCGCCCGGCCCAGATGGTGCAGAGAACCGCCGAAGAAGGAGTCGCCATCCGCTTCCGCGATCGACTCGCCGACGTCCTTCAGGACACTCCGTTTGGCGTGGCGCAGCCGCCACGCCCGCTCATCGTGGTCATGGGTAGCGGGCGTCACAGCCGGAATCGCTCCGCCGAGTCCCGCTGTCAGAACTGTTGGCGGTTCCGATGCACCCGCCGTTCGGGTCATCGAAAGAACGTATTCGGATCCCGGTGTGGCGCTGACCTGGACCACCCGCGCCCTCGCCGGCACATATCCCTGGAGATGGGCCCGCACCAGATACGGTCCAAGCGCAGCGTTGCGGATCAAGAAGCGGCCGTTCGCCTCTGTAACCGCAAAGAGCGTCGTTGCGCCAAGGGCTGACACCACGGCGCCGGGGAGCGGCTGACCCTTGTCGTCCGCCACAATCCCGCGAATTTCGCCCTGCGGGATGGAGGAGACGTGCGCGGTCGACTGCAGCGGCTTTCGGGCCGGTACTTGCGCAAAGAGAGGCGACGGCGCTGCAGTACCCAGCAGGAGCCCGAGAGCACACCAACGGGTGATGTTCCGGATCATCGGTCGCCTTTCAATCGCGGAGTCATGGAAATCGTCCGCGCGCTAGCCAGTCACCGTAAAAGTCACGTTCTGCGTAACAACCTTACCACTCGGTTTGTCCGTCACCTTGATTTCCAGCCGATAGTCCCCGGCGGGAAATGACATCAGCGGGACCACGAGACTTCCCGGAAGCTGATGACCCGCCGCCGCGTTGAACTCCGGAGGCAGTGTCTTCGCATTCAACTCCTGTGGCGCTGTCTTGTTGAAATATTTCTCCGCGCCATCCGGCTGCCTCACGTAGAAGCTGTAATCGATCGAGACGTCCGGCTTGCCGGCGGCGGACGCCGTGGCACCGTACACCCAGAAGATCACCTGCAGATCCCCGGATTTGGAGAACCTGCCCTCACGGGACGGCACGATGCGCATCGGGCCGAACACAAATGGGTTCGCCTCCTGTTCAGCTGGTGACAGCTGACCGCTCACGGGTTCGACCGTGCTCGCGAGAATGACGCTGCTCGTCTGAAGGTCGGCCTTATTAAAGTCCGGGGCGAGTACCGCATGACGAAGAAGGCCGGTCTTGGCGGCCGGCGTACCGGAGGAATTGGTCGGGGCGACCGAACGTTCCTTGACGGCGACGAACACTTCATAGTCGCCGGGCGGGAGCGCGATTGCGCGCGTGATGCGGCCGTCGGCAGGCTTCTGCAGGAAGTGCACGTTGTCCCAGACGTACTTCGGCGGCGCTGGCTGCTGCGACGGCTTATTGCCCCCAGCGGGCGCAGGGGGCGTCAACGCGGCGACAACGCTGGGCAACTGACCCTTTTCCACCGCGCGGATATAGATGCTGACTTCCGACGTTCTGATCGATGACGGCTCGAAGCTGACAGTAAACGGGATGTAGACGCCGTTCTGTCCTCTGATGAAGTGCGCCGATTCCCACTTGAGGGCGATATCGCCCTTCGTCGTATCGCCGACCTGGACGGCCTGATCTGCGACGATCGTCGCGTCCACCAGTTGCACCAGAGTGACTGTGTCCGGATCCGGCGTGCGCGCCGGCGCAGGCTGATTGGGATTGCCTCGCTGAGCAATGGCAGGGACTGCGGAAAGAAACAGCGCCAGGGCAACTCCAAGCCCGGGCAGCTGACGTATGTGCATGAACGCCTCTTACTTCCTTCCGCGGTCAGGGTCCCAGTTCGAATCCAATTACCCGAATCGATTGATGATCATAGGCACCGGCCAAAAGCCAAGTCAACGCTGAGCGACCTAACATCTTCAGCCGGCAACTGGCTGCTCGCAACCCTTCCGGGCCGGTCAAAACCACGTGCTAAGATCGCGACCCCGCACGTGGGCCTGCCCTGACCATGATCCTCGACGATGTCCTCGTCATTCTGCTTGCGGGTGGTGCCGGGGAACGCCTCTATCCGCTGACCAAAGAACGGGCGAAACCCGCCGTTTATTTCGGTGGACCGTACCGCATCGTCGATTTCACCCTTAGCAACTGCGTCAACTCGGGACTCCGGCGGATCTTCATCTGCACGCAGTACAAATCGCTCTCGCTGAACCGGCACATCCGGATGGGCTGGAATGTCGTTTCGGAAGAGCTTGGCGAATTCGTCGAAATCCTCGCCCCACAGAAGCGGGTCGGCGAGCATTGGTATCTGGGCACCGCCGACGCGGTCTATCAGAATCTCTACTCGGTCACTCGGGAGGCGCCAAGCCACGTCATCGTGTTGTCGGGGGATCACGTCTACAAGATGGATTACGCGAAGATGCTTCGCTACCATCTGGAGAAGGACGCCGACGCGACGCTGGCGACCATCGAAGTACCGATTGCCGATGCCCGCCGATTCGGGATCGTCGGCATCGACGGGACTGAGCGAGTCGTCGAGTTCCAGGAAAAGCCGACGCAGCCGTTGACCGCGCCGGGCGCGGCCGACGTGGCGCTCGCCTCGATGGGTATCTACATCTTCAAGGCGGATGTGCTCGTGCGCGCGCTGGAAGAAGATGCGACGCGCGCCGCCAGCGAGCACGACTTCGGCAGAAACATCATCCCTTCGCTGATCACCAAGGGACCGGTGTTTGCCTATCGGTTCTACGACGAGAACAAGAAGTCGTCGAAGTACTGGCGGGATATCGGAACGATCGACGCGTATTTCGATGCGAGCATGGATCTCTGCCAGGTGAACCCCGAGTTCAATCTCTATGACCCCGAATGGCCGCTGCGAACCTATCAGCCGCAGGCGCCGCCGGCCAAGTTCGTCTTCGCTGAACAAGGTCGCCGCTGCGGCCAGGCCCTGGACTCGATCATCTCGAGCGGCTGCATCATCTCCGGAAGCCGGATCAGCGGAAGCATCCTGTGTCCGAATGTTCGTGTGCACAGCTTCTGCGACATCGACCAGGCGATCCTGATGCCTGGGGTCCGGGTCGGGCGCCACGCACAGATTCACCGCGCGATCATCGATCGCGATGTGCTCATTCCTCGAGGCGCCTTAATCGGCTTCGACCCCGAGGAGGACCGTCGTCGACATACGGTCAGCGAAAGCGGGGTGGTCGTGGTGACCGCCGAAGATGATCCCTTCATTGGTCCGATCAGCGAGGAGGCACTGCGCGCGGAGGCAGATGCGGACCGCAGAGGGGCGGCGTCGACCTGACTATGCAGATTACCCGACTGGTCGCGCGGGAGATTCTCGACTCGCGCGGTAACCCCACGGTGGAAGTTGATGTCTGGGCGAACGGAGCGCTCGGGCGCGCAGCGGTGCCATCGGGCGCATCGACCGGTCAGCGCGAGGCATTGGAACTTCGCGACGGTGACAAGACGCGATACCTCGGCAAGGGGGTCCGCCGCGCGGTGGCCAACGTCAATGGAGAGATCGCGGACGCGGTCCGCGGGAAGACACTCGATCAGCGATCGCTCGACCGTCTGCTCATCGATCTTGATGGGACGCCATCGAAGAGCCGTCTCGGTGCAAACGCGCTGCTGGGAGTCTCCATGGCCGCGGCGCGTGCAGGAGCCGCTGCCGCGGGCATTCCTCTCTACCAGCATCTCGCTCAACTTGCCGGCACCGGGTCGGCGACACTGTTGCCGGTGCCGATGATGAACATCCTCAACGGCGGCGCACACGCAGATAGCAGCGTCGACTTCCAGGAGTTCATGGTCATGCCCGCCGGCATGCCATCGTTTGCCGAAGCGCTGCGCGCCGGCGTGGAAGTCTTTCATGCGCTGCGCGGCATTCTGAAGAAGGCCGGCCATTCAACAGGCGTCGGCGACGAGGGCGGGTTCGCGCCGAACCTGCGATCCAATCGAGAGGCTTTGGATCTCGTTCTTGAAGCCACCCGGGTCGCAGGGTTGAAGGCGGGAGACGAGGTATTTCTCGCCCTCGATGTCGCCTCGAGCGAACTGTGGCAGGACGGCAAGTACGTCTTCAGTAAATCGAAAGAGCCAACTCGAACACCCGCAGAAATGGTGGCGCTGTATGAAGACTGGACGCGACAGTATCCAATCGTGTCGATCGAAGACGGCGTCGCCGAAAGCGACTGGGACGGGTGGAAGGCGTTGACACGGGCGCTCGGTGATCGCGTGCAGCTGGTGGGCGACGATGTGTTCGTCACCAATCCGGAGATCCTCAAGAAGGGCATCGCCGAAGGCGTTGGCAACGCGCTGCTGGTCAAGCTGAATCAGATCGGCACGGTCACCGAAACGCTGGATGCGATGGCGCTCGCGCGCGGGGCGGGCTACGCAACGGTGATCTCCCACCGATCGGGAGAGACAGAGGACACCACCATCGCTGACCTCGCTGTTGGCACGTCAGCCGGACAGATCAAGACTGGGTCGGCGAGCCGCAGCGACCGCGTCGCGAAGTACAACCAGCTGCTGCGCATCGAAGAGGAGCTGGGAGCGTCGGCGCGTTACGCAGGTCGGGGCGCCATCCGGCAACTCACGCGCGCGTAGAACTGCAGGAGTGCCATAGCTTCCGCCTTCGGGCGGGAGGCAGGAGTCCGATGTTTCGTCTCGTTTTGCTTCGACACGGCGAAAGCACGTGGAACCAGGAGAACCGGTTCACCGGATGGGTCGACGTGGATCTCACGGAGAAGGGTCGCGCAGAAGCACGCGAAGCCGGTCGACTCATGGCAGCGGAAAAGTTCGAGTTCGACGTCGCCTACACGTCCGTCTTGAAGCGGGCGATCCGCACGCTCGGAATTGCACTGGATGAAATGGACATGGTGTGGATCCCGGTGCACAAATCCTGGCGGTTGAACGAGCGGCACTACGGCGCGCTGCAGGGATTGAACAAATCCGAGACAGCAGCAAAACACGGCGAGGCGCAGGTCAAAATCTGGCGGCGCAGCTACGATATCGCGCCGCCAGCGCTGCCTGACGACGATCCCACGCATCCATCTCACGACCGGCGCTACACGACGTCGATCCCGGACGATCAGATTCCGTCACGCGAGTCACTGAAAGATACGGTCGCCCGGTTCATTCCCTACTGGGAATCGACCATTGCGCCAGACATCAAGGCTGGCAAGCACGTGCTGATCGTGGCCCACGGTAACAGCCTGAGGGCGTTGGTGAAGTACCTGGACAACGTGTCGGACGACGAGATCGCCGAGCTGAACATTCCGACCGGCATCCCGCTCGTCTACCAACTCAATGACGACCTTCGCCCGTTGAGCAAGATCTACCTGGGAGATCCGGAAGCCGTCCGCGCAAAGGCGGCTGCCGTCGCAAATCAGGGGAAAGCCCGCTAGAAACAGAACGGGCGGCCGCGAGGCCGCCCGTTCAACTACAGACTACCAACTGCGGTCTAGTTGTTGTCGACCGTTTCTTTCGCTTCATCCGCGCCAATGCGGAGCGAGCGGAGGAAGCGACGGTCGTTGGTGGTGAGCTCGAACGCTTTACGCGCTGGGAGGAGCCTGGCCGGCGTGGTGATCTTGGTCACGGCCGCGCCATTGTTCCGATTCACGAAGCCAACGACGGCCTCGAGCGTGACGCGCATGTCGTACCCGGCTTCGCGGGCGCGCGCGCGGCATGCTTCAACCTGAGGATTCTCAGCCACGGCGGCGGCAATCGCGTCGGCCAGCTCTTTCGCGAACCGGTTGACGACGTCATCCATTCCTGCTCCTCCTAGTTACCCGCCGCCGGGCCGGGATCCGGGGCGTCTCCCGATCCGAACCTGTGCAGGCCGGGGAGGCGTGACAGGGATCGAGCGCCAAAGTGTTTCATTTATAGGGGGTTAGCCTTAATGAAGGCTCTTCGCAATTGTAGAGGCTGGATCTGAAGGTGTCAACAAAACGGCCTAGAATTCCGCCAACGACACCCATGGAAGACCCAGCACAGCCACCCTTCCAGACCCCCGGCAACGTCTCATTCACACCCTCAGATATCGGACTGCCGGGCCGGTTTCCCTACACGCGAGGCATCCAGCCGACCATGTATCGCGGCCGGCCATGGACGATGCGCCAGTACGCCGGGTTCGGCACGGCCGCCGAGTCGAATCGACGCTACCGATATCTGCTTGAGCACGGCGTCACCGGGCTGAGCGTCGCCTTCGACCTGCCCACTCAGATCGGATACGACTCCGATCACGCCCTGGCACGTGGAGAAGTTGGTCGTGTCGGCGTCGCCATCGATTCGGTGGACGACATGACCGCCCTCTTCGATGGCATCCCGCTCGATCGCGTGTCGACATCGATGACGATCAATGCCACCGCGCTGATCCTCCTCGCGATGTACGTCGCTGCGGCACGCCGGCAGGGCGTGGACTCGGGTGGGCTGACCGGCACGGTTCAGAACGACATCCTGAAGGAGTACGTGGCCCGCGGAACTTACATCTACCCGCCGCGGCCATCACTCCGAATCGTCACCGACATTGTGTCGTTCTGCGCGCGCGAGCTGCCGCAATGGAACCCGATCTCGATCAGCGGCTATCACATCCGTGAGGCGGGCTCGACGGCGATGCAGGAAGTGGCGTTCACGATCGCAGACGCGATCGCGTACGTGCAGGCCTGTATCGCCGCGGGGCTGGACGTGAACGTCTTCGGTCCACGCCTGTCTTTTTTCTTCAACGCGCACAACGACTTCCTGGAGGAAATCGCCAAGTTCCGCGCCGCGCGACGGCTCTGGGCGCGAATCATGCGCGATCGCTTCGGCGCCACCAACCCACGCGCCCAGCAGTTGCGGTTTCACACTCAGACGGCCGGCAGTACGCTGACGGCACAGCAGCCCGACAACAACATCGTACGCGTGGCACTGCAGGCGTTGTCGGCGGTGCTCGGCGGCACTCAATCGCTGCACTGCAACGGGAGGGACGAAGCGCTTGCCATTCCCACCGAGGAAAGCGCGGCTATCGCCTTGCGCACGCAGCAAATCCTGCTGTACGAAAGCGGCGTGGCAAACACGATCGATCCGGTCGGAGGGTCTTACACGATCGAGGAACGCACGACGGCGATCGAAACCGGTGCGACGGCGTTACTCGCACGGATCGATGCGCTTGGCGGTACACTGACCGCCATCGAAAGCGGCCACATTCAGCGTGAGATTCGCGAATCCGCGTACCGCGCGCAACAGGCGATCGATCGCGGCGCGGCGGTCGTCGTCGGCATGAACAGATACAGCGACGACAGTCACGCGTACGATGCCGAGGTGTTTCGCGTCGATCCCGAAATGGAGCAGACACAAATCGAACGCGTTCGAGCCGTTCGGGCATCGCGCAGCGAGAGCGACTGGCGTCACGCGCTGGCGGGCGTCGAGGAAGCGGCCCGGAGCGGCGATAACCTTATGCCCCCGGTGATCACCGCGGTGGAGAATCGGGCGACCGTCGGTGAAATCGCCGACGCGCTACGCCGGGTGTTCGGGGAGTACCAGGCTGCCGACTGAGATGACACCGTTGCTGGACGTGCAGGACCTGACCGTGGTCTTCGAGGGCTCTCGTGCGCCCGTCACGGCGGTTGACCACGTCAGCTTTCAGCTCGCGGCAGGCGAGACGCTCGGACTTGTCGGCGAATCCGGCAGCGGGAAGTCCGTCACCGCATTCTCCATCCTTCGTCTGGTCCAGCCTCCCGGTCGTATCGTGGGCGGTCGGGTGCTGTTCGAAGGACGCGACCTGCTCTCGCTCCAGGAATCCGAGATGCGTCAGGTACGCGGCGCCCGGATCTCGCTGATTTTTCAGGAACCGATGACCGCGCTCAATCCCGTCATGCGCGTCGGCGATCAGATTGCCGAGGCCTTGACGGTGCACGGACTGGCCGACGCGCGCGAGGCACGAGCGCGCGCCGTGGAGCTGCTCGACGCGGTGAAGATCGCCGATCCGGCGCGACGCGTCCGCGACTATCCGCACCAGTTGTCCGGGGGCATGCGTCAGCGCGTGATGATCGCCATCGCGCTCGCCTGTCGGCCGCCACTCATCATCGCGGACGAACCCACGACGGCGCTCGATGTCACGATCCAGGCCCAGGTGCTGGAGCTGCTGCGCGAGCTGAAAGAACGGTTTCATCTCGCACTGCTGCTGATCACGCATGACTTCGGCGTCATTGCCGAGATGGCCGATCGCGTCGCCGTGATGTACAAGGGGCGGATCGTCGAAACCGGGCCCGTCCGTCAGATTCTCCGCCAACCCGCACACGACTACACGCGCGCGCTGCTGGCGGCGGTCCCCGGGACGAAGTGATGCCGCCGCTGCTGGAGGTGCGTCGGCTCGTCAAGCACTTCACCCGCAAGCAGGGCTTGCTCGCGAAGCCGTCGGTCGTGCGTGCCGTTGACGACGTGAGCTTCTCAATCGAGCAAGGCGAGATGTTCGGCCTGGTCGGCGAATCAGGCAGCGGAAAAAGCACGACCGGGCGCTGCATTCTGCGACTGATCGAGCCGTCTTCTGGAGAGGTGCTGTTCCGCGGAGAAAACGTGCTGGCGTTTTCAACGTCCCGCATGCGGCAGGCGCGCCGCGACATGCAGATCGTCTTTCAGGACCCATACTCGTCGCTGAATCCGCGAATGCGCGTGCGCGAGATCGTCGAGGAGCCGCTCGTCATTCACGGCCTGGGTTCACGGATCGAACGGCGCGCACGTGCCGAGGAATTGTTCAACCTCGTGGGACTCGAACCGGACCATCTCCATCGCTACCCGCACGAGTTCAGCGGCGGGCAGCGGCAGCGGATCGGCATCGCCCGTGCCCTCGCCTTGAATCCAGCGCTGATCATTGCGGACGAGGCGGTCTCGGCGCTCGATGTCTCCATTCAGGCACAGGTCGTAAAGCTGCTCCTCGATCTGCAGCAGCGACTGAGGCTCACGTACTTGTTCATCGCGCACGATCTGCGGCTGGTCGAAGACATCTGCAACCGTGTCGCGGTGATGTATCTGGGAAAGATCGTGGAGCTCGGCGAAACCCGCGCATTATTCAGCGCGCCGACGCACCCGTACACCCGCGCACTGCTCAGCGCGATTCCCACGCTCGATCCAGACGCCGTCCGGAAGCGAATCGATCTGGATCCGCGGAGCTTCGATCGAGAGGCGCCGCTGCGCCAGATCGCCGCCGGACACTGGGCGGCCGTCTAGCTGGTGAGTTGCGCCGTGACCGGCTGCTGGACGTCCTTCTCGATCTGGCCATCCCGCAGATGAATGGCACGGCGCGCGTACGCAGCAATGTCTGCTTCGTGCGTGACGAGGATGATCGTATTGCCGGCTGAGTGCAGCTTGGCGAATAGCGCCATGATCTCGTTGCCGGTCTTGGAGTCAAGGTTGCCGGTCGGCTCGTCGGCGAGCAGGATGGACGGATTGTTCACCAGCGCTCGAGCGATCGCGACGCGTTGACGCTGACCGCCTGACAGCTCGTTCGGACGATGGGTCATGCGTCCAGAGAGCTCGACCTTATCGAGTGCGGCCTTCGCGCGCACCTGACGATCCTTCGCCGGCACTGCCGCATAGACCAGCGGCAGCTCCACGTTGTGCAGCGCCGACGCGCGTGGCAGCAGGTTGAACGTCTGGAACACGAACCCGATCTCCTCGTTGCGGATTCGCGCCAGCTCGTTGTCGTTCATCTGGCCGACCTGCTTGCCGTTCAGCAAATAGCTGCCCTTCGTGGGTGTGTCGAGACAGCCGATCAGGTTCATCAGCGTCGATTTGCCGGAGCCTGACGGCCCCATGATGGCCACGTACTCGCCGCGTTCGATCTCCATCGACACACCGCGCAGCGCGTGGATCTCCTCCGAACCCATCACATAGGTCTTCCACAGGTCGCGGGTTTCGATCAGGGCCATCGGGTAAGCGCGCCTCCGGTAAGCGTTACGGCGGCTGCGCGATCTTCGTTCCGGGCTCGTCAGTGCTCGTCCTGGTATTGCTCTTTGAGCCGGGCGACGACCGCCGGATCCGCCAGCGTGGTCGTGTCGCCAAGCGTCTTGCCCTCGGCGATATCCCGCAGGAGCCGTCGCATGATCTTGCCGGATCGCGTCTTCGGCAAATCCGCCGCAAAGATGATGTCGTCGGGACGCGCAATCGCCCCAATCTTCTTGACCACGTGCTCCTTCAGCTCGGCGATCAGCATCTCAGAGCCTGCATTTCCCTCTTTCAGAGTCACAAACGCCGCTACGGCCTGACCCTTGATTTCGTGCGGCCGACCCACGACGGCGGCCTCTGCCACACGTGGATGATCGACGAGCGCGCTCTCGACTTCCATCGTTCCGATCCGGTGACCCGCCACGTTGAGCACATCGTCCACCCGGCCGAGCAGCCAGAAGAAACCGTCGGTATCGCGCTTGGCGCCGTCGCCGGTGAAATAGATGTCCGGAGTCCATCGACTCCAGTACTGGGTCACGTATCGATCCGGGTCGCCGTAAATGCCACGCAGCATGGCCGGCCACGGCCTGGTCAGCGCCAGCAATCCGCCGCCAGCGCCGTCGAGGCTCTCGCCCTTTTCGTTCTTAATCTCCGCTTTGATGCCTGGAAACGGCAGCGTCGCCGATCCGGGCTTGGTGCTGACGATCCCCGGCAGCGGCGTGATCATGATCGCGCCCGTCTCCGTCTGCCACCAGGTGTCCACCACAGGACATCGCTCGCCACCGATGTAACGGTGATACCACACCCACGCTTCGGGATTGATCGGCTCGCCGACGGAGCCGAGCAGCCGCAAGCTCGAGAGGTCACGGCCAGTCGGCCACTGCGTCCCCCATCGCATGAATGCGCGAATGGCCGTCGGCGCCGTGTAGAAGATCGTGACGCCGTATCGCTCGATGATTTCCCAGAACCGATCCTTCTTCGGCCAGTCCGGCGCGCCCTCATACATGACGACCGTGGCACCGTTGGACATCGGGCCGTAGACCACGTAGCTGTGTCCCGTCACCCAACCGATGTCCGCCGTGCACCAGTACACGTCGTCTTCCTTGAGATCGAAGACCCACTTCGTTGTCGCGTACGTCCCGACGAGATATCCACCGGTTGTGTGAACGATCCCTTTGGGCTTCCCGGTGGTGCCTGATGTGTAGAGGATGTAGAGCATGTCCTCTGCGTCCATCGGCTCGGGCTCGCATGTGTACGATGCGTCGAGCATCAGCCGGTGGTACCAATGGTCGCGCCCCTCTGTGATGTGCACGGGCACGGGCGACCCATGCAGCCGCTGGACAATCACAACGTGCTTGATCGATGGTGTGCCGGTGAGCGCCTCATCCGCCATCTGCTTCAGCGGAACGACCTGTCCGCGGCGCCAGCCGCCGTCGGCAGTGACCAGCACGGTCGCCTGCGCGTCATTGATGCGATCCCGCAGCGACTCGGAGCTGAAACCACCAAAGACGACCGAGTGCACCGCGCCGATGCGTGCGCACGCCAGCATGGCGATCGCCAGCTCAGGGATGAGCGGCAGATAAAGCGCCACACGATCTCCGCGCTTCACGCCGAGACCCTTCAGCACATTGGCGAATTGACTGACCTGGCGGTACAGGTCGAAATACGTCAGTGTCCGGCGATCACCTGGCTCCCCTTCCCAGACAATGGCGGCCTTGTTCCGTCGCGGGCCACGGACATGACGGTCAACGCAGTTGACGCTCGCATTCAGCTTCCCGCCGATAAACCACTTCGCGTGCGGAGGCTTCCATTCCAGGACTCGCGTCCAGGGTGTGGACCACTCGAGCTCTTTCGCGAAGTTCTCCCAGAACCCCTCCGGATCGGCTTCGGCGCGGGCGTACACCGCGTCGTCACGCACGTTGGCTTCGGCGCGAAACGCCGCGGCTGGCTCGAATGTGCGATCTTCTTGAAGGAGATCGGCGATCTCAGCGAGCGGCTTGCTGTCTGCCATGGTTAAGGGAGCGGGGGAGGATTGATCGGGCCTCCGAGTGCAGGGGGAACGTCCTTCTTGAAGTAGGCTGCGCCGATGGCTCCCCCGACCGCGGCGAAGAGGGAGCCGAAGATCAACATCATGGCGAATCCGAACAGGCTTCCTCCTGTGCGGTTGGCCTCGGCGGTTTCGAGAAAGTCCTGAACTTCCGGGGGCAAATCCCGGACGTTGCGCATCAGCTCACCGACAAAACGCGTCTGAATGGGCGAGAGTGCTGAATCGACAGCGAACCAGACACACGAACCGATCAGGCCCGCCAAGAGCCCGATGCGTGCGCCTTGCGCCAGCGTGAGCGACACCGGCTGATTCTGCTGCTGCAGGTAGGCTGCGAGCAGGCCTCCGCCAATGATCCACAGACAGCAGCAGTTGCATATCTGCACGACGGGCAGCGCAGACAACACGCCGATGAAAAGACCGCCGAGCAGCGCAGGCATCGAGGCTTAGTCGTAATACTCGCGGCCGAGGTGCGTGATCAGCTCCTCACCGCGCATGAAGCGCAGCGTGTTCTTCAACTTCATCAACTGGATGAAGAGGTCGTGCTCCGGATACACCTCGGGAGCATGCATCGGCGCCTTGAAGTAGAAGGACAGCCATTCCTGAATACCCGACATCCCGGCGCGCTTTGCCAGATCAAGGAACAGCGCGGAATCGAGCACAATCGGCGCGGCGAGAATGCTGTCGCGACAGAGGAAGTTGATCTTCAACTGCATCGGGTACCCCAGCCAGCCAAAGATGTCGATGTTGTCCCAGCCCTCTTTATTGTCGCCACGCGGAGGGTAGTAGTTGATTCGGACAACGTGGGTCAGGTCTTTGTACAGCTCCGGATAGAGGTGCGGCTGGAAGATGTAATCGAGCGCGGACTTCTTGCTCTCTTCCTTGGTTTTGAATGACTCGGGGTCGTCGAGCACTTCACCGTCGCGGTTGCCGAGAATGTTGGTCGAGTACCAGCCCCGAACTCCGATCAACCGGGCTTTGAGACCGGGCGCGATGATCGTCTTGATCAGCGTCTGGCCCGTCTTCATGTCGTTGCCTGCGAGCGGGGCCTTCGTCCGTGCCGCAAGCTCCAGCATTGCCGGAATGTCAGCGGTCAGGTTCGGCGCCGCGTTCGCAAACGGAATCCCCTCGCGGATGGCGGCGTACGCGTAGACCATGCTCGACGGGATGGAGTCGTCGCTCTGGTCGAGCGCCTTCTCGAATGCCGAGACTGACGCATGGGCCGCGGTCTGCGTCATGAACACTTCGGTACTGCCCGTCCAGATCATCACCAGACGGTCGCAGCCGTGCCTGGACTTGAACGCCCGGATATCGGCGACCACCTGTTCCGCCAGGTCACGTTTGTTCTTGCCTTTCTTGACGTTCGGGCCGTCCAGCCGCTTCACATAACGCTGGTCGAATACCGCGGGCATCGGCTTGACTGCCTCGAGCTCGCTGCGGACCTGATCGAGCTGGGCCGGGTCGAGGACGCCAGCGGTGCGAGCCGCGGCATAACAGTCCTCCTCGAAGATGTCCCAGCCCCCAAAGACGATGTCATTCAGGTCCGCCAGCGGGACAAACTCGTTAATCTTGGGGGCGCGAGCCTCGGTGCGCTTGCCGAGCCGGATCGTGCCCATCTGGGTCAACGAACCGATTGGCAGCGCCAGACCCTTGCGAATCGCAAGCACGCCGGCGATGGTGGTGGTGGCGACGGCGCCCAGGCCCACGAGCAACACGCCAAGCTTGCCGCGTGCGGGCGCTACGTCCAGTGGTGGAGTCACAATCGGGCACTATATCATGAGGAAATGCGCATGTTTTTGCGCAAAAGCCGTATAGAACGTGACCCGCTCGCGGTGACGATGAGCGGCGTTCGGCTCGGCGAAAAAGCGCTTCAAATCGGCGAGGGCGACGTTCGCGTCATGACCCTTATTGCCACCAGGACGGGCCTTACCGGGAGAGCGGTGATCGTTCTCCTGGATGAACAATCCGCTGGCCGAGTACGCAGAGCCCTCGACGACGAGGGTGCGCTTGCCGAAGTGGGCGTGGTGGACCAGGGAGTCCCCCCAGACGACGCTGCTTTCGACGTGATCGTCGTGCACGACGTGCAGAAGACCATCGCCTCGCCACACGCTGCGGTTCGGTCAGGATGGCTGCAGCTCTGTCAGCGGACGCTTCGCGGCGGCGGCCGCATTATCACGATCGAGCCAGGATCTCCGGTCGGGGTCCGCGGCTGGTTTCGCGGCGTGAAAGACGCCGGGGCGTCTGCTGGGTCGGAGGCCACGCTCGCATCGGCCGGTTTTGGGGGCGTCCGGATCCTCGGCGATCGCGAGGGCCTTCGCTTCGTCGAGGGCTACAAGAAGCCGGATTAGAGGACAGCCCAACCGTCACGGTGAGTCGTCACAAGTTCAGTCCCACCCGTAAATTGCGCCTGATTTGACTGGTCACCGTGAGGCAAGAGATTTGCCTCGTGAGGCCCTATTCATGTCCGCGAGTCTCCAGGACGTCTATACGGCCGAAGAGGTGGCGCGCGCAGCAGGCGTCCCGGTTGACACTGTGAGGGCGCTGATTGCCTCGGGCGGGCTGCGTCGGATCGGCGGAACGCCCTTTATTGCGGCGGAAGACGCCGTCGTCGCGGGTCGTCGACTCCGCGAAAACATCAACGCCGCGCTGGCGCAGGCTCCGCCTGCCGTGGATGAACCTCT
>Ga0070670_100000766_pt1 | contig 24964 bp, 23 predicted proteins | sample KBSS63metaG_FD_64665 | JGI IMG/M metagenome (GOLD analysis project Ga0070670, IMG submission 64665) | Switchgrass rhizosphere microbial communities from Kellogg Biological Station, Michigan, USA - KBS S6-3 metaG | ecosystem: Host-associated > Plants > Roots > Rhizosphere > Soil ... | reverse complement strand
GTTGGTTCCCGGACGTGACATGCTGTTAACCAGGCCAGCCTGGACTGGATCGCCGACCCCGGCGAGTACGATCGGGATCGTGCTGGTGGCCTGCTTGGCAGCCACCGCGGCTCTGGTGCCGGACACGACAAGAACATCAACATTGAGTCCTACCAGCTCGGCAGCAAGCTGAGGCAGTCGATCCAGTTGCCCGTCGGCATACCGATATTCCAAAGAGATGTTCCTGCCCTCGACGTAGCCGAGCCGGCGTAATCCCTGCCACAAGTTGTCTTCGCGTGACGCGTTCAAAGCGTGGGTGGTGGAAACCAGGACGCCGATCTTCCAGACCTTCCCAGGTTGTTGCTGCGCGTTGGCTGGGAGTACGACGGCTAGGAATAGAGCGCTGGAGAAAAGCGCAGCACGACAATTCGAAAGCTGTCGACAAAAAACTATGACCATAATCATTTCTCCTTTACTTTCTTTCACCCAGAAAGTAGCACGGAAAGTTTAAAAAGCTTATCCGCCGAAGGAATGAGAAATTGGCCGATAATCTTACTTGATGACCTTGTCTGTGCGTACAGCAGGTTCGGCGGATCCACCGGCTCTCTTGTCGACCCGTTTGCTGGTCCTCTGATGCATTTCTTTTGCCCCAAATCAAAAATCGGCAATCGAAAATCTAAAATTATCGAATTACCCGATCGGCTCTGGCCAAAACGTTGGGTGGCAGTGTCAGCCCGATTTGTTTAGCGGTTTTGAGGTTGATCACCAGCTCAAACTTGGTTGGCTGCTCGATGGGCAATTCCGCGGGATTGGCGCCTTTCAAAATCTTATCCACGTATGTGGCCGCGCGCCGGTAGAGATCGGCTATCACTGGACCGTAAGCGATCAAACCCCCTTCTTGAGCGAATTGATTCGAGGGGTACATGCCAGGTAAATGCTGCTCGAGCGCCAGCTCGACGATGCGCTTTGAATTCAGAGTCATCACCGGACTTTGTAGTACAAGTAGCGCCTGGGGCCTAACTTTTGGCATATTGGCAAACGCCTTTTCGATTTCGGCCAAACTTCGGACTTTGTACGGAAGGAGCTGTACACCGACAGTTTTCGTGATTTTTTCTGCCTCATCATAGGATGGATTACCGCTCGTCGTGTCCGCCGCCGAATAAGAAACAGCAATGGGGTTCCAAAGGTAGGCCAAGCGCGTCATTTTCGGAAACGTCTCTTTCAGAATCTCCACGCGTTTCCCGCTTAGATCTTCCTCGATAATACTGAGTCCCGTGACATTGTGCCCAGGTTTCGCCAAACCGTCGGCGAGACCTGATTTGACCGGGTCTGCGCCGGTCGTTAGTACAATCGGTATCGTCTTTGTGGCTTGTGCAGCCGCCCGAGCGCTGTTTCCCGACGTAGTGACAATGACGTCGACCTTCAGCTGAACCAATTCAGTTGCAAGCGCAGGAAGGCGATCCACCTTGCCCTCCGCATAACGATAATCCAGGACAATGTTTTTGCCTTCGCTGTATCCACGCTCTCGGAGGCCTTGCTTGAATGCTTCCAGGTGGGGTTGATCGCGTCCGCCGATGAAAAGAATGCCGACGCGTGGCATTTTTGACTGCGCCTGAGCGTACGAGCCAAACGCAAAGAGCACGGCGCAAAGAGCAAGACAAAAAACTTCATTGCTCGTAAAGGTCTTAATCGAAAATCTGAAAATAAAAATCCAAAATTGCTTCACTTGAGCACCTTATCCGCCCGCGCGAGCACATTCGGCGGAATCGTGAGACCGATCTGTTTCGCGGTTTTCAAGTTGATCACCAGCTCGAATTTTGTCGGTCGCTCTACCGACAGATCGGCTGGTTTTGCACCTTTGAGGATTTTATCTACATAGGTGACGGCGCGCCTGTCCAAGTCGAAGACGTTCACGCCGTAGGCCATAAGCCCACCAGCTTCGACAAAGCGATCATCGTGGAAAATCATCGGGAGCCGGTTCTTTGCCGCGAGTTCAACAGTCTGTGTTCGCTGAGCAGAGAGGATGCCGCTCGTTAGCGTAAGGAGTGCGTCAGCCCGCCACCTGTTTGCGGCTCCAAATGCCGTCTCAATATCTTTGGAATCTAAAACGTCTAGGTATTGAAGCTGTAACTTAAACGCCTTTGCGGCGCGTTCGTTCTCTCTTGCCACTTGCGCGTAACCCGGGTTCGTTGAAGTCCCGAGGACGGCCACGCGGGAAAGCTTGAAGACGATCTCTCTCAGAATTTCCAGCCGCTTGCCGCTTAACTCCGGGGCAAAGTTGGCCAGTCCAGTGATGTTTCCGCCAGGTCGGGCCAAGCTGGCGACGAAACCGTCGCCAGCAGGATCGGGATCATTCGTCATAATAATGGGAATCATAGAAGTTGCTTCCTTCGCGGCACGGGTTGACTGCGGACCAGCCGTGACGATAACCTCTACCCTAAGCCGCACAAGTTCAGTCGCAAGCCCAGTCAGGCGATTTAGTTTTCCCTCCGCATATCGAGATTCGATGACAATATTTTTACCCTCGATGTAGCCCCGCTCGCGCAGAGTTTGGCGAAATGTCTCCATGCGGGCCGCGATAGAGGAAGGCGATTCACCTGTTAGGTATCCAATCAGCGAAACTTTCGCGGATTGCTGCGCGTTGGCCACAGGCCCGATCACGAACTGAAACACGATTACGGAAAGTGCTACCCATTTTCGATTTTCGATATTTCGACGTCGCTCAGTACAGGTTTTGGATTTCCGATTGTTGAAAAAGGAATCGGAAACTCGATGAAGGGAAATTGTTTCATGGGTCTTTTGACCAATCGAAAATCGGCAATCTAAAATTGAAAGTCCGGTCATTTAATGACTCGATCCGCTCTTGCCAGCACGTTTGGCGCGATCGTAACGCCGATCTGCTTAGCGGTTTTGAGGTTGATCGCAAGTTCAAACTTGGTTGGCTGTTCAACCGGAAGATCGCCAGGGTGGGCGCCCTTGAGGATTTTGTCCACATAGACAGCTATGCGTCGATAGGTGGCGGTGCGGTTGGCGCCATAGTACATGAGTGCCCCGGCATCTACAGGTTCACTCCTGCTGTACACGGACGGTAATCGACTGTTTAATCCAAAGGACACGGTTCGTTTCTCGATGGCCTGCATCTGCCGGCTGTCGGTGCAATAAAGTCCATCGGGGCGCTGTTTGCCCATTGAGGCAAATTCCTTCTCCAATCCGTTCGCGTCGCGAACGGGCCAAGGCTGAATGATTACGCCCAGCGGGCGCGCTGCCACCGAAAGGACCTCATTCAGCTCGCGCTCGTTACTCGGATTAGCGGGGTCGAGGTCGTAGAGAACCGCGACACGACCAAGTTTAGGGACGGCTTCTTTGAGCAGCTCCAATCGTTTTCCACCGAACTGTCTGTTGAGTAGCGTCATACCGGTGACATTACCACCGGGCCGGGCAAGGCTTTCGACTAAGCCAGCCTCGACGGGATCCGCTCCGTCGCCTGTCATAACAATGGGAATCGTTGTGGTCGAATTTTTGGCTGCTCGGCTCTGCGTCGGGCCTCCCGCGACAATGATGATATCGACCTTGAGTTGCACTAGTTCGGCAGCAAGTTGAGGAGCCCGATCGGCCCTTCCCTCTGCGTACCGGTACTCGATGATAATGTTCTGTCCTTCTAAGTAGCCGAGCTCCCGCAGAGCCAGCCGAATTGTCTCGGCACGGGCGGACTCACGAACTGGATTGCTGTCAGAAAGGTATCCTAAACGAACGATTTTTTTCGGCTGCTGCGCCTGAGCCGAAGAGCAAAGCGCAAAGAGCACGACGCAAAGCGTGCACGGGGCAAAGAGCGAAGCGCTAAGCGTCTTTCTGGTCTTTGACTTCTGATTGCTGATCGTTGTCAATTGATCACTCGACCGGCATTCGCGTTCTGTCGATCGAAAATCGGCAATCTAAAGAGGGTCATTTAATTACTTGATTGGCTCGTTCCAACACGCGAACTGGAATTGTCAGACCGATCTGTTTCGCCGCTTTCAGATTGATAATGAATTCAAATTTGGTCGGTTGTTGTACAGGCAGGTCGCCGGGCTTGGCTCCCTTGAGAATGCTGTCGACATAATGGGCGGATCGGCGGAACAGGTCAGCATAGTCTACGCCGTAGGACATTAAGCCGCCCTCGTCAACGAACTCCTTCTCGAAATAAATAGCAGGCAAGTGATGCTTACCGACGAGCGCCACGACCATCTTCCTCTCGGCAAAAAACCGTGGAGACGCTGTGGTCATAATTGCTTTGACTTGCTTTTGGTTTGCAGCTTGCAATGCGTTTTCCAGACCTTTTTCATCGATCTTGGTGTCGAACTCTTCCAGCTTTATCTTTAGCGCCAGAGCTGCGGTTCTTAGGTCTTTTACTTGGAGATTGTTTGCCAGGTCGGCTCCTGCACCCTTGAGAACGCCAACTCCGGTGAGGTTGGGAACTGTATCCTTGAGCACCTCTAGTCTCTTGGTATTAAGGTCGGGTGATAAACCGGAAAAACCCGTGACATTGCCCCGGGGATATGCCAGGCCGGCGACTAAACCCGCGCCGACCGGGTCACCGACGTTGGTCATTACGATGGGAATGGTACTGGTGGCGTTTTTGGCTGCCGTTGCAGGTACTGTCCCACTGACTACAACCACGTCAACTTTGAGACGGACTAGCTCGGCCGCAAGCTCAGGGGCACGCGCAAGGTTCTGCTCCAGAAAGCGCTGCTCAATCGTGAAATTGTTTCCCTCGATCCAGCCGAGATTTCTTAACTCGTCCCGAAACGCATCCACGAGCACCGCACTGGTGGATGCACTGCTTGGATCGAGATAACCGATGCGGAAAACCTTGCCGGCTTGCTGCGCCTCAACTAAGCCAGTATGCAGAAAGGCAATCAGCAGCAAGCAGAAGAGGCTGATTCGCCATGTATTTGTGCTCTTATTGCCTGTTGACGGTAGCTTGTTCTGAGGGATCTCGAACGACCTGATACCTGTTTTCACAATCACCCGAGCCGTCTGCGCGAATACATTCGATGGAATCACGTCGATTTTGGATTTTAGATTCGAAGTTACCTTACTCCTCACGCTTTACCCCTCACCGAACGACTCTGTCCGCTCTCGCCAAAACGTTAGGTGGAATCGTCAATCCGATCTGCTTGGCTGCTTTCAAGTTGATGGCCAAGTCGACCTTCGTGGACTGCTGCACGGGCAGCTCCGCTGGCTTTTCTCCCTTCAGGATACGATCAACGTAACCCGCCGCGCGTCGATACTGATCGACGACATCGGGGCCATAAGAAATTAATCCACCATCGGCCACGAAATATCTAAACGGATAGATTGCCGGCAGCTTCATTCGCGCCGTTGTCCGAATGATCAACTGCCGATGAATAATAGCCTGGCCGTTCGGCGTCACAATCACACCGCCATTGGGCTCCCGGCCGAATTCGTTTAAGCCATCTTCAATTTCGCGGGCGTCGTTCAAATCAATTGGCCTCGCCTCCACGCCAAGCGACGAAGCCACCGCTTGGATGGCGCCGAACTGCGCCGTGCCAGCGCGATTGTTCGAATCGCGTAGCACCGCGGTCCGGGTCATGTGCGGTGCGATTTGCTTAAGCAGTTCCAGCCATTTGGTGCTGATATCGAATTCAAAATTCATAAAACCCGTCGCATTACCGCCCGGTTTAGCGAGACTCTTAACAAATCCGGCTCCGACGGCATCAGAGACCTGAACGAATACAATCGGGATAGTCTGCGTTGCCCGCTGGAGCGGCCCAACACCCATCGCGCCGCCGGCGCCCAATATCACGTCAGGTGCAAGAGCAACGAGTTCACCCGCATACTTGCGCGCGCGCTCGGCATCGCCTCCGTTCCAACGGTAATCAATCCTGAGATTGCGCCCGACGGTCCAACCGAGCTTCTGTAGGCTTTGAACAAATGCGTCAAGATAGATTTTTGATTCCGGGTCGTTCTCCTTAAGGTACATTAGAACTCCAACGTGTCGTGTGCCAATTGCCGGCTGGGCATTAACCCGAATTGGCCATGTCAGCACAATGATGGCCACGAGCTTGATCAAATTACGAAGGTTCATTAACTGTCTCCCACGCTGCCGTCGATGTCCCATCTCCGGTTGACTCGTGTCCAATACCTGTTGCTTCATTTGATCACTCGGTCCGCTCGTGCCAACACGTTGGGAGGAATTCTGAAAATTTTAGATTTTGGATTTTTGATTTTAGATTGACAGATCATCGGATTACGCGATCTGCTCTAGCTAAAACGTTAGGCGGAATGGTCAATCCGATCTGCTTAGCAGTCTTTAAATTGATCACCAGCTCGAATTTCGTGGGCTGCTCGATTGGAAGGTCTGCCGGCTTGGCGCCTTTCAAGATCTTGTCGACATAAGTGGCAGCGCGGCGAAAAAGGTCGGGGAAGTGCGCTCCATAGGACATCAGTCCGCCGACGTCGACAAACTCTGTCGAGCCGTACATGGCCGGCAGCCTGCTCGACTGCGCAAAGTCCACAATTCGCTTTGCATTGCCGATTGTGAGGGCATCCTGCAACACCACCAGTGCACCGAGGTGGTGGGTGGTTGTCGAGTTGAGTTGTGGATCGAAATCCTTTGGCTTTTTCACTTCCAAAGAATATAACTTCAGTCCAAGCGCTTTAGCCACGGTCTCCGTCTCTTTGAAATCGAGGGCTTTGACCGGATTGCTGGCATTCCAAAGAACAGCGATTTGCGCATTCTTCGGTTGAATTTCGTTTAGCAGCTCCAGTCTTTTTCCGCTCAACTCGGGGCTCGTATCCACGAAGCCCGTAACATTTCCTCCCGGCCGAGCGAGGCTCGCGGCGTGCCCGGTCACGATGAGATCGCCGGTAACGCCCACCACGATCGGAATATTTGGGTTGACTTGTTGCACGGCGCCAATCGCTGCTTCTCCATGGGTCACGACAAGAGCGACTTTGGAATCGATCAATTCCCGAGCAAGCGCGGAAAGGCGGTCGAATTTTCCATCGGCGTAACGATATCGATAGTGATATTCTTTCCCTCTTCATAACCAAGCTCCCGCAATCCTAGGCGGAATCCTTCAATTCGATTGGCCAGGGCTGAAGCCGAGACCGCGCCGAGAAATCCTATTCGCGGGGTTTTGGTCGGTTGCTGTGCTTGCGCGGAAACGCAAACCGCAAAGAGTATGGTGCAGAGCGTTATAATTTTTATGCTTTTCAATGTTCTACTCACGCCTATTTAATCACCCGATCCGCTCTCGCCAGCACGTTAGGAGGAATCGTCAGTCCAATTTGTTTGGCCGTTGCCAGATTAATGACCAGCTCTAATTTATCGACGGTTTCAATTCGTAGATCGCGCGGCTGAGCACCGGCAATGATCTTCTGTACGTATCCTGCCGAAAGGCGTCCTACTTCTCGGAAATTTTGACCGTAGCTGGCGAGCGCTCCCATGGCGACTGCACTTTGCTCGGAAAACATCGTGGGGAGATTTTTGAGCTGCGCCATTTCTATGACCAAATCTGCATGGCTATTTACCATTGCGTCTGAAATGTAGAAGTAAGCGTCTGCTTGTTTCGGTTTGATAGTTTCAAGTTGCTGACGTAACTCGTCTACGGACGCGGCCTGCCGATCGATCAGTTGGAGATGAAGCTGTTTGGCCGCTGCACGGCTCAACTCGGCCGCTTCGCGGCTGCTGCGGTTATTAGGGTTGTATAAGATCAGCACCCGATTAAGTCTCGGGAGTATCTCCTTGAGAATTTCAAGCCGTTTCGCGGTGAGATCTGTCGTCGAGTACTGAACACCCGTAAGTCTGCCGCCGGGCTTCGCAAAACTCTGCACAAGTCCGCTCACAACAGGATCACTCCCTACAGCAAAAACGATCGGAGTTTTCGAAGCGGCGTTCTTCACGGGTACCACGGCCGACGTGGTAATCGCATAGATCAGGTTCACTTTGTCGCGCTCGAACGCCTTCGCCGCCTCCTCGATTATCTTTGGGTCACTTTTAGTCTCGCTGATTTGAAGGGATATTTTCTTCCCGTCTTCGAGTCCTAATTCCCATAGCCCAAAGCGAAACCCGTCGACGACTGCTCGATAGGGCCCGCCTTGATGAATAACTCCAATGCGATAAAGTTTGTTTTCCTGCGCGGCAACGGCAAAACCGCAGCGCGCAAAGAACAAAGCGCCTAGCACCGCACAAAGGATTGAGTGCTGAGCTATGACTGCTGAGTTTTGTTTTAAGGAACGCATCTCGATCCTCATGGCTCAGTCCTCAGCACTCGTTACTCAGTACTGTCATCTTATGACTCGGTCTGCTCTCGCGAGCACACTCGGCGGAATCGTTAATCCGATCTGCTTGGCGGTTTTAAGATTGATCACGAGCTCGAATTTCGTCGGGTGCTCGACGGGCAAATCGGCTGGCGTGCTACCCTTTAGGATTTTGTCGGCATACACAGCAGCGCGCCGGAATAAATCAGTACTGCTCACACTGTAGGTCATCAGGCCGCCATCTTCGACAAATTCTGCCCTATCGGATACGGACGGGAGTCTGTTCTTCGCGGCGAGCGTTGTAATTTTCCTCCGCTGAGATGTGGCGAAAGGACTCGACAGCACCAGGATCGCATCAGCTCGGGCGTTGGTTGCCGTTTGGAACGCGCTCTCAATATCATTGTGAGATATATCTATTTGCTGAATCCTCACGCCAAACGCTCGTCCGGCGCGCTCTGTTTCCCGTAGTGACGGTGCGTTACCGGAGTTGCCGGGACTTTCCAGAACAGCTACGCGCGAGAGGCCAGGAACGATTTCCTTCAGAAGCTCTAATTGTTTTCCGCTTAGCTCCGGGGCAAGGGTTGCCAAACCTGTTATGTTTCCTCCCGGCCGCGCCAGGCTGGCAACAAGGCCGCTCCCGACAGGATCGGCTTCCTGCGCCATGATGATAGGAATGGTCTTTGTCGTTTTTTTTGCAGACTGGCTCACTGTCGAGCCACCCGAGACAATAATGTCTACGTTGAGGTGGACTAGCTCGGCGACGATAGCTGGGACGCGATCGATTTTTCCGTCCGCAAGCGCCACTCAATGATGACGTTTTTTCCCTCAATGTATCCAAGGTCGTGCAGACCCTGACGAAAGGCGTTCGTCCGGGCAGCGACAACCGAGAGAGGAGGAGCTTGTATGTAGCCTATCCGTGGAGGTTGCTTCGGCTGCTGTGCCTGAACCACCGCACCTACAACCATCATCGCGATGACCGGAAGAAGGTAAATAAGGTTTTTCATCGCGTCTCTCACCAAAGTGCTGAGTGCTGAGCGATGAGCACCGAGTCTTTCCTGATCTCCAATTCAGTCCTCAGCACTCGTTGCTCAGTACTGTCATCTTATGACCTTATCCGCTCGCGCGAGAACATTCGGCGGGATCGTGATGCCGATCTGTTTCGCGGTTTTCAAGTTGATCACCAGCTCGAATTTTGTCGGTCGCTCTACCGACAGATCGGCTGGCTTTGCACCTTTGAGGATTTTGTCTACATAGGTGGCGGCGCGCCGATCCAAGTCGAGGGCGTTCACGCCATAAAACATAAGCCCTCCAGGTTCTATAAACTGACTGCTGTGGTATACCGCGGGGAGCCGGTTTCTTGCCGCGAGTTCTACAATCTTGGATCGCTGCAAAATGAGAATGCCGCTCGGCAGTGTGACAAGACCATTGGCCCGCCCATTGGTTGCGGCTCGAAATGCAGGCTCGATATCTTTGGAATCTAGAACGTCCAGATACTGAAGCTTCACTTTGAATGCATTTAGCGCGAGTTCACTCTCTCTTATCATTTGCGGTTGCCCTGGCGCAGTCGACGTCCCAAGAATGGCCACGTTGGAGAGCCTAGGGACGACTTCCCTTAGAATTTCGAGTCGTTTTCCGCTTAGCTCTGGGGCAAACGTCGATAATCCTGTGATATTTCCGGCGGGTCGCGCCAAGTTGGCGATGAAACCGTCGCCAACAGGATCAGGATCGTTGGTCATGACAATGGGAATCGCAGAAGTAGCTGCCTTAGCAGCGCGGGTCGGTTCTGGACCGGCAGAGACGATAACCTCAACCTTGAGACGCACAAGTTCAGCCGCAAGCTCCCTCTGACGATCGAGTCTCCCCTCTGCATATCGCCACTCAACGATAATGTCTTTCCCCTCCGCATATCCAAGCTCGCGTAGACCCTGGCGGAGTGCTTCTGTGCGGGCGGACAAAGCCGCAGCGGACGAAGCACTTAGGAATCCTATCCGGGGGATTTTCGCTGGTTGCTGCGCCTCTGCGGAAATACTGCGCAGAAAGATAGTAACCAGTAGGCAAATAAACACGACAACTCGTCTAGTCACGCGTTTCTCTCTCGGTGTTTTGCTGCTAACTGTCGACTGCCGGCTGCTCAATATCGTCTGATGACTTGTCCGCTCGCGCTAATACGTTGGTGGAATCGTCAAGCGACCAGAAGAAGGTAAAGAAGATTTTTCATCGCGTCTCCTCACCAAAGTGCTGAGTACTGAGCGATGAGTACCGAGTCTTTCCTGACCTCCAATTCAATCCTCAGTACTCGTTACTCAGTACTGTCATCTTATGACCCGGTCCGCTCGCGCCAGCACCCTTTGCGGCACCGTCAAACCAATCTGTTTCGCGGTCCTTAGATTGATCACCAGCTCGAATTTCGACGGTTGTTCTACGGGTAAGTCCGCCGGTTTCGCACCTCTCAAAATTCGGTCCACATACCAGCCAACACGGCGGTAGCTGTCGGCAACGTCGGCGCCGTAGTACATGAGACCGCCGTTCTCCACATATTCCCTTCTGCCGAAGATGGATGGTAGCCGGTTTTTCAAACCAAAGGTCGCGATTCGCTTCTGGTTAGTATTCAGTAGCGCGCTTGTCGACACATAGAGTGCATCCGGACGTTCTTTAGTCTGGGCATTCAACTTTTTTTCGATTTCTTCCGCGGCTCGGATCGCCCAGGGCTGAATGATCAAACTCAATGGACGAGCAGCCGCGGGAAGGGTTTCCGTCACTTCCACGACACTGGCGGGTGTCTTTGCATCGTAGAGAGCCGCTACGCGATTAATCCTGGGAACGGTTTCCTTGAGCAGCTCCAATCGCTTGCCGGAAAGCTCTGTAACGAGGAGAGTAAGCCCGGTGATGTTGCTGCCGGGCCGGGCGAGACTTTGAACGAACCCTGCCCGTACTGGGTCAGGCCCGCCTCCTGTCATCACAATGGGAATCGTTTTCGTCGCATCTTTGGCAGCTTGCACCACCAAGTCCCCGCCTGCGACGATAATAACATCGACTTTGCCGCGTACCAGTTCGCTGGCTAGCTCAAGAGCACGCTCGCTCTTCCCATTCGCATACCGAGACTCAAACGCGACGTTCCGTCCTTCAACGTAGCCGAGGTCGTGCAAAGCCAGCCGAATCGCCTCCGACCGGGAAGAGTCATTCGCAAGATCGCGCGATGACAGATAGCCTATTCGGAAAAACTTGTTCTGCTGCGCCTCTCCAACCCCGCATAGCGCAGAGAGCAAAACGCATAACGCCGCACAAATGACGCGGTGCTGAGCTACGACTCCGGAGCTTTTCTTCATCTGAACCTCAGTCCACAGCACTCGTTACTCAACCCTGTCATCTGATTACCCTATCTGCTCTCGCCAGCACGTTTGGCGGGATCGTCAAGCCGATCTGTTTCGCGGTTTTAAGATTGATTACGAGGTCAAACTTTGTTGGTTGCTCGATGGGCAACTCCGCCGGTTTTGCGCCTTTTAAAATCTTATCGACATATTTAGCGGCGCGGTGGTGCAAGTCGGTAAGGCTGACACCGTAGCTCATAAGTCCTCCCGCTTCGACAAACTCCGGCCACGGAAATATTGTCGGCAGCCGGCTCTTTATCGCAAGATCCACAGTTTCTTTGCGGACAGAATTAAGAACAGCGCTAGACAGGTGGAGTATGGCTTCAGCACGCCAATTGTGTGCCGCCTGGAACGCAGTGTTAATGTCTTTGGGACTCAGAACATCTAGATATTCAACCTTAAGCCCAAAAGCGTTCGCTGCTAGCTCAGATTCTCTTAATGCTTGTGTATTGCCCGAATTGATAGAACTGCCGAGAACAGCGATCCGAGAAAGGCCGGGAATGATTTCTTTCAGAAGCTCCAGTCGTTTTCCAGAAATTTCCGGCGCGAGGGTGGATAATCCTGTAACGTTTCCGCCGGGCCGCGCCAGGCTGGCGACAAAGCCGTTGGCAACAGGATCAGGATCCGTCGCCATGACAACTGGTATCGTCGCAGCTTTCTTGGCGCGGCGGGTCGCTGACGGACCACCGGTCACGATGACTTGTACCTTCAGAGCTATAAGCTCGTCGGCGAGCGTTGTCAGACGATCGAATTTACCCTCTGCGTATCGCCACTCAATGATTATGTTTTTCCCTTCCACGTAACCAAGCTCGTGAAGGCCTCGCCGGAACGCCTCGTCACCGGCAGGAAATGTGGAACGGAAATTATTTGTGAGAAAAGCAATCCGCGGGATTTTCGTCGACTGCTGCGCTTCAGCGCAAACGCAAAGCCCAAACAGCAATGCGCAAAGAACGAAATACAGGGCTAAGTGCTGAGCTATGAGTCCTGAGACTTTCGAGAGGTTCTTTCGCGCTCGTTGTTGCATATTTTCGGTCCGCATCTAGTGTCGAGTCCTCCTTACGCCTCACCGGATACTCTATTGCCTGTTTTCATTTAATGAATGACCTTATCCGCTCGCGCCAGCACATTCGGCGGAATGGTCATCCCGATCTCTTTAGCGGTTTTCAAGTTGATCACCAGCTCGAACTTGTCGGTTGCTCAGCACGCAAGTCCGTGCGCTTGGCGCCTTCGAGAATCTTGTCGACGTAAATCGCTGCTCGCCGGAATAAATCCTCTCAGTTTACACCACAGGATGTTCGAGACGCGTGAATGTTGCCGGTTCCATCCCTGGTCTTAGCTCTCGCTCTTACTCCTTGCCATCCGTTATCTGCTGCTACTTCTTGTCGCCCTTATACAGATCATTGGTAAAGCCACTTTCGTCTAGTTCCCTGATGAACCGCATATCGACGAAATCCTCAGGCTTTGCCGCTTTCGCCTTTGGATCCGTCTCTCCCAACGGTTCGAGAATTTTTTTTATCCCTTCCAGAGTTGGATACTGTTTTGCGGGAAGTATCTCGTCATTAACCCCATCGTCATAAGCTTTTTGTAAAATTTCTTTGTCCTGTAAAGCGAGGTACTTGGCTAATACTCTCATCCCCGCTTCGCGATCCGTCTTCAGACGGTGCACGGCTTCGACTTGAGATCGGATATAGCGGCGCACCACGTCGGGATTTTCTCGAATGAATGCGCGTGTCGTACCTACGCCGATGCCTTGATACGGCAGGCGCACACTCATCAATTTATACAGACCTCGTTTCTGCGCTCTGAAGTTATCGGGTGCGTTGAGCATAGCGGCCTGAACTTTTCCCGAATCGAGGGCGCTTAGGCGCTCCGGGATCGTGCCGATTTGGATGAGAGTAATGTCTTTCACCGGATTTAGTCCGAGCTTCTGCAGGGCAATACGAGCCATCCCATCGGACAAACCCCCAAAAGTAGCGATTGCAACGGAGCCGCCTTTGAGCTGCTCGGCGGTTTTGATCTCGGCCTTGCTCATCAGCCAGTACTCCGCGATCACGTTGCCTCCGGCGATCATTACAGCATCGGCTCCTTTCAGAGCGGCACTTACCATCGGCGGACCGGAGACCTGACTAATGGGCGTCTCCCGGGCAACCAGCGCCATAGTTGTTATCGTGCCTCCTCTAAAATAGACGATTTGCACGTCGAGGCCATTTCTCTGAAATATCCCAAACTCTTTAGCCATCCATGCGGGAAGCCCGGCAGCACTAAGTGTGTTATTGCCGATCGTTAACTTGGTAAGCTGCGCCGGTGCTACGCCGCAAAAGCACAGCACAAAACTCACGCTGACTGCTAACGTCACGCCCTTCATGAATCCTCCTTCGAACCTGTGGCAAAACCGAAACCCGAATCGCGGGAATCGGAAACGGAACCCTGCGTAAACAGCTTTTGTGCGCCCCAGGACAAGACGTTGGCTGGAATCAAGTCGATTTGGCATTTGCGATTTTAGAGGGGTCAATCACCGGAGCATCTTGTCAGCGCGACCTAAAATACCGGATGAAATGGCCAATCCAATCTGCTTTACGGCCTTTAAATTGACAATGAACTCAAACTTAGTCGGTTGCTCGACGGGAAGACCAGCGCATCCCAGTCTGCAGTTCTTAGCGTTCTAACTTGCGGTTCTTGTAACTTTACGCTCGCAGCAACGGGCGCAAAGCGCGAATGTCACGTAGTTGTTCTAAGCTCCAGACCGCATCGCACAGCCTGCGCGCGCGTTTTTTTCCGATAACGGGCGCTATCAAATCGTAGGACTTGGCGTCGACCTCGCCGCGCGTCATTGGGTTATCAGCGGTGCCCCGCACGGCCTCGGTATGGTGCGTAAACTCGCGCCCGTCGCGCAGCCGGATCTCGACGATGCCCTGCCGGCTGGGCATCGCCCGTGTCAGCGCGTCGTCGGCGCAGAGCTCGATGCGGCGGCGCAACGCTAGCACGTTCCGATCACGCATGCGCTTTTGGTCGTGCGCCGATTTGAACGTGACGGTTCCATCGAGCAGCATTACTGCACACATATGCTGCAGGCAGATGTCCGGCATGTTGCGATTGTCGACCGTGTTTGCCCCCTGGCGCGCGACCCGCACCACAAGCTTGTCGACGTTGTCCGCTCCGATGCGTTCCTGCTCAATAAGAGCGAGCAACGAGTCGAGCGGCGCTTGAATCGGCGAGCCCACTGACCAGCGCTTGATATTGGTATTCATGATTTCATAAGTCGTGCCGAGGCCGGTTACGAGCACTTCCGGATTTGGATCGCGGCCGTAGGCGACGAAAAAATTGCGCTCTCCCGCAAATACATCCTCGACACCGGTAAAGCCGGCGCTGACCATGGTCGCGGCGGCAACGCCGTTTCGCGCCGGCATGCCACCGAAGTCGAACGCTTTCTCGACGTGGTCCGTATCGCGCATCCAGCACGAAATTCCTGAAGCCTGCTGCGCGGCATAGGAGAGCAGGTAGCGCACCTGCTGCTCCCGCAATCCTGCCAGCGCGCCCGCGGCAGCAGCAGTTCCGAACATCGGCCCGAAGCTGTGTGTTGAATGCCCATCCTCGCGGAACTGATAAGCATCAAGCGACTGCGTCAGCCGGCAGCCGACGTCGTATCCCAGCGCCACCGCGCCCAACAGCGCCGTACCACTTCGGTGCTGGCGCTCAGCCATCGCCAGCGCCGCCGGCACGATGCCACAACCCGGATGCGTCAGCGACGGCGCATGCGAGTCATCGGTCTCGTCGGCGTGAGCGAGCATGCCGTTCGCCAAAGCGGCATTGACGGCCGTGGTAAGGATTCGGCTGCCGATCACGGAGGCTTCTCGGTTGCCCGCGAGCGTCCGCACGTAGCCGATCGCCTTCTTGCCCGGCTGAAGGCGCGAGCCGGATACCATCGCCGCGATCGTATCGAGGATATGGTGCTTGGTCTTTTCGACTACTGCAGGCGGCAACGGCCGGCGCAAGGCCGACGCGATGTAGGAGCTCAAGCGCTGCATAATCGGTGAGATCTCTGAGGCCGACTTATCGCTCATGCTGTAAGCCCTGGACTTCTTTGAATGCTCACACCGATCGCGGTTTTATCGAATTACTCGATCGGCCCGCGCCAACACATTTGGAAAAAATGTCACACCGATTTGCTTGGCGGTTTTGAGATTGACGAGAGCTGCCCAGGCGGATAATCTTCGAGCATGAAACTTGATCATCAGAAGCTCCTGAAAGAAGCGTTGGGGCTGCCTCCCGAGGCACGTGCCGCTCTAGCGGGACATCTGCTGGATAGTTTAGACGATTCAGTCGATGAAGACGCTGAATCGGTGTGGAGTAAAGAGATCAAGCGTCGCATCGACGAAATAGATCGGGGCCGGGTAAAGACAGTACCTTGGTCGGTGGCGCGCCGCCAGATCCTCGGACGATCCGGTGGCCGCTCGAAGCGTTAGATTTCATCCCGACGCGATCGCCGAGGGTCAAGCAGCGTACGAGTGGTATCGCGATCGCAATCCCTCCGCTGCCAACGCTTTTGTTGCGGAACTCGATCACGCTATCCGACAAATCCAGGACAACTCCGAAGGTTGGCCGATGCATATGCACGGCACGAGGAAATTTCTCTTCCGGCGTTTTCCCTACCAGGTGATTGATCGGATCATCGAATCCACTATCCAGGTCATCGCTGTGGCTCACGGACGCCGTCGTCCCGGATATTGGAAGTCGCGACGATTTTAGAAAAGATGAACTCATAATAAGTCCGGCGCTAGCGGGTTAACATCTTTACCATACTGGTTTGCTTTCGTTCGCCCATCTTTTTGGTGTTACCTAATCACTCGGCCAGCACGCCACATCAATTTTGGATTTGCGATACTTCGACATAGCTCAGCACAGGTTTTGGATTTCAGATTCGAACTCGCCTTACTCCTCACGCTGTACCCCTTACCTAATTACTCGGTCCGCTCGCGCCAACACATTCGGCGGAATCGCAAGGCCGATTGCTTTCGCGGTTTTAAGATTGATCACCAGCTCGAACTTTGTGGGTCTTTCGACCGGCACTTCGGCAGGTTTGGCTCCCTTCAGGATTTTATCGATCAGGGCGGCTACGCGTGTGTAGCGTTCCGTTTGGTCAAGCCCATAGGACATCAAACCGCCCTGAGCAACAAATTCTTTCCGATTATGAATGGATGGCAGGCGATGTTTTGCGGCTAACTCGGCGATCCGGTCCTGACTAGAATTCGTCAACGGAGTCGACAACACGGCCAATGCGGTGCTGCGCGCTTTTACGGCCAGAGCGAAGGCCTTCGGATAGTCTTCGAGGCTGCTGACCTCCATAGAGTAAAGTTGCAACCCGAGATTTTGCGCCCCGCGTTGCGTCTCTTTCCATTCCTCCTGCGCACCTGGATTCTGCGGATCCCACAGAACCGCTACTCGCGAAAGCTTCGAAATCGTTTCCTTGAGCAACTCCAGCCGTTTCCCCGCCAAGATCGACTCGATACTGGTGAAACCGGTAATGTTACCTCCTGGCCGTGCAAGACTGTCAACAAGTCCGGACGCGACCGGATCAGTCACGTCGAGAAAAATGATTGGGATTGTCTTGGTCGCAGCACGAAGAGCCAAAGCGCTTGGTGTACCGGGTGTAATGAGTAAATCAACTTTCTGGTTAACCAGATCCTCAGCCAAGGCGGGCAACCGGTCGAGCTTGTTTGCGGCATAGCGAAATTCGAACTTGATATTTGTTCCGTCAACGTAGCCAAAGTCGCGCAGAAATCTGATGATTTCCTGTTGCCCAGCATTTCTGCTGGTAAGGGCCGACAGCCAACCAATTTTGGGTATGTGCGTTTGCTGGCTTGCAAGAGAAGGCACGGATGAGAAAACGACGACTGCGCTAAGCGAAAAGCAAAAAATAGTGCGGGATAATCGTAACCGGTGCGTCCGGAGCGCATTCATCGGATCACTCGATCGGCTCGCGCCAGCACATTGGGTGGAATCGTGAGGCCGATCTGCCTAGCAGTTTTAAGATTGACCACCAGCTCGAACTTTGTAGGTTGCTCGACGGGAAGATCAGCGGGACTGACGCCTTTGAGGATCTTGTCGACGTATGCTGCGGCGCGGTGCCACATCGCACTCTGACTGGGTGCATAGGTCATTAGCCCGCCATTCTCGACTACACCCGATATGCCGTAAACTGCGGGCAATCGATTCTTCGCCGCCAGACTCACGATCGTGTTTTGTTCACCGAGCAACATCGGATCGGGGAACACCGTAAGAGCTTTGACGCCTTCCCGAACGATTGTCGCGAACGCGTCGCCCAGCAGAGCTGGTTTGCTCACCTCAACGATCTGAAGGCGTAACTTTAAGCTAGAAGCTGCTCTTTGCGATTCGTCCAAGACCGATCGGAAATTTGGATTAGCGGGATTGCCGAGAACCGCAACCGAGTTGAGTCTTGGAACCACTTCCTTCAGCAGCTCAAGTCTTTTTCCGCTGAGCTGCGGGGCGAGCCCGGCAACTCCCGTCAAGTTGCCGCCGGGCTTCGCCAAGCTGTTAACGAATCCAGCGCTTACGGGATCGGCAAGCATCTCAAATACAATCGGCGTATTTTTGGTCGCGGTCTTCGCGGCACGGATGACAGGAGCCGCAGCAGCAAAAATCACATCAACTTTGAGAGCCACTAACTCAGCGGCGAGCTTTAGCAACCGATCGGGTTTTCCCTCCGCCCATCGGTACTCGATAACGATGTTTTGACCTTCCACATACCCGAGTTCGGTCAGACCCCGGCGAAACGCCTCAGTAAATGTCTTCGAAGCGACGGCATCAAACCCCAAAAAACCTAACCGAGCGATTTTTTCCGACTGCTCCGCCGCCACAGAGACGGTGTTTGCAAAAAAGTAAAATACTAATAAGCAAAATACAGTTTTTTGAGTCATTTAATTCGCGCCTGAGGTCCTCGACGAAATACCTCGGCAGTCTGCGCTGTTCGTCGCTTTTTGGGCTGTTCTCTCATTTGATTACCTTGTCTGCCCGGGCCAGCACGTTCGGCGAAATCGCGCGCCCGATCTGTTTGGCCGCTTTTAAATTGATCACCAGCTCGAACTTGGTCGGCTGCTCGACCGGTAAGTCCGCGGGCTTAGTGCCTTTGAGGATCTTATCTATGTAGTAAGCGGCGCGGCGGTGGAGAGCTAGATTGCTTGCCCCGTAAGTCATAAGACCTCCAGACTCAGCAAACTCTCTAAACGGTGAGATGGCTGACAATTGATTTAGCGTGGCAAGTTTGGCGAGTAGCCCTGCGTATGTAAACGTTACGGGGTGCGCCATCACTAGCAGAGCATCTGCGCCATCTTTATGGGCAGCATTGAGTCCGCTCTCGAAGTCGATTGGCTCATGAAACGCGACCGGACTAAGTTTGACACGAAGGGCTTGGGCGGAAACACCCAAGGCCTTGATTTGCTGCGCGTGTGGTTGAAAATCCGGATTCATGAGTACAGCCACACTCGCAACCATAGGCACGGCTTCTTTCAGAAGCTCAAGCCGTTTCGCATCCAACTCGAATGACACATTCGTCAAACCAGTAAAGTTGCCACCCGGTCGAGCCAGACTCGCGACAAGCCCACTGCCGACGGGGTCACCCACAACTGTAAACACCGCTGGGATCGTGGGGGTGGCTTTTTTGACGGCGAGAGCCGCCGGCGTGCTTGACGCCACAATAACTTGCAGCTTCAGCCGCACCAGCTCGGCGGCCAACTGGCTCATTTGCTCCGATCCACGGTCTGCCCAGCGGTATTGAATCGTAATGTTTCGCTCCTCTGTATAGCCAAACTCGCTCAGACCTAAGCGAAGTGCGTCAATAATGTCTTGGGAAGGAGGCCCAGGTCTAAGGAATCCGATACTTGGCACCTTCTTCGTCTGTTGCGCGTTCACGGGAAGGCAAAGCGCAAGCAGGATGGAGCAGATCGCTAGACAAGAAACTTTCTTGTCGGATCGGGCAATCGAAAATTGAAAACCGGTCCTGAGCCCTTCGACGCCACGCAGGATAGGTTTCAGATTCCGATTATCGTAAAGAAATAATGCGTGTTGCGAGAAGAGTAATTCCATAACTATTGGAATCGAAAATCGGCAATCGACTATTTTAGTACTCGATCCGGCCGCGCCAGAACGTTAGAAGGAAGCCCGAACGATTTTAGATTTTCGATTTGCGATACTTCGACGTAGCTCAGTACAGGTTTTGGATTGTCGAAAATCGCCTTACCCCTGAGCACTCACGACTCACGCTCACTTGATCACTCGGTCCGCTCGTGCCAGGACGTTCGGTGGAATGGTAAGGTCGATCTGCTTGGCGGCTCGGAGGTTCACAATTAACTCAAATTTTATCGGCTGCTCCACTGCCAGATCGGCGGGTTTGGCGCCTTTCAAGATTTTGTCGACGTAAGTGGCGGCGCGCCTGAACAGATCGGTAATGCTGGGGCCGTACGTCATCAGCCCGCCGTCTTGCACATATTCCGGCCTAGTGTAGGTTGCCGCAAGCCGATGCTTAACCGCAAGCTCTGTAATCTGTTTCCGATGGCCGTTGAAAATAACGGCCCCAAGCAAAACGACTCCGTTGGCTTGTTGATGTGTTGCGGCGCCGAATGCAGTCTCGAGGTCTTTGGAATTCAGCACGTCGACGTATTGAATCTTCACCTTTAAGGCCGTTGCGGCGAGCTCCGTCTCGTTGAGGATCTTGGTATTGTTGGGTTCGATGGAACTGCCGATGACGGTCACGCGAGAAAGCTTGGGAACGATCTCCTGCAATAGTTCGAGTCGCTTCCCGCTCAGCTCCGGCGATAAATTGGACAATCCCGTGATGTTTCCTCCAGGATGCGCAAGGCTAGTTACGAATCCGCTCGCAACGGGGTCTCCGTCTTGCGCGAAGACAATTGGAATCGTAGCTGTTGTTTCCTTGGCGGTACGGGTTACCGTCGGACCCGTCGTGACAATTGCTTCCACGTTTAGGCGCGCCAACTCTGCGGCAAGATCACGCTCACGCTTCTCGTTTCCCTCGGCGTAACGATAGTCGATCAAAATGTTTTTGCCTTCTATATATCCCAACTCGCGCAGCCCTTGCCGGAATGCCGCAACGCGACCCTCAACCGCGGAAGATCTCGTACCCGAGAGAAACCCAATTTGTGGAATTTTCGCAGATTGTTGTCCCCATACGGGAAAGCAAAGGGCAAAGAGTAGAATGCTAAGCGTAAGACAAAACACCTGCTTACTCTTGCTCTTCGCAATCGCAAATCGAAAATCTAAAACCTGTACTGAGCCAGGTCGAAGTATGCACAATAGCTTCACTTGATCACCTTGTCCGCCCTGGCCAAAACATTCGGTGGTATGGTCAACCCGAGCTGCTTGGCGGTTTTAAGGTTGATCACCAGCTCGAACTTTATAGGTTGCTCTATGGGGAGGTCAGCGGGTTTGGCGCCCCTCAAGATCTTGTCGACGTACACTGCGGCACGGCGCCAATCCTCACGTTCATTGGACCCGTACGACATCAGTCCTGCGGCCTCTACGAAACGATTCCGTTCATAAATTGAGGGTAGGCGGTTTTTTAACGCTAGTTCTGCAATTTGTTTTGGATGATTGTTCAGCACAGGACTTCCGATTGTAATGAGCGCTGCGATTTTTTGCGTGATGGCAGCTTGGAATGCGATAGAGAAATCTGGCTCGGGACCCTGCACTTGCAAGGAATGAAGCTGGAGTTTTAGAGCGTCAGCGACCGACGTGTATTCCTTAAAGCCGACTATAGATGAGGGACTCTCTTGGTGCCAAAGTACACCGATACGTCTGAGACTCGGAAGAACCTCTTTAAGCAATTCAAGCCGCTTGCCACTTAACTCTCGAGTAAGTATGGCCAGACCGGTTATGTTTCTACCTGGGCGAGCCAAGCTGTCGACTGTACCCGCCGCAACCGGATCGACTACACTGACCATAACGATAGGAATCGTAGTGGTCGCCTGCTTGGCGGCTCGGATACCGGCGGACGATCCGACAACGATAGCATCAACGTTGAGCCGCACGAACTCGGCGACAAAATTAGGCACACGTTCTTGCTTGCCCTCAGCATAACGATATTCGAGCATGATGTTTTTCCCGTCAACGTAGCCGAGATCACGTAGACCCTGACGAAGACCGTCGAGGGTAGGAGTGGAAATTTGCGCACCGCCACTTCCAGCGACGATACCTATCCGGGGGATATTCTTCATCTGCGGGTAGGCGGTAGGGCTGAACACAACGAGCGAAACGCCAAATAAAACCGGAAAAGCCGTTCTCCATCCTGGCAACTGACAACTAGCTCTTGTCACCGAATCACCTTGTCCGCTCGCGCCAGAACGCTCTGAGGAATTATCACGCCGATCTGTTTCGCCGTCGCAAGATTGATGACCAACTCGAACTTCGTCGGTTGCTCGACCGGCAGTTCGGCAGGGTTTGCACCTTTCAATATTCTATCCACGTAGATGGCTATGCGCCGGTAGCTGTCCGTGAGGTCCGCTCCGTAGGACATGAGCCCGCCGGCAGCTACACTTTCTTTGCTGTTATACATCGAGGGTAGGCGACTCTTTAACGCAAAGTCCGCGATCCGTTTCCGGTTAGCATTCATTACTTCCCCCCCGCCGGGCACATAGATTCCGCCGGGGCGCTGCTTGTTTAGAGCAGCGAAGATCAGCTCGAAACTGGCCGCATCCCGTACCTCCCGTGGCTGAATATCCAATCCCAACACGTGCGCCGCGACCGGGAGATCCTCTTTCACCTCTCGTGCAGTACCTGGAATGACCGGATCGTACAGAACCGCGACACGGGCAAGTTTGGGGACAGCTTCTTTGAGCAGCTCCAGCCGCTTCCCGCCTAATTCCCGGCTAAAGTTTGTAAGGCCGGTGACATTGCCGCCCGGACGGGCAAGGTTTTCCACTAGGCCTGCTTTGACAGGATCGCGCCCCTGGCCCGTCATCACGATCGGAATCGTCTTGGTAGCATTCATGGCCGCCCGGATCGTCGGCTCCCCTCCTGAGACCACCATGACATCGATTTTGAGACGCACCAGCTCGGCAGCAAGGGCAGGTAGCCGATCTTGCTTCCCCTCCGCATATCGGTACTCAATGGCAATGTTCTGTCCGTCTATGTAGCCCAGCTCGCGGAGAGCTAACCGCATTGCGTCGATACGGGCGGACTCAGTAGCTGCATATCCCGCCGCTCCTAGATACCCAATATGTGGGATCTTCTTCACCTGCTGCGCCTCGACGCGACAGCAAAACGCAAAGACCAAAGTGTAAAATGCAAAAGCGACGCTCTTCTTTATGATCATTTACTCACGCCTTACGCCTCACCCCTCATGTCTATCGAATCACTTGATTTGCGCGTTCGAGCACGCGGTTCGGAATCGTCAGGCCAATTTGTTTTGCTGCCTTGAGATTGATGATGAACTCGAACTTCGTTGCCTGCTGCACGGGCAAATCAGCGGGTTTGGCGCCTTTCAATATCTTGTCCACATAAACAGCTGCGCGCCGATAGAGGTCATCGTAGTCCGCCCCATAGGACATGAGACCGCCCTCATCGACAAACCCCTTTTCTGGGTAAATAGCCGGCAAGCGGTGTTTGACGGCAAGCTCGACGATCCGCTTTCTTTCGGCGAGAAAAGGGCGACTGACGGTCGTCATAATCGCGCCCACCTGCTTCTGCTTTGCGGTTTGAAAGGCACTCTCTAAACTTTTCGCGTCGGGTTCGGTCTCGATCTCCTCCAATTTTAGTTTCAATGCCAGCGTCGCAGGCCTGAGGTCTTTGAGTTGGCGGTCCGATCCTCCCGCCGTCCGCAGAAGTCCAACTCGGGAGAGCTGGGGAATCGCGTCCTTGAGTACCTCTAGTCTTTTGCTGTTTAGCTCGTTCGCTAATCCCGAGAGCCCCGTGACATTGCCTTCCGGCCGTGCCAAGCTGGCAACCAAACCTGTACCTATGGGGTTCGTGGAGCTCGTCATTACGATGGGAATGGTAGTGGTCGCTTTCTTCGCCGCCAACGCCGGTCCAGCCGATGTCACCACAATTAGATCAACCTTAAGGCGAACCAGGTCCAGCGCAAGCTCCAGCAGGCGCTCCTGCTTTTGCTCGGCAAACCGGTACTCCATGGTGATATTCTTTCCCTCGATCCACCCAAGCTTTTTCAGCTCTTGCCGAAACGCGTCCAACGCGACCGCGTTACCGGAAGCAGTGCTATTATCCAGGAAACCTATGTGGAAGACTTTCCCTGCCTGCTGCGTATCAGCGGACGAGCAAAGCGCAAAGAGCATGGCGCATAGTGCGTACAGAACCAGCTTTAGCTTTTTACTCATGGCTGGTGCCTGTTGGGCTGACGCCTGTTATCATTTGATTACTTTATCTGCCCTCGCCAGCACGTTCGGCGGAATCGTGAGCCCGATCTGCTTGGCCGCTTTGAGGTTTATGGCCAGCTCGAACTTCGTAGGCCGTTCGACCGGTAAGTCGCCGGGTTTAGCGCCCTTGAGAATCTTATCCACGTACACGGCCGCACGCCGGTACATGTCTATTCTGTCCGTGCCATAGGAGATTAGACCTCCCGCTTCAACGTATTCTCTTGTCTCATAGATCGCGGGCAGCCGGTTTTTAGCGGCCAACTCAACAATGTACTTTCGATCAGCGGGAGAACTAAAAGGCGTACCGCGGACCATGACTGCGCCAGCCGAGTTTTGCGCGGCGACTCGAAACGCATTCTCAAAATCACTCTGCCCGTGCACCGTCACGATTTGTAGCTGCAATCCTAGCTCGTGGGCAGGCTCCTCCGTGGTTTTTATAAAGAGATCATCTCCTGGACTATTTACCGGTCGAATGATGGCGACGCGCGTCAACCTCGGAACGATGTCTTTCATCAGTTCGAGAATTTTTCCACCGAGTTCGCCAGTAAACCCGGCCAATCCCGTGACGTTTGCGCCGGGATGTGCATAGCTAGCGATAAGTCCACTCCTGATGGGGTCGGCACTGCTCGCCATCACAATTGGGATTGCACCGGTGGCGTGCATGGCGGGAAGGGCGGCAATGGTGCCTTCTGTGATGATGATGCTCACGCGCGACCGTACCAGCTCGTCGGCGAGGCGCGCCAATTGATCGGCCTTACCCTCCGCCCATTTGAACTCTAACGTATAGTTTTGACCTTCGACGTAGCCCGCATCCCTCAGTCCGGCGCGAAATGCATCGATATAATTTTTCGGAGCCGCGGCCACGCGTAGGAAACCGATACGAGGAACGTTCTTTTCCTGCTGCGCCTCGGCTGAAAAGCTGAAATTCAAAACTAGAACGCCAAGCGCCAGAAC
>Ga0070670_100000765_pt1 | contig 25008 bp, 23 predicted proteins | sample KBSS63metaG_FD_64665 | JGI IMG/M metagenome (GOLD analysis project Ga0070670, IMG submission 64665) | Switchgrass rhizosphere microbial communities from Kellogg Biological Station, Michigan, USA - KBS S6-3 metaG | ecosystem: Host-associated > Plants > Roots > Rhizosphere > Soil ... | reverse complement strand
TCGTTCCTGGCGGTACTGAAGGAATTCGGCGCAGCGCGTTCGCTCGGCATGCTGTCGTTTCCTCGGCCAGGCACCACTCTCGCACTGGATTTCCCCAATAGCGGCCCGGAGGTGTTCCGGCTGCTGAAGCGGCTGGACAGCATCGTCGACGCGGCCGGCGGCGCTCTGTACCCTGCCAAGGACGCGCGGATGAGCGCAGCCTCGTTCCAGCGCGCCTATGGCCGCTGGCGGGAATTCACTGAATATCTCGATCCACGCTTTTCTTCCGGCTTCTGGCGCCGGGTCACGGAGTAGACATGCAACGCGTCCTCATCATCGGCGCCACCTCGGCCATCGCCGAAGCCACTGCCCGACGCTATGCCGCACGTGGCGCGGCGATCCATCTGCTCGGCCGCCAGGCCGCGCGCCTGGACGCGATTGCGGCCGACCTGTCCGTGCGCGGCGCCAAAGCCAGCGCGGGCGTGCTCGACGTCAACGACGGCGCGCGCCACGGCGACGTGTTCGACGCCGCATGGGCGGCATTGGGCGGCGTGGACGTCGTCCTGATCGCCCATGGCACCCTGCCGGATCAGGCTGCCTGCGACGCTTCGGTCGAGCTTTCGTTGCGCGAGTTCGCCACCAACGGCACCTCCACGATCGCACTGTGCGCTGCACTGGCACCGCGCCTGGCGGCTGGCGCGACGCTGGCGGTGATCTCGTCGGTGGCTGGCGATCGCGGCCGCGCCAGCAACTATCTGTACGGCAGCGCCAAGGCCGCGGTCAGCGCCTACCTGAGCGGCCTCGGCCAGCGCCTGCGCCCGGCCGGGATCAACGTCCTCACGATCAAGCCGGGCTTCGTCGACACGCCGATGACCGCCGCCTTCAAGAAGGGGGCGTTGTGGGCCAAGCCCGACCAGATCGCCCAGGGCATCGTGCGTGCCGTCGATCGCCGCCGCGCCGTTGCGTATCTGCCTGGATTCTGGTGGGCCATCATGATGGTGATCAAGAACATCCCAGAGTTCGTTTTTCGTCGTATTTCTCTGTAACCACCCCGCCCACCAAGGAAGTGCTGAGATGCCTGATATCGACCAAGATCTCGATGTGCTCTACCAACATCGGTTCCCCAAAGAAGAACTCGCCAACAAGAACCGGATCTGGCAAGTGCTGTGCAGGCAGTATTTCAGCCGGTTCGTCGGGCCGAATGAAACCGTGGTGGACATTGGCGCGGGCTACTGCGAGTTCATCAACAACATTCAGGCCGCGAACAAGATTGCCGTCGATCTCAATCCCGACGTGCGCAAGTTCGCCGCCGACGGCATCCGCATCATCAACGAATCGTGCGTCGCGGTCAGCTCCATCCCCAGTGCCAGCGTCGATGTCGTGTTCATGAGCAACTTCCTCGAACACCTGCCGAGCAAGGACCTGGTGCTGCAGACGCTGCGGGAGAGCGCGCGCATGCTCAAGCCGGGCGGCAGGGCGATCATCCTGCAACCCAATATCCGTTTCCTGTACGCCGAATACTGGGATTACTTCGATCACCACACCGCGTTGAGCGACCGCAGCCTGGTCGAAGGCGTCTTGATGGCGGGGCTGGATCCGAAGGTGGTGATCCCCAAATTCCTGCCCTATACCACCAAGAGCCGGCTGCCGCAGGCCCCCTGGCTGGTGTCGCTGTATCTGCGCATCCCGCTCGCCTGGCGCATTCTTGGCAAGCAGGCGCTGGTCGTCGCGTACAAGCGCGCCTGACCCTCCATTCACTGTTTTCGAGTCCGTCCATGGCACAGAAAAGCGACAAGATCGTCTTGACCGGGGCCGCTGGCCTGGTGGGGCAAAACCTCATCGTCGAGATGAAGCAGCAGGGATATACGCAGCTGGTCGCCATCGACAAACATGAGCACAATCTCGAGATCCTGCGCAAGCTGCACCCGGACGTGACAACGGTACTGGCCGACCTCGCCGAACCCGGCGCGTGGACCGAAGCGTTCGCGGGCGCCCGCCTTGTGGTACAGCTGCATGCACAAATCACCGGCAAGTTCCGCGCCTTGTTCGACCGCAACAACCTGCAGGCGACCGAGCGCGTGCTGAAGGCCTGCATGGAGCATCAGGTTCCCTACATGGTGCACATCAGTTCGTCGGTGGTGAATTCGGTCGCCACCGATGACTACACCGAAACCAAGAAGCTGCAGGAAGCGCAGGTCCGCGCCAGCGGCATCGCGCATTGTGTGCTGCGCCCCACGCTGATGTTCGGCTGGTTCGACCCGAAGCACCTCGGCTGGCTGTCGCGCTTCATGGCGCGCACCCCCGTGTTTCCGATCCCCGGCGATGGGAAGTTCATGCGCCAGCCGCTGTATGAGCGCGATTTCTGCCGCTGCATCGTCAAGTGCATCGAAACGGAGCCGGATGGCGCGGTGTACGACATTGTGGGCGATACGCGCGTGGACTACGTGGACATCATCCGCACCATCAAGCGGGTCAAGAAGTTGCATACGCTTATCGTGCATATCCCGATCGGCTTCTTCGCGCTCCTGCTGCGCACGTATTCGTTGTTCAGCAGCAAGCCCCCTTTCACCGCGGACCAACTGAAAGCACTGAGCGCCGGCGATGATTTCAAGGGCGTCGACACCGAAGCCGTGTTCGGCGTGCGACAGACGCCGTTCGAGGATGCGATCCGCGAGAGCTACACCGACCCACGCTACAGCCACATCGTGCTGCAGCGCTGACCAGACAAAGACAGACGGAACAACACTCGAATGAGCAAATTCGCCATCACCGGTAGCGGCCCCATGGGCCTCATGGCAGCACTGGAGCTGCTCAAGCGGGGCCATGCGGTCGACGTGTACGAACGCGACGACCGGATCGGCGGCATGTCGGCGGACTTCGATTTCGATGGCCTGCGCATCGAGCGCTATTACCACTTCATCTGCAAGACAGACTATCCGCTATTCCAGCTACTGGACGAGCTGCAACTGTCCGATCGCCTGCATTGGACGGACACCAAGATGGGGTATTACTACCAAGGTAAGCTGCACAAGTGGGGAACTCCATTCGCACTGCTGAGCTTCCCCCACCTTGGGCTGATCGACAAGGTCCGCTACGCCCTGCATGTGATGCACACCAAGGGCATCAAGGATTGGACCGAGCTGGACAAGGAGAATGCGCGCGCCTGGATCACGCGCTGGATCGGCCCGAAGGCCTACAAGGTGATGTGGGAAAAGGCATTCTCGCTTAAGTTCTTCGAGTATCAGAACGCCCTGTCCGCGTCCTGGATTGGCACGCGCATCAAGCGCGTGGCGCTATCCCGGCGCAACCTGTTCAACGAGAGCATGGGATACCTGGAAGGCGGTTCGGCGGTACTGCTCGACCGCATGGCCGACGAAATCCGGCGCCTAGGCGGCAACATCCTGCTCGGGCAGCCCGTGGAGCAAGTCATGTCGGACGCGGGCAAGGTGACCGGCATCCGTACCCGCGAGGGAATCCATGCGTATGACCGCGTCATTTCCACGGCACCGATCCAGTACGTGCCCAAGCTGGTGCCTGGCCTGCCGAAGGACTATGCCGACAAGATCGATGCCATCGAGAACATTCCTGTCGCGTGCGTGATCCTGAAGCTGTCGCATCCGATCAGCGAGAACTTCTGGATGAACATCAGCGACGATCGGATCGCGATCCCAGGCTTGATCGAGTACAGCAACCTCAATCCCGGCAAGGGCCGCGGCGATCACATCGTGTACGCACCTTACTACATGCCCAAGACCCACCCGAAGTGGCAGTGGAGCAACCAGCAACTCATCGACGAAGTCATTGGCTACCTGCCGATGATCAACCCGGCGTTCAAGCCCGAGTGGATCCGCGCCACCCATTGTCACCGTTATGAGTACGCGCAAACCATCTGCCCGCCTGGCTTCCAGAACATGCTGCCGCCGATGAGGTCGCCGCTCGACGGTTTCTTCATGGCCGACACCGCCTATTACTATCCGGAAGATCGCTCGATCAACGAGAGCATCGCCGTGGGCCAGACCTTGGCCCGCCTGGCGTCGTCGGACACGGGCAGCGAATGACGTCTTCCTCGTCGTCCCGCCAGTTCGCGATGTTTCTGATCGTCGTCGGACTTGCCGCGGCGATCAATGTCGGCTCGCGCGCCGCGCTTGGCCAGTGGCCGCACTGCGCGCCCGCCATCGTCGTTGCTGACGCGTAGAAGCGCATCATGGAAAAGCACAACGGATATCACCGCAAATGATTCTGCACTCCAAGCCACCGACAGACCGACAGTTCCGGACGCTCAAGGGTCAGATTGGGTTCTTTCTGGTCATCCTTTTCGCGATCGCCTACAAGAGCAACGATGCGCTGAGCAATCCGCAATTCTGGGCGGAGGATGCCACTGTCTTTTTCAAGGACCAGTTCGGCAATGCTCTGCCGCAGCTGTTCACCCCGTATGCCGGCTACCTGCACGCCATCCCCAGAATGGTGGCGTGGATCGCATCCTGGCTACCTTCCGCGAAGGCGCCGTTGATCTACAACGCCTGCGCCATCATCGTGAGCACGGCAGCGCTCGCGTTTACCTGCAAGCGGCTGCAAGCGTACATTCCTGCCTGGATCGTTGCGCTCTCCCTGCTTGCGGTGCCGACCAGTGGCGAGATCTTCGGCACGATCACAAACGCGCAGTGGTTCGTGCAGTTTCCGATGGCCGCCTACTGCCTTGCGCCGGCGGAGCGAGGCGCCACGACCAGCACCTCTTGGCTGCGCGCCGCTGCCATCCTGTTCATCGCGCTGACAGGCCCATTTTCGATTCTGTTGTCGGCTGTCGTCATGGGCATGCTCGCGGCCGGCTGGATAGCCAAGCGGTCTGCCGTGGATCCTTTCGATGGCGCCCTGAGTGGCTTTGCCGCCAACCGCGATTGGCGCATGCTTTCGGCCCTGGCGCTAGGCGGGGTGGTGCAGACGATCGTGCTGGTCACCAACCCCCCAGCGGAGAGCGGCATACAACATGGCCTGGTCCCGACGCTAAAGGCCACCTTCACCGAGCTCGTGCCGATCCATACCTTTGGCAGTGACTTTCTCACGGGAACGGCCTGGATCCTTCTGTATGCATTGATCATCGGGACGTTAGTGCTCTCCAAAAAGATCGATGGGCGCGCCCGCTTGATCCTAATGGGATTCATCGCGTTTGCTGCGATCGAGGTCTTCGCGCCCGTGGCCAGAATGAAGGACGCGTCTCCCTTGTATGCACTTGCCGCAGCGGACCGTTATTTCTATCTGGTCAAGGTGGTCTGGTGGTGGTCAGTATGGCTTGCGCTTTCTGCCACCGACAGGCGCAGCCGAGCGAATGCGACCGTGATGACCGCCGCACTGATCTGCTTGTTTGCCGTCACCAACCAACAGTACATGCGAAGAAACGCGTTCATCGACTACGCATGGCGGACCCACGCCAGGCAGCTCGAACTGCCTGGCCCCCAGACGGTTCCGGTCAATCCTCCAGGATGGGGCGTCACCGTAGAAACCAAGACGACCAAGGACGGGCGATGAGCAGCCATTCACGCCCCTCTCCGGCCAGACGCCCGGGACCCGGCCCGCAGTCATGCTCGCGCACGCAAGCAGCGACTGGCGGCCCATGGGCGCCCGCGATTTTTTCGACGACCAGCCGGGTAGGCCACCGGATTCCGCAGATAGCAGTCGACCGATGAAGACTCCTGCCCTTTCCCAGCAGTTCTTTCGGTTCCTGGCCGCCGGTGGCCTCGCCGCAGCAGTCAACTTCGGCTCGCGCATCGTATTCAGCCAGTGGCTGCACTATGTGCCCGCGATCGTTGCGGCCTTCTGTCTGGGTTTGATCACTGGCTTCACCCTCAACAAATTATTCGTGTTCAACGAGGCAGGGAACCGCCTGCATCACCAAGTGTTGTGGTTCGTCGCAATCAATCTCGCTGCGGTCGTGCAGACGATCCTGATCAGCCTGTTGTTCGCGCACTGGCTGTTGCCGAGTCTAGGCGTCGATTTTCACAATGAAACGATTGCGCACGCCATCGGCGTAGTCGTTCCGGTCGTTACCAGCTACCTCGGCCACAAGCACCTGTCGTTCCGCACGTGACTCGACTCAGCGTAATCCTCCTGATGTGCTACCTGATCGCAGGCTGTCATCCTGCGCCCGGTCCAGCGCCCGCCCCCACGTCTGCGCCCGCGCCCGCAACGATGCGAGCTGCAGCACCGACCGGCCCGCAGTGTTTGAAAGACGTGATTCGTGATCTGCAGGTGGAGTGGCCCAGCAACAGCACGGTGAACATCGTAGCGTTTGGACACAGCGTCCCCGCCGGTTATGGCATCGCACCGATCGTACACAAACGCGATGCTTATCCGCGGCTGCTTGAGGACGCGTTGGCCACGGCATACCCGCACGCGGTACTCAACGTGATCACCGCAGCCGTGGGAGGAGAAGATTCCACGCGGGGACTGGTCAGGTTCCAGCGCGATGCGCTGGACCATCATCCCAGGGTGATATTGATCGATTACGGCCTCAACGATCGGGGTCTGGAATTGCATGAGTCCGCCCGCAATCTGTCCGCCATGATCAGCGCCGCCCGTGCGGCAGGCGCATGTCCTGTGCTGCTGACGCCCACCTGGGATATGCAGGCGACTCCGGAGCTGCCGGGTGACAAGCTCCTTGCGCAGGCAATCATGATCCGGAACCTGGGCGCGCTGACCGACGTACCGGTAGCCGACAGCCTGGCGGCGTTCCAAGCCTACAGCGGCGACCGCGCACAGTTGATGGCCCAGTTCAACCATCCCAACCGGAAGGGACACCAACTGGTGTTGGAAAAGCTGATTCCGCTATTCGTGCCCGCCCAGGTCGGCCACTAACATGGCCGGCGCCAAGGGTGACGTAGAGCCTTCTACGGGTACTGGCCTCACCTGACCAGTACCGGCATGTCATCCGTGCGCTGAATGGTGAGCATTGCGGGGGTACAGAGCAACTGCCGGGCGCCATTGTTTTGGACGACTCGGATCTGCGCGGCAGCGGGGAGCTGCCGAACATCCACATAAGCCTCATAGCCTGCATACTCGAGTGTAGGCCGCTTGAAATAGGCGGCTACGTCAGGACGCGATACGCGGCCAGCCGGCACGACATGCGTGACCAGATCGCGCCCGGTGACAAGCAAACTTACCCCCTTGTTCGGCATGCCCTTTGCGCTGTCGAGCGCGGCCCAACCTCTGATCACGACCACGCCGCTGGAAAGATCCATGGCCGCGGCGGTGACTTTGCGGCCATCGACATCATCGATATTGCAATCACCACCTAACGCATACGACGAAGGCACGGGACTCGGCGCTCTCGATCCGACCAGCGCCGCGTCCGCTGCGATCGACGACGGGATATCCAGGCGCGCGAAGCCGACGCGATAGTCGAGGTCCCAAAGGAACCGCGTGCCACTGTCGCCGACCACGGTGAATGCGACCACCTTACGCTTGCCAAGCAGGTCTGCACGGTGCAGCGAACCGAGCGCAACGAATTCCTTGGCGTCTGCAACGGTGGGCGAAAGCAGGAAACCTGTCTTGGTCATGCCCGCGATAAGCCGGAAGTCCGCGCTTTGGCCATTTTCATAGCGCACCCGCAGTGATAGCCTGGGCGCCTTGTAGAACGTCGAGAACAGCTTGCCCGCCAGGGTTGGCCTGATGTCCATCGTGACCCAAACCGGCTGATCCGACCCGATCACTGTCACTTCCTTGCCCAGCATGGCATTCACCTGCACCGGCGCCCGGGGGACCAGCGCTGGCCTGATGGGATCAGCCCGCTCGAGCACCGCATACCCGCCATCGAGCGCTTTCGGCGTGAAACTGCCAAGCAGTGCCAACCAGCTAGCGCCATCCTCCAGCGAAGGATACCGATGGTCGATTGGAGCCGTCTTGAAGTACACGCGTGACGGCGGATCACTGACCAAATGCGCTGCATTGGCTTTGAGAAGAGAAGGCGAGTATGCCGCATAGCTTTGCAGCGTCGGACGCGGCTTCCAGGCTCCGCCGGCCGCCAGCATCGATGACAGCTCCGCCGGATAGACGTCGGCGGCCCCCCTGTAATCGGCGAACGGCGGCGTCGCGCCCATGTACGCGATCTTGCCCTCGAAATGTTCAGCCAATATGCCTGGCTTAGTCATTCGCAGCCAGATGCCGTGCGCTGGGTGGCGGATCATCACGGAAAACCTCGCCATCGAGGTGTCCCAGGTGACCGGCGTGTAGGCGCTGGAGATCAACCCCCACCCCACCAAGCTTGCGATGACTGCAAGACCGCCTGCGCGGCCTCCCTGCGCCAGGCAAAGAAGAAGCCCGACAAACGCCAGGGCGACAGCGGCGACGAGCGCGTGCCCGTCGTGCCGAACGAACCCGGACTTGAAGGTGACGAACAGATAGGCGGCAACCAGGATTGGGACGTACCAGTGACGACGGAGCCCGCCAAGCGTGGAGATCGCCAACAAAAATGCGCCAACCACCATGAAGATGACCACATCGAGCGCACGCCCCTCCACGGACATGCCATCGGTGTACCCCGCGAGCATCGGCCCAAGCGCCAGGAGATACCGCGGCAGATCGATCAACGCCTGACCGGAAATCAACCAAACACCTACGATGGCGATCAACTGGACGACGACGATCATGATCGCGGTCTTCCGTGAAGAGCGCCAACAGAGAATCAGGGCAATCGCCGTCGCAAACGCGACGATCAGGCCGAAATTACCCTTCACTACAGGCAGCATGGCCATGGCGGCCGCTACGATGCACAAGGTCGCCGTGAACGGCCTGCCTCGCTCCACTCCTCGCACGACGACGTAGGGCAGCAGCAATGGCAGGAACAGAAATACCGCATCGCGCCCCCACCCAAGGCCGATGACGACCGGCAGCAGCAGCAACAGAGTGCGCCTGTGCGGAGGCACGACCGCGAACAGCCCGGCGAAAAGCGCGATGGCGATGAGCAACGCCCCACCGAGCATCAAACCGTCGGTGGCTGGATGGTAGACACCGGTATAGACCGATGCCAATGGACCAAACGTAAAGACGACGTCCGACCCGAAACGCAAGTGTTGCGCCGTCGCGACATTCAGTGCGTGTGCCCATGATCCATCGATGCCGACGAAAGGCATCGTCGCGGCGAAAGGCGTCAACATCAGCACCGTCAGAACGCAGGAGAGCACCGAAGCACCCCAACCCCACGTCGTCATCGACTCCGTACCGGCCTTCACCTTGCCATGTTCCATGCTTGCCCCAGCGCCCCCGTCTGTAGTGATGTGCGCGATGAACCCGGATCAACCCGACGTCAGGTTACGCAGTTTGCGTCCTATTCTCTGAGCGAGCGATGCCTTCTTGCGCACAGTGAAGAAACCTTGCGGCAGCAAGCCAGGATCGTCGACGAACGTGATCGCAGCGGCCAGCGCTCCGATCTCCCTTTCGACGAAGGCCGGCGGCATGGCCGCCCAACCATAGTTGGCCGCTTCAAGGACATCCGCATTCCCCGCCACCGCGGCGTACACATGCTCACCTGCAGCGTAGCGGCGGCGCGCATCTGCAGGATCGGCAAACATCCTTGCATAGTCCTCCTCGTAGTGGTTGCGCCCATCCTGCTTGAGCGAGCAGGCCTGGCACAACTCGAGGAAATGGTCGGTCGTGGTCGTCATCACGAGCGTACCGCCCGGCTTGAGCACACGCATCAGCTCGCGCAGCCAGAACGATGCCGATGCAGCCGAAAGATGCGAAAACACAGAAAATGCGTAAATGACGTCGAAGTAGCCGTCGTCGTAAGGCAGCCGCGCATTTGTTCCTATGCTGCGCAGGGTTCCCGGCACCCCCGTCGTCCTGGCCACATCGAGAATGGCCTCGTCGACGTCGACGCCATGCAGATTGGCCACATCCACATCATTGAGGAAGAAGCGAATGATGCGACCCCAACCAACACCGAAGTCGAGCACCCTGGAGCTGCTGCGAAGCGGATGGCCACTCGACTTGACGATCTTGTAGAACGTGAAGGCTTCGGCCAGGGCCGCTTCATTCGATTTACCGACGAAGACTTCCTGCTGATAGGCCGACGGGAGTCCAGGCAACCCAAGCGACCGGTCGTCGATTGAACGAACAATACGCTCGTACCACTGCTGATCATCCATTTCGTCGCTCCGCACGTCGGAACATCAGGAAGGCAAAACAAAAATCCCCTGCTTGTCGTAATCCTCATGGCGCAAGGCAACACCAGGGGAACGCGTCGTCCCGGCAAAATAGCCTTCATGCTCGGCACAGAGCACAAAAAGCCGTTCGATCACATGCGCGAGCGTAGCATCGCGTTGCCCCGCCTCGGGATCGAACTCGCTCAACCCGATGTTGCGCGCGCGGAGCGCACGCAATGCGGCGGGCCGAAACCAGAACATGGTGCCGGCGAAGAACCCAAGACGGATGCGCGCGTCGTCGATCCCCATCTCGGCGCCGAGGACACGCAAGCGCTCCTCGTTGCCTCCCCAGAAACGTGCGTTGCTCAGGTAAGCCGACTCCGGACCGACAATACCGCATGCAGGATGCTCATCAAAGGCCCGAAGGATCCTCAGGACCTCGAACGACGAGCCCAGCAGGGACTTCATCAGTTCGTCGCGCCATTGGCCGCCGCCATCGTGGTACACGCTCTTCTTCGAATGGATCTTGCAGACCGCGTCGTAGCGGTCGAGCAAGCCGGTGTTGAGCAGGCTGATGAAGGGCCCGACGTCGCGCCCGATGTTGGGATGAATGAATACCCGGGCCGGGACCTTATGCTCCTGGAAATATCGGATCGCGATGCGGCGATCGGCAATCGACTTGACCGAAACGAAGACATCGTGATCGACAATCACGTTACGCATGTAGGCGAAAATCGAATCAATCAGATCGACATGGAAAAGATGCAGGACGATCGCAAATCGCGCGCCCAGCTCCTCGGCATCAATCGCCCCGACCCCATAGCGATCCAGCTCGTCCGGCGTGGGCGCATCACGCTCGCCCGTGACGATCGGCATCACGCTCTTGCGGGTCTGACGCATCCGCGCGATCTCACGCTCGACCATCGCACGCGCTGCGTCGTCTGTGATCAGGCGTGCCAGCTCGACATCGAGCACCCCATTGGGATCATCACGCAACACTTCGCTCTTGATGAAGCCGAAACGGCGATACAACTCATCCCAGAGATAGTGAGCCGGATTGGCATGCAGCACCCCCTGCTTGCTCGGCGCCGCGATCAGAGCATTGACTCCGTCTCGCAGCCGTTTGCGCTTCAATCTGACCGCCACGGTCCGCCTTGCAGCGTCATCAGGCTGGAACGCCACCGCGATCCTTGCCCCGTGCGAAAGCAACCATTGGGTCAAGCCGACTTCATAGGAAAGGATGATTTCCCACTTGTCGTCCAATACCCTGACGTTCCTCCAGAAACGGTCGAAGTAATGACTGAAGAAGGCGCTCTTGCGGAACACCAGGAAATAGGACTGAAGATGCCGACTTACTTGCAAGGACTCGGTCATCCCCCAGACATCGCATTCGACATCGCGCATCTGGGCGAATGCCTTGCCGATGCCACCCCGATCGATGGTGACCACGCTATCGTTGGCGACGATCAGTTCGTCGTAAGAATACAGCGCCTCGATCGCGAAGATGCCGGTGCGGAACGAGTAGAAGTCGTAGCCGACGTTCTCGCGAATGATCACCGTGATTCGGTCATCCAGACCCTCGGCCTGTTCGGGTGCCAGCCGAGTCGATACCAATACGATCCGCTCGGCGTGCAGCAGCAACTCATCAAGCAGCCGCCGGGCGGACTCGGTCAGCAGACCTTCGGCGTCGAAGTGGGCGAGGACCGCAACCCGACGCACCGCCATCATCGATTCCATACCTGATAGACCTGGACAGCGGACGCGCGCAGCCGCGGAAAGGGCAGCAGCATCCTTCCAATCAGGGATCGCAAGCGGGAACGCTTGACCACCGGGGCTGCCAGCGGCTTGGCCTGCCGCAGCTCCGCAGAAAGCAGAACCACTTCGTTGATGAGGCGGTCGCGGTCATCCAACAGCGCTGCGGCGCGTTCGCCACCAAGAGCGCGAAGCAGCTTGCCGTCGTTGAGCAGATCATCCGAATCGGCACGGGCTCCTGTCACCGCGGCATGCGTGGCCTCAAGGTAGGCCAGACCGTGCTTCAGATCGGGCTCGAGATGGCAACCCTCTCCCCATTCGTTCCAGGCATTGATGAAGATCAACTGGTCTTCGGGTGCGTTGTTGACCCGCGTGTAATCGACCAACTGGCGTAGCCAGTACTGGTAGATCGGCGGAGAGGAATCCACCAGGATGTGCGACGTATGCTGACGCCTTGCGGTGTTGTCCCATGAAGGAACGATACCGCGGTACCAACGGAAGTCAGGCTTTTCGCGGCTGATGGATTGCGCGACGACCTTGCGATAGTCGGCCATGCCACCTCGAAATTCCGGGTTGAGCATGTCGATATGGTGGGTCACCCGATTTTCCGAGCCAAGAAAGGTATGCGGCGGGAATTCGACAGCGGCGTCGAAACCCCAGTCGCGCGGATCCACGATGCCGTAGAACTGTACGGCGACCAGATGGATTTCGCCGATACCGTTCTCCCGCGCGATGTCGCGCCAGCGTTCGGCCGTCTGCTTCGAGTCCGGGAACAGGTCCGCACGGTACACGAGCAGCATCGGCTTGCCATCCACCCGGATCGCCCGTCGGTCGCTCAGCAGCGGCAAGATATCTTCAAGGAACCGGCGATCTTGATCCTCGCCGTGCTTCTGCTCCAGCAGGACGTCTTTCTCCATGCCATCCCAGGTCCGCGTCCAATTCTCGTTCGCCCAACAGATGCAGAACGGGAACTCGATATCGCTCTTCAGATAGTTGTCGAGCGGCAGTTCGAGGATGCGGCGGCCATCGAACCAGTAGTAATAGAAGCAAAATCCGTGGACACCGTACAGGGCAGCGAGTTCAGCCTGGGCCCGCATGTTTTCGACCAGGCGCAGATCGTAGAACCCGAGTTCACGAGGAACATGCGGCTGATAATGGCCAACGAAGTTCGGCCGCCCCTTTGCCACATTGGTCCACTCCGTGAACCCTGGCCCCCACCATTCGGAGTTCTCCGCGACCGGATGGTACTGCGGCAAATAAAAGGCAATTGGCTTTACAGTCGACATTGTCATTCCAGAAAATTCGGGCAGATCCCATTTACCAGGACATCTGCGAGGCCTGAAGGCAGAGAGTCGTCCCCACGACCCCGCGGCTAATCGTACACGGCCCGGCGTGCCGGGCCTCGCTCAAAGCAGATGCCGAGTAGGTCGCCAGCTTGGCTCGCCGCCGATACGCTCAGGGGCCAATCAAACGGCGCCACCACCTTCGCGGCAGCAACAACTGATCCAGCTTCTGCTCGTTACCCTCCAAACGCGGAACCACAACGGCCATCACTTCGCTTAGCGCCTGTGCGCGCTCCTCGACAATGGTGCGCCGCAGCTCAGCGGACGATACCGCGTCCTGCGAGAGCTGCTGGACCCGCAGCTCGAGTTGCTGGACATGGTCCTGCTGCTGCAGCAGTTCCTGCTGCTGCTGCTGCAGCAATTCCTGCTGCTGCTGCACCTGCTGCTGCAACTGCTGGGCATGCTCCTGTTGCGCTTGCCCCCTCTGGGCAAGGTCAACCACCTGACCGCGCGCGTCGGCAAGACCTGCATAGACGCGCTCGATCTCCTCCATGTTTTTGACGTTGCGACCGAACGCGTCGAACAACCGATTGATCAATGCGAATCCACCGGAGGCCGCCGCTTCAGCCAGCTTCAACAGCGCAGGATCGCGTTGCTCCCCCACCAACAGCACGCCCAGTCCATGCGTGTGAGTGAACTCGAACGCGGGATACTGCTGACTGATTTCGGCCCAATACTGCCAGACACCGAAGCCACGCTCGCGCACGCACGTATCGTGGAACAGCACCACGCCGCGACCGGAAAGTTTCGGCAGCCACGTTTCGAAATCTTCCCGGACGGCCTCATACGTGTGCAGGCCATCGATGTGCAACAGGTCGACTGAGCCGTCGGCGAAGTACTCCAATGCCTGGCTGAACCGCATGCGCAGCATTTCAGAGATGCCGGCATAGTGACGCTGCTGATACTCGCGCAATTCGTTATAGATGTCATCGCCGTAAAAGCCAGCGTGCTCGTCGCCCTCCCAACTATCCACCGCGAACACGCGCGAGGTCAGTTGCTGCTCCTCGACCGCCTGGCAAAAGGCCAGGAAAGACGCGCCGCGATGCGTACCCAGCTCCACGATCGACTGCGGGCGAAGCTGCTCGACCAGCCACGATGCGAACGGAACATGCCCCAACCAGGCGCTGAAGGGCACCGATCGCGGGGCGATCAACATGCTGGGAGACAACGGAATATCGATCATGGAGAAATCTGATGCTTAGAAGAAGAAATGGAGTCGTCATCGCGCGATGCCGCTGCAATGAAGACAGCGATGTCGCTGGAACACAGCAAGGATTCGAAGGCACGGATCTTCTCGATCGGCCAGCGCCACCAACGGATCTCCAACAGCCGCGCGACGACCTGCTCGTCGAACCGCATGCGCACCACGCGCGCGGGGTTGCCGGCGACAATTGCGTAAGGCGGTACATCCTTGCTGACGACCGCGCCAGCGCCGATGCATGCGCCGTCGCCTACAGTGACACCGGACAACACCATGGCGCCATGGCCGATCCAGACGTCGTTACCGATGAACGTGCGGCCCTTCGTGTGCGGAAGCCCGTCTTGCCCGGCACCCGGGGAGTTAAATGCAATCCGCAGCGGATAAGTGGTAACCCAGTCCGGGCGATGTTCGCCCCCACCGAAGATGATCACGCCGTCGGCGATCGAACAGAACGCGCCAATATCGATCCGCTCGCCTTCGCTCCACACTTTGAACTGCGGATTGCCGTAGGTGAAGCGGCCCACGGATATACGAGGATCGCTCGACACCAATGGCGGGATGAATCCGTGCCGTTCTGTCACCGACAGCGACGAGACGACGTGCTCATTGCCTGACACTCGTGCGCTCCATCTTCACCTCATCGAAAGGAATCCCGACCAGCCCATAGCGCAGACGGGGCGATGCGACCCGGATCAGCACCGCGTCATGCAACCAGGCGTGCTGCGTATTGGCATAAGGATCTCCATCGGCGATGGAGACCGTCATTGAGTACTCGCCGTTAGGCAGAAGCGGCAGGGTGAAACGGAAGGACGCTTCCAGGCCGGTATCGGCCTCCACCTGGATCGGCGGCTGCACGTAGGTGTAGGTGTGTTCGCCGAACAACGACTGGCCAAGCCGGTCCTTGACGAAGAAGCCGATCAGTGGACTCTGCATTGGCTCGTGAGCAGTGGCGCGGATCTTCAGCACCACGTCTTCTCCACCGGCGAAGGTGGTGAAGGGTTCACCCTGGTCGTTGCACAGCGTCACCGAATCGATGCTCGCCACGCCAGACTGCCAGCCTCCAGAGTTGGCTACGTTATCGAAGAGTTCGACCCTCAGATCCTTCTCTACGCGCGCCAACGACGCCGTCTTCGACTCGGCCTTGCCGGCCTGCCGCGACTGCAGCTTGACCGTATCGCCGTAGACTTCCTGGGAGCAATACTCGATGTAGGCGTTGCATGTCTCCTGCGCGGTGCCATGCATCCGCATCTCGCCCCGATCGAGCCACACCGCGCTCTGACAGAAATTCAGCACAGAGGACGTGTCATGGCTGACGAACAGGAGTGTGCCGTTCTCGCGGAACTTGCGCAGGAAACGCATGCACTTCTGCACGAAGATGGCATCACCCACCGCCAGCGCTTCGTCGATCACGAGGATGTCGGCGTCGACGTGGGCGATCACTGCGAACGCAAGCCGCACATACATGCCGCTGGAATAGGTCTTGACCGGCTGTTCAAGGAAGTCGCCGATATCGGCAAATGCCACGATGTCGTCGTACTTGCGGTCGATTTCCTCCTTTGACAGGCCAAGGATCGAAGCGCTCATGTACACGTTCTCGCGGCCGGTGAACTCGGGATTGAAGCCCGCACCCAGTTCCAGCAGCGCCGCAACGCGTCCACGCACGGAAACTTCCCCGCTCGTCGGCTGCAGCGTACCGCAGATGATCTGCAGCAAGGTGGACTTGCCCGAACCGTTACGCCCGATGATGCCCACCGTATCGCCGCGGCGCACTTCGAAGTTGACGCCCTTCAACGCCCAGAACTCGCGATGGTAGTTGCGGCCGGGCTTGCGCAGGAAACGTGACAGGCGCGGCAGGATGGCCTGCTTGAGCCGATCCTGTGGCTGCGAGTAGACCTGATAGCACTTGGTGACATCCGATACGCGGATAGCAAGCTCTGCCTGGTCTTGCGCAGGGTGCTTAGATGACATCGGCAAATCCTCGGCGCATCTTCTGGAAGCACGCATAACCGACCCACGCGACGAACGCGGCGAAGACGGTGTACTTGCCCAACCCGATGAAATCGGGCGCCTTGGCCCAGATCAGCACGTCGCGCGATTCCTCGATGATGAAGGTGAGAGGATTGAGATAGATCCACCTGCGGAGGCCCTCGGGCAGCGACGTGACAGGGTAGAAAACCGGCGCCAGGAACAGCAGGATAGTGGTCAGGATGCCGGTCATCTGCCCGATGTCGCGCACGAATACGCCCAATGCCGACAGCAGCCAGGCCAGACCCATGGTCAGCAGCACCAGCGGGAGCAGCACCAGCGGGAGGTACACGACCGTCAGCGGCAGGACACCGCGAATGAGCAACTGCGCAAGCAGCAATACCATCAGCGATACCAGCGCATGGAACAGCGCCGCCCCCATTGCCACCCAGGGCAGCGTCTCCAACGGAAACACGACGCGCTTGACGTAGCTCGCATTGCCAATGATCAGGCTGGGCGCGCGGTTTACGCACTCGGCGAAGACGCCATGCACCAGAATGCCGACGAACAGAATGATGGCGAAATCGCCCTTGTTCGCTGTTTCAACGCCCCAGCGCGCCTTGAAAACCACAGAGAACACGAACGTGTAGACGGCCAGCATCAGCAGCGGATTGAAGAACGACCAGGCCAGGCCCATCAACGAGCCGCGATAGCGACTGATGACCTCGCGTTTGGCCAATTGATAGATAAGGACGCGATTGCTGACGAAGCTACGTATCATCGCCATCGGCGAACCGGAGGCAGCGACGGAGGACGAGATCATCTGGTTCATGCGGAAGCGGCCGCCAGCGCCAGGTCCAGATCCGCCCGCAAATCCCCCACATCCTCCACCCCCACGCTCAACCGCACCAACCCATCGCTGATGCCCAGCTGCGCGCGACGCTCCACCGGGATCGAGGCATGGGTCATCACCGCCGGATGGTTGACCAGGCTTTCCACGCCGCCCAGCGATTCGGCCAGGGTGAACAGTTCGGTCTTCTCGCAGAAGCGCTTGGCCGCGTCGAAGCCGCCCTTGAGCACGATCGAGACGATGCCGCCGAAGCCGGACATCTGCCGCTGCGCCAGCGCGTGTTGCGGATGCGAGGCCAGGCCGGGGTAGATCACCTTCTCGATCGCCGGATGGGCGTCCAGCCATTGCGCCAGCGCCAGGGCGTTCTCGCAGTGCGCGCGCATGCGCAGCGGCAAGGTCTTGAGCCCGCGCAACGCCAGGAAGCTGTCGAACGGCCCCTGCACGCCACCCACGGAGTTCTGCAGGAACGCCAGTTGCTCGGCGAGTTCGGCGTTATGGCCGACCACGGCGATGCCGCCGACCATGTCCGAGTGGCCGTTGAGGTACTTGGTGGCCGAATGCACCACGATGTCGGCGCCCAGTTCCAGCGGACGCTGCAGCATCGGCGAGGCGAAGGTGTTGTCCACCACCACCAGCAGGCCATGCCTGCGCGCGATCGCGGCGATCGCGGCGATGTCCACGATCTTCAGCATCGGGTTGGTGGGGGTTTCGATCCACACCATCCGGGTCTTGGGCGTGATCGCCGCTTCGAACGCGGCCGGGTCGGTCAGGTCGACGAAGCTGAATTCCAGCGCGGCGGTGCGCCGGCGCACGCGCTCGAACAGGCGGTAGCTGCCGCCGTACAGGTCGTCCATCGCCACCACGTGGCTGCCGCTGTCCAGCAGTTCCATCACCGTGGAGGTGGCGGCCATGCCCGAGGCGAAGGCGAAACCGCGCGAGCCGCCTTCCAGCGTGGCCACGCAGCGCTCGTAGGCGAAGCGGGTCGGGTTGTGGGTGCGCGAGTACTCGAAGCCCTGGTGTTCGCCGGGGCTGGACTGGGCGTAGGTGGAGGTCGCATAGATCGGCGGCATCACCGCGCCCGTGGACGGGTCCGGATGCTGGCCGCCATGGATCGCCAGGGTCGCCAGCGACAGCGCAGGGCCGTCGCCATTGGGGTTGGACGTGTGGTCCGTCATGAGGGGTTCCCGGAGAAGGGGCGTGATTCTAGCAGCGAGGTCTGAACGGCCCCATGCATCGGGGCCGTTCATGAAACACCGTCACTGCACGCGGCGGCGCAGGTAGTTGAGCAGGTCGATGCGGGTGATCAGGCCCAGGAAGGCGCCCTCGTTCATCACGATGGCGACCTGCCCACGATCGAACACCGGCAGCAGGGCCTCGATCGGCGATTTGACGTCGAGCCGGTCGAGCTTGCTGACCATGGCCGTGGAGACCGGATCGCGGAACCGCGCCTCGTCGCCGTACACGTGCAACAAGACATCGCTTTCGTCGACGATGCCGACCAGTTGGTCGCCATCCATCACCGGCAGCTGCGACACGTCGTACAGCTTCATGCGCTGGTAGGCGGTGGTCAGCAGGTCCCTGGGGCCGACCACCACGGTGTCGCGCTGGCTGTACGGGCGCAGGATCAGGTCGCGCAGGTCGCCGTGCTGTGGGCGCTCCAGGAAGCCGTTGTCCAGCATCCAGTAGTCGTTGTACATCTTCGACAGGTATTTGTTGCCGGTGTCGCAGACGAACACCAGCACGCGCTTGGGCTCGGTCTGCGCGCGGCAGTACTTGAGCGCGGCGGCCAGCAGGGTGCCGGTGGAGGAGCCGCCGAGGATGCCTTCCTTGGCCAGCAGCTCGCGCGCGGTATGGAAGCTCTCGGCGTCGCTGATCGAATAGGCCTTCTTCACCCGGGTGAAATCGGAGATATCGGGCAGGAAGTCCTCGCCGATGCCCTCCACCAGCCAGCTGCCGGACTTCTCGCTGACCGTGCCCTGCTCGATGTATTCGGTCAGGATCGAGCCGACCGGGTCGGCCAGCACCAGTTCGGTGTGCGGCGAGGCGGCGGCGAAGGCGCGCGACAGGCCGGTCATGGTGCCGGAGCTGCCGCAGCCGAACACGATCGCGTCCAGCCTGCCGTCCATCTGCCGCAGGATCTCCGGGCCGGTGCCGAACTCGTGCGCGGCCGGGTTGTCGGGGTTGCCGAACTGGTTGATGAAATAGGCGCCCGGCGTCTCGGCGGCGATCCGCGCGGCCAGGTCCTGGTAGTACTCGGGGTGGCCCTTGGCCACGTCCGAGCGGGTCAGCACCACCTCGGCGCCCATCGCCTTGAGGTTGAAGATCTTCTCCCGGCTCATCTTGTCCGGGACCACCAGGATCAGCTTGTAGCCCTTCTGCTGGGCCACCAGCGCCAGGCCGATGCCGGTGTTGCCGGCGGTGCCCTCGACCAGCACCGCGCCGGGGGTGAGGTCGCCGCGGCGTTCGGCCGCCTCGATCATCGACAGGCCGATGCGGTCCTTGATCGAACCGCCGGGGTTGGCGCTCTCCAGCTTCAGGTAGAGCTCGCACACGCCGGTGTCGAGCTTGCTGGCCTTGACGATGGGGGTGTCGCCGATCAGGTCGAGTACGGAGGAGTGAATGGCCATCGAGTCCGGAAGCATCGCGCCGTCGTAGCGGCTGGACCGGTGATTATCCGCGCTATGCGCCGGAATGTCAGACACCGCGCCCGCGCAGGCAGGAAAAAAGCCGCGATCGCGGCTTCGGAGAGGATGACGCGGACGGTGGCAGGCCGACGAGGAGGCCGGCCACCGCCCGCGACAAGTGAACCTGTCGTGGGAGGGTGGATCAGTGCGGCTTCTGCTGCTCGTCGTAGAGCCGCAGGAGCTTTTCCTTGGCTGCGAGCTTCTCCCGCTTCATCTGGGACAGGGTGAGATCGTCGATCGGCAGCACGCCGAGTTCGGCATCCATGCACTTCTTGTCCAGGGTCTTGTGCCGCTGGTAGAGCTGCTTGAACTCGGGATCGGATTTGATCAGCGCGTCGATTTCGGTCTGCGATTGCCCTTCGAACATAGGATGAGCCTCCTTCAGCTGGAAACGAGAACGCCCCGGCCGGAACGGCACGGGGCGTTGCCTGGGAGCGGAGCCGCGCGGGCCGCCAGCCGTACCACCACAGCGCCCGGGCCTGCGGCCCTGGGTCCATCGTGCTGCGCTGCGTGCCACTGCTTCATCGGCCCGGTGTCTCCGTGGGACCAGGCGACGAAACTGCCGCCTGGGACTTGACCCTACGCCACCCCACCGCTTCCGACAAGGGACCTTCGCCCGCTTTTCCGCATTCAGTTGCTTGCCGCTCAGGCCCAGGGAAAAAGCGCGTTAAAACCGTTTCCAGGACCGCGACGGCGATCCCGGCTCAGGGCGCGATCACCACCTCGGCCGCACGCGCCTTGGTCGCCGGCGCCTTCTTGCCCACCGCCTGCAGCCGGCTCGCCGCCACGCCGCCGCCCACCAGGGCGTCGCGCAGGGCGTCGGCGCGCTTCTGCGCCACCCCGGGGTCGGCGTCGTAGGCCTCGATCCGCACCCGGCCCTTGGACGCGATCTGCAGGTACTGCGCCAGCGCCTTCGCCTGGCCGGCGGCGTCGGCGGTCAGGGCCGACTTGCCGGCGGCGAACGCGCCGCCGGTCACGGTGAAGACCTCCCCGCGCGCCTCGAAGCGCGACACCGGCAGCTTGGCCCCGGCGACCAGTTCGGCCTCCTCGCGCGCCAGCTTGGCCGACTTCTGCTGCGCGGCGCTGAGCTTGGCGGTCTGCTGCCCGGCCACGCTGGTCAGCGCCTGCTCGGCGTCCTGCCGCGCCAGTTGCTCGGCCTCGGCCGCCTGGCGCAGGCTTTCGGCCTCCTCGGCCTGGATCTGCGCCTGCACCCGCAGCCGCTCGGCTTCCTGGCGCGCGCGCGCGGCCTCGCGGCGGCTGGCTTCGACCAGCAACTCGCTGCGGGTGCGCTCCAGCCGGTCGACCTCGCGCCGCGCCAGCGCCGCGCGGGCGCTGGTCTCGGCGATCTCCACGCGGCGCTCGGCGATGTAGCGCGCATCGTCCTGCTCCTTGCGCTTGGCCGCGGCGAAGGCGGCCACCGCCTGCTGCGCCTGCAGCCGCTCGTAGGCGGCCACGTCGGCGCTGAGCGGATCGGCCTGCAGCGCGACCAGGCGCTGATTGAGCACGGCCACTTCCGGATCGTCGGCGGCGAACGCGGCCAGCGGCGCGACCAGCAACAGCAGCGCGGCCAGGCGGCCGGTCATGCCAGGGCGGCGGCTCATGGACGGCCCTCCCCGGTGCCCAGCGTGCGCTGCAGCTCGGCGACCTCGGCCTTGCGCTGCTGCAACTGCGCATTCGCCACCGCCTCCTCGCTGCGCGCGCGCGCCAGGTCGGCATCGGCGGCCACGCGCAGCGCCAGCTGCGGGGCGGTCTTGCGCTGGCGGCGGTCCAGCGCCGCCTGCTGCGCCTGCTCCAGGCCCTGACGGGCGGTGGCGATGAGGTCGGGCGCGTACTGGTCGGCGTCGGCCTGGATCGCGCGCTGCACCGCCTGCTGCGCGGTCAGCAGCTCCGGCGAGGCGACCTGGGCGAACGCGGCGGGCGCGGCAAACAGCGCCAATGCGCACGCCATCACGTACAGCGGGCAACGGATTTGTGCGAAGCTAGTTTTCATCAAGGGGGGCCGTAGGCGGAGACGTCGAGCGCGGCCATTGTCGGAAGCCTGTGGCGCGCTTGCAACGGGCGGCCGCGGATCGTTGGGGAACCATTGCGCATGGATATCGGCTACTTCCTGAAGCTGATGACCGAAAAGAACGCCTCGGACATGTTCCTGACCACGGGAGCACCGGTCTACATCAAGATCGAAGGCAAGCTGTACCCGCTGGGCGCCACCGGCCTGCCGCCGGGCATGGTCAAGAAGATCGCCTACTCGCTGATGGACGAGGGCCAGGTGCCGCAGTTCGAGCGCGACCTGGAGTTGAACATGGCCATCGCCCTGCAGGACGCCGGGCGCTTCCGCGTCAACGTGTTCAAGCAGCGCGGCGAGGTCGGCATGGTGATCCGCGCGATCCGCAGCAAGATCCCCAGCATCGAGGAACTGCACCTGCCGCAGGTGCTCAAGGATGTGATCATGACCCCGCGCGGGCTGGTCCTGGTGGTCGGCTCGACCGGCTCGGGCAAGTCCACCTCGCTGGCGTCGATGATCGACCACCGCAACAGCACCACCACCGGGCACATCCTCACCATCGAGGACCCGATCGAGTACCTGCACAAGCACAAGATGTCCATCGTCAACCAGCGCGAGGTCGGCCTGGACACCCACGCCTTCCACAACGCGCTGAAGAACGCGATGCGCGAGGCGCCGGACGTGATCCTGATCGGCGAGATCCTGGACGCGACCACGATGGAGGCGGCGATCGCCTTCGCCGAAACCGGCCACCTGTGCCTGGCCACGCTGCACTCCAACAACGCCGACCAGACCATCGAGCGCATCCTCAACTTCTTCCCGGAAAGCGCGCACAAGAACGTGCTGATGAACCTGGCGCTGAACCTGCGCGCGGTGATCTCGCAGCGCCTGGTCAAGGACAAGAACGAGCGCCGCCGCCCGGCCACCGAAGTGCTGCTGAACACGCCGATGATCCGCGACCTGCTGCGCCGCGGCCAGGTCCACGAGATCAAGGCGGCGATGGAGGAGTCGCTGGAGGAAGGCATGGAGACCTTCGACCAGTGCCTGTTCCGGATGGTCAAGCAGGGCCAGATCGAGCAGGAGGAAGCGCTGCGCGCGGCCGATTCGCGCGACGGCCTGGCGCTGAAGTTCCGTCTGTCCGAGGGCTCCAGCGGCGAGCACGACCCCTACGCCGACTACGACGCCGGCGCCGCCAGTTCGCCGCGGATCACGCACGGCTTCGGCTGAACCGCACGCGCGGCGCCGCCGTAGGAGCGGCTTCAGCCGCGACAGGGACCCGCTTCGTCGCGACACGCGCCTACCGGCGCATGGTGCCTGATGGTGTCTGTCGCGGCTGAAGCCGCTCCTACAGCGGCGGTGCGCTGCCGCTCAGCCCTGCGCGTCCGGCTGCCGTTCCGGGCGTGCCGCGTCGAACGCCGGCAAGGCCAGGCAGGCCTGTTCGATCCGCTCCAGGGTCGGGTAGGCCTGCAGGTCCAGGCCGAAACGGCGCGCGTTGTACACCTGCGGGACCAGGCAGCAATCGGCCAGCCCCGGGTGCTCGCCATGGCAATAGCGGCCGGTGTCGGGCGATTCGGCGAGCAGTTGCTCCAGTGCATCGAAGCCCAGTGCGAGCCAGTGCAGCATCCATTCCTCGCGCTCGGACTGCGGCACGCTCCACACGTTCTCGAAGAACTGGCCCACGCGCAGGTTGTTGAGCGGGTGGATGTCGCAGGCGATCAGTTGCGCGAGCCCGCGCACCCGCGCGCGGTCGATCGCCGCGTCGGGCAGCAGCGGCGGCTCCGGCCAGCGTTCGTCCAGGTACTCCAGGATCGCCAGCGACTGGCGCAGCGGCTGGCCGTCGTGGCACAGGGTCGGCACCAGTTCCTGCGGATTGAGCCGCGCGTACTCCGGCGCGTGCTGCTGGCCGCCGTCGCGCACCAGGTGCACCGGGATCGCCTGATAGGCCAAGCCCTTCAGGTTCAGGCCGATGCGCACGCGGTAGGCGGCGCTGGAGCGCCAGTAGGTGTACAGCTGCAACGCCTCTTCCACGCCCCATCCCCTCGTCCCCGGAACACCGAAGATACCGCGGACGCGGCAGCACGCGCGCCGCCGGTCGTCCGGTTGCCACTGCCAGCCGGCTCAGGGCCGGGACGCGGGCTCGATGCGCTGCTCGATCGCGCCGAAGATGCTCGCTCCATCACGGTCCAGCATCTCGATCCGCACCACGTCGCCGAATTTCATGAACGGCGTGCTCGGCTTGCCGTCGCGCAGGGTTTCCACGGTGCGCTGCTCGGCGAAGCAGGACGCGCCACGCGCGGTGTCCTGGTTGGCGATGGTGCCCGAGCCGATCACCGCGCCGGCCGCCAGCGGCCGGGTCTTGGCGGCGTGCGCGATCAACTGCGCGAAGTCGAACTGCATGTCCTCGCCGGCTTCGGGCGCGCCGAACCAGGCGCCGTTGATGTGGGTCAGCAGCGGCAGATGCACCTTGTTGTCGCGCCAGGCCTCGCCCAGCTCGTCGGGGGTGACGAACACCGGCGACAGCGCCGAGCGCGGCTTGGACTGCACGAAGCCGAAGCCCTTGGCCAGTTCGGCCGGGATCAGGTTGCGCAGCGACACGTCGTTGACCAGGCCGACCAACTGGATGTGCGCGGCGGCCTGCCGGGCATCGACCGCCATCGGCACGTCGTCGGTGACCACCACGATCTCCGCCTCCAGGTCGATGCCGTAGTCCTCGCTGACCACCTTGACCGCATCGCGCGGGCCGTAGAAGCCGGCGCTGACCGCCTGGTACATCAGCGGGTCGGTGTAGAAGCTCTCCGGCACCTCGGCGCCGCGCGCGCGGCGCACCCGCTCCACGTGCGGCAGGTAGGCGCTGCCGTCGAGGAACTCGAAGGCGCGCGGCAGCGGTGCCGCCAGCGCCGCCATGTCCAGGTCGAACTGGCCGTCGGCGCTGCCGTCGTTGAGCGACTCGGACAGGGCGTTCAGGCGCGGGGCCAGGTTGCTCCAGTCCTCCAGCGCGCGCTGCAGGGTCGGGGCGATGCCGGTGGCGCGCACCGCGCGGGTCAGGTCGCGCGACACCACGATCAGGGTGCCGTCGCGGCCGCCTTCCTTCAGGGAACC
>Ga0070670_100000764_pt1 | contig 25017 bp, 16 predicted proteins | sample KBSS63metaG_FD_64665 | JGI IMG/M metagenome (GOLD analysis project Ga0070670, IMG submission 64665) | Switchgrass rhizosphere microbial communities from Kellogg Biological Station, Michigan, USA - KBS S6-3 metaG | ecosystem: Host-associated > Plants > Roots > Rhizosphere > Soil ... | reverse complement strand
ACCGGCCCGGGCCAGGGCCAGAGCCGCATGACGGACGTTTTGATTGCCAAAAGGATGGCTGAGCAGGATCACGCGGAAAAAGCCTCCCTTGCCCGGCCGATTCTCTTACCAATCGGCAAAACCATGGGGCGCAGAACTGGAACGATTCGCAGGACTGTGCAAACGCTCGGCATATTTGGAACGGCGTCGCGCGCGAAACGGTGGCGGGCTGGCCATGATTTCGGCGGGGTCCGAGGCGGGCAATTCTTCGGCCGGTTTGGCTGCCAGGCACAAGCCCGTCAAAACGACCGCGAAACCAAGGCTGGTCGGCTGACCGAATGGACCCTGGAGCAGAATGAAAACGACCGCGCTGAAAAGAAGAAGAGGCAGTGTATTTCCCGCTCGGACCTGACCGATGGCAAAGCGGCCAATCTTATAAGCGAGCGCGCACCGCCAAACCAAAAACGCAAGCCCGAGAATCGGCCCGCTTTCGAGTAAAATCCGCGACCACTCGTTCTCCGATAAGAGGAAGTCGGCTTCGCCAGTCAGGAAAACGGCACCACCATTCGTGCCGACGCCGAGTCCGAAGCCGCCCAATGGCACGGAAGCAACCAGCCTGAGGGAGTCGATATAGCCGCCCAGAACGCGGCTGGTCAAATTGCCAAAGATGGTCGTTTCCGCGCTCTCGGCCGACTCGACAAAGCGATCGGAAAGGATTCCCAGGCCTTCCTGAAAAATGGGCAGAAAACTGATGAGCCAAAGCACCACGACGGCGAGAAACAGATGGCGAAGGGATTTGCTCACCAGGCTCGGGCGAACGAGCAGAATCACCCCGACCGAGGCAACCACGACGCCGACTGCGAGAACGGCCGAGCGGCTCCCGGAAACTCCCAGACCGATAATCAAAGCCGCGCCCGACGCGCCTAACAACCAAGTTCGGTAGGGGAGCCTCGCCAGAGTGGCATGAAGGAGAAACGCGGCCACCGCGCTCGCATAATAGATGGTGCCGGAGACAAAAGAAAAGACACCAGGAGGCCTTACCTTTCCTCCACCCGCCTGAATCTGGAGACCCTCACCCAGCCCGGCGGCACGATTGATAAAGGATTCCGGCGTCGCTGCGAACTGCACCACCATGAGCACAGCGGTCGGAATCATTCCGATAATCGTCCATCGACCGATCCGTTTGACGTCCTCAAAACTAAGCACCGCCGGAATGATGAAGATGAGCGGGAGATGAAGGAAATCGGAACGAATCCCAAATCCCGTCACGAGAATCGCAGTGCGCAAGGAGTAGAGTGGGAGAAGGACGATAATGCCCGTTGCCCAGCAGAGAAGGGCGATGATCTCGAGCGAGACGACGAAAGCGTTCTGCGGGAACAGACGAGCGCGCAGGGCCAGCACGTAGATGGCCACCACTACGGGATCGCGCACGAGCAAAAGCGGCGCCGAGAACTGGGGCACGATCCATTTACGAAACACCCCTTCAAAGATGAGCAACAAAAGATAGAGCCAGAGCAAACGCCGGATGTTGATGATCGTCCCGGTCGCGTCGAAAACCCGAGGAAGATTTTCGCTAGCGGGAGAGAGCGGCCGATTGGCGATGGCTTTCATGAGTCGACGCGTTTACCGACCACTTCTCGTGCCAGTTGCGCGGGACGTTGGCGACCATTTTCCGACCCGTTGGCGGTGAAATGGCAGAGCAAAAATCACGGGAGTTGGGAGCGAAAGAGGGCAAGGTAGGCTTCGGCCACAACCGCTGGCTGAAATCTCGCAAGGTGTGCGGGAGCCGAGGCGGTCAGGCGCCGTCGTACCTCCGGCGCCCGCAACTGGTCTTCGAGTGCCCGCGCCAAGGCGTCGACATCCCCGTTGGGAAAGGTCCATCCGCAGGGACCGATGGCCTCGGGAAGACCCCCGCCAACCGATCCAACCGCGACGCACCCGCAGGCTATTCCTTCCAGGGCGACCACGCCAAAAGGTTCGTCGTAGCGCGATGGAACGATGATGATCTTATGCTGGGTGAGAAGACTCGCCAATTCTAAGTCACGCTTCGGACCGAGAAAAGTCACCGTTTCCCCTAGTCCAAGTCGCGACACCAATCCTTCCATCGCGGCACGCTCCGGACCCGAGCCGACAATGGTCAGGCGCGGAAACAAAGCATGCTCGCGCAGACGAACGAGCGCTTCGAGAAGCAGATCGATTCCCTTTTCCGTCACCAGCCGGCCAACGAAAATCAGATCAGAGGGCGGTTCCGCCTCGCGCGTCGGGCATCGAAAAATCCGCGCATCATACGGATTGGGAATGATCGTCGAGTCTGCCTCGAACGCGGCCGCAACCGCCCGGCTGATCGCCACACTGGGGGCAAGCCTAACGAGGAGATGTTTGACTCTTTGCCCGAGGTCGATCCCTTGGGGGCGGGGGCAATAGGATCCCTGGTGCGTGATGACGAAGGGTTTCCGCATGAGGAGCGCCGGCCAAACGGTGCGCACGCTCAGATTGTTCTGCCAGAAAATGTCGCACCATCGAATGGCGCGAAACAATTGCCGGAGGGATGGCTGACGCAGGATCTGGTAACTGCGCTTCTCCGACAGGTTTCCCGGGGTCTGGGTCAGGACCGTGACCGCGTGCCCTAGCCGGACGAATTCTTCGGCGAGCAACCCACTCACCGTCTCGATGCCTCCGATGCTGGGTGCGAAGGCGTGCGACGAAATCAAGATCTTCAAGGCATTAGGCCGCGGTGGGCCGGGCGAGCACCGGGGCGAGGGTTCCGGCGAGATGCGCAACGGTCGCATTGCGTGAATACCAAGAGTAAACGCGCTGAGCCACGGTCGCACGCTCCGTCTCGCTCGGGAGATTTTGTCCAGCAGCGGCGACGAAAAACGGGCCCGGGAGCGCGTCGCGACCGGCCGCAATGATCGCACCGCCACGGGGGAAGACCGGGATAATCCCGTGCGCACAATAAGCGGCGAAGGCGCTCGATTTCAGAATCACCGGCAACGGCACGTCCGGCCGATGGAAATAATCCATCCAGCCGAACGTGCCGGTAGCGAGAATTTCCGAGGCCACGGTTGCTTCCACCTCCGGATAATAATGAGTGCGAATCTCGGTTGCGGCACCCAGCGCCTGCCGCACGGCCGGGTTGTCGCGACCCCCGACCACAAAGAGTTCGCGCGGCGCGAAGGATTCGGGAACCATGGCCGCGGCCGGCAAAAAGGAGAGAAGCGAACGCTCGACGAGCTCGGTCCCACCGCAAATAAGCCAGCGATGAGGATCGCGGCCGGCGATTGCGGCGGGAGAAAGAACGGGTTCACCAAAGCCAGAGATAACCGGGTGCACAACAATCCGCGTGCCGGAGCGAAGACCTTCCAACTGTTGTTGAAAAACTTCGCTGCTCACAACCGAGACTTTGGACAAGGCGGCGATCTGACGCGCGGTGTGGATTTGTAATGGTCGCAACCAAAACGCGCTTTGCCGCCACGATCCGGAGGCATAAAGCTCATGAAAAATTGTGACGAGCCGGGCGCCCCCTCCGCGTCGCAGCCGGCGCAATTCCGGCGGCAGCCAGAGCGGTGCGCCCCTCCAGCCGTAACCGTAATTGACGTAGTGCAAGACGGTGGCGCTATAGTGATCGAACTGTTGCTCGCCGATGCCAGAGCCGTCCGGAAAAACGAGCTGAATCCCCCGGTTGGTCGTCGCCGCGGAAAGAAAGGTCGTTGCAAAATTGTGATGACGCTGCAGGCTTGCCGCCAGTGCCCGCGCGTAGTCGCCTACTCCATCCCGGCCACGGGAAGCGAGCGGAATGATTTGGAGAATCGGGGCTACGCTTTTCACGCGTTTCATTCAGTAGGCTGCGTGCCTAACGAACCCAGAGCGGTGCGAAACTCCTCGAGCGTGTCGCTGGCGATCTTGCTCCAGCAATAATTTCCGGCGATGGCACGACATTCGGTCGAAAGTTTTTCATATTCCGCGACGCTCAGCGAAAGAATCTCCACAGCTCGCGTGGCAATGGCCGTGGTGTCCGCCGCCGGAGTGAGAAAACGGGCGCGCTGCGGCTGAAGAATCTGACGCGGCCCCGGCACGTCGTAAGCGATGGTGGGCAAGCCAGCGGCCAGTTGCTCCAATACCGCCAACCCAAACCCCTCGACGTAACTGGGAAACAACGCGAGCGCGCAATCCGCCAGTAGCGAAGGCAGTTCCGACGCCTCGAAGGTCGCGCGGCAAGTAATGTTTTTGGCGTCTCCAAGGCCGGAGCGGACTACCTTTTCATCGGCCAATGTTCCGAGGAAGAGAAACTGCGCGGCTGGCTGCTGTTGTCGAATGGCCGCGATGATCCTGGGCCAATCGCGCGCTCCTTTGCGCAGACTCCACATTCCGATGAAACAAATCTTCTGCTGCCGGAGACGCTCCGCCGGGGGGAGGGCAGCCGCGGCGAGACAGTTCCGGAACTCTTCGGTCAGCCCATAGGGTTGGACAAGACGCGGCGCCTTGATACGCGGATCGCGCGCCAGCTCCATGAGCTCATCCTCGTTAGGCAAACTGAGCAGGTCACAATATCGAACCGATTTCTCTGAGTTCTTCCACAGACGCCAGCCGATGACGCGATGAAATAGACCTCCCAAGAGTCGTCCTTTAGGTTGATCAGGCCAAAGAGTGCGCTCGCGCGAGATAAATTGACGGTAGAGCCGGTAAAGCCCGACCGATCGTGCGACGATCAGCCCGCGGAAGCGCAGCGAACTTTTCGGAAAGGGAAGTGTTCCGATCAGGCCATCAATGACATCGAAGCGGTCGGCATTGCGCCGGACGAAGGCTGCGGCCCGCCAGGGGAAGAGGACTTGCTGCAAAGCAAATCTGACGCGCGATGTCTCAGGTCCCGGGAAGGCATCGGTAAGGCAATATTTTTCCACTGTATGCCCAGAGCGGGTCCACTCCTTTGCCAGTTCAATCCAAACCCGAGGGGCTCCCAGCTTGCCATCCCATGGCAGACCCACCATGGCTAAAATGCGCAGTGAACCGGGCGGTGATTTCACCACGGTGCGAGCGGAATCTTGACTGGTTTTGGCCGGGAAGTCGAGAAAGCCGCGATAACTCAATCCAAGGTTTAGCAAGAGACCGGGAATCACCGAGATGAGGTTAAAAGTCAAAACACCTTCCACACTCGAGAACTCCGAGAAGGGAATCAAAAGTAACTGGGTCCCAATGGTAAGCGGGATATAGAGCCACGAACCTACGATCCAGGCTCTTGAGGCGTTCAGCGTCCAGAGAGTGCTAGCCATCATGTTGAGGACGGCTACTCCCACCATGAGCAGGAGCGCATCTTGCAAATGGGCGTATTTGCTGCCGAGCACGAAGAGGAATGCGTCAGGCAAAAGCGCCGCTCCCCCCAGTACAAACAAGCTAAACCCTGCCACCCCAGCGACAATTCCCGCGTACAAGCGGCCGAGTTGTTCCCGCCTCTGGCAACGGGCAAAGGCGGGAGCGAAAATGTTTGTGAGGAGATTCCCGAGAACGGAAAAAATCATGGCCAACCGCCCCAGCGCTCCCACCTCCGCCACCGCCCCGACGCGATGACCAAAGAATGTGATCAAAAAAATAGTGATCTGGCCTTGCACGCAAAAAAACATGGCGTTGGCCGCGCGGCTACGGATGAAACCGAGCATCGCTTTTCGGTCCTGGGCATTTTCGTCCGCCTGCAGGTCGATCATGCCCGCGACGTAGCGACGCAGCATGAGATACTGGAGCAGGAGCATCCCAGAGCCCACGAAAACAGCCAGACCGGCATTCAGAAACACTAGGGTCAGCGCGCCAATTATGACCAAGCGCGCTAGGGATCCGGTGAAGTCAATCTTCTGGATTTGGCGAAAGTCAGAGTGTAAACGCGGCACCACGTCCAGGACTCCAGACGAAAGCTGCACGTACAATCCTCCGAGCACGGCGACGATGAGGGTCGCGGCGTAGAAGACGGATGCCCCGCTTTTTACGAGCATGAGATAGAGCACCGGTGTCACGATGAGAACCGACGCCGCTCCGAGCCTGCGCCGTAGTTTCAACCCCGTGCTCACTAATTCCCCAAAACGGTGACGATCCTGCCAGACGCGACCGCCAATCGAGATCAAGCCTATGCTAATCCCGATATCCGCGAGCACATTGATCGTGCCCTGCATCGTGTTCGCAATTGTGAAAAAAGCGTATTCGCGCTGTTCCAGATGACGAACGATCAGAATCCCGGTCGCAAATCCGATCAGTTGCACAAACAGTTGCAACCAGGCAAAGCGGCCGACCTCGCGCGCAAATCGCAGAGCGGCGCTGCTCTCTGCTGGCAGCGATACAGCAGCGCTGGTTGGCGGCGAGGAGTTCATGAGGCGAAGTGCAGACGAGCGACGCCCCCGGCATCGGAAGACAGCCAAGCGGCCGCCTGGTCCTAAACTCCTTGACCCTGTTCTTCCTTTATCGAGTGCAACGGCTTCTCTGGCGAAAGGGCCGCGCCCGGCGTATTATAATACTCCGCATACTGGTAGTAATAATACTCCGGCAAGGAGGTATCGACGTAGTTGAGTATCACACCCGGCACATTGACCTGCCGGTTATAAAGTGACTCGAGCGCTTTTCGCGTCAGGCGGGCCGAGGTATGAGAAAGCCGCACGACAAAGAGGGTCGCGTCGATCTTGGGAGCGAGGCTGGTGGTGTCATCCGCCGCCAGCACCGGCGAGCTGTCGATGATAATATAGTCGTAGTGATTATAGATGTCCTTGAGAAAGGCGTCGGTTGATTCGCGCAGGAGGTGTTCGCTTGGTTGAGAGATGGTGTTGCCGCGGGGCAAGACGAAGAGGCTCGGGAGTGAAGTCGGGACGACCACTTCCCGCCAGTTGACTTCCTGCTTTAAGACTTCCGCGAACCCGACCTTGGAATGGATATCGAAGTCTTCGCGCAATGCGCCGCGCCGCAGGTCGCCGTCGATGAGGAGCGTTTTGGCTCCGGAAAGTGCCATCGTAATGGCGAGGTTGGACGAAACAGTCGACTTGCCCTCGTTAGGCACGGCGCTCGTAATAAGCAGGGTCTTGGGCCGAGGGCCCTCGTAAGGCATAAAGAAGATAGAAGACCGAACGTTGCGATAGGACTCGGCGAAGACATGCCGGGCGTCTTCGGGCTGTAACAGTGTGACTTTCCCTTTGCCTTTCTCTTTCGGAATCTGGCCGAGAATGTTCTCCGTGAAATAATGTTGGAACTCGGTAAAGGAAGCCATCCGGTCGTCGATCCGGTCGAGCAGCACAAGAATCACGAGACCGGCAAACGCGCCAAAGCCCAGCCCCACCAACAGACTCATGACCAGCCCGGGTCTCACCGAGATGGGCTTCGTGGCGCTCTCCATGATTCCCACCTGATCACCCGTATCAACAACCTGCGACATGTCGACGTCTTTAAGGTTGCTGGTCAGACGATCGTAAAGTTGTTTCTGTCGATCCACTTTGCCTTTGACGCGGTTGAATTGCGCTAACTGCTGGCTGAGAGCGAGCGCCTTCTTTTCCCACTCCTTAATATTCGCTTGCAGGTTCTCCATTTGTTTCCCGATCGACTTACGTCGGGTATCGAGCTTCTCGACCGCATCCTGGCGATACAGCTCAATCAGCTTCTCCTGCTTCTCGATTTCGTCGTTCAGCTTGATGATCTTGGGATGCTTGGGCCGCAGATCCTTGGCAAGCGTGTCACGCTCCGCCTTGAGTAATTGCACCGCCCCTCTTGCCTTCAAATATTCCCCTTCCGGGCCGAATTCCGACAGCGATAGGTTTTCATCTCCCGGCGCCGCAGCCGCCGCGCCGGCGGTGTCCGCGGGCTTGAGCGCGACCTGCTGGCGGTCGAGGTTTTGGTCAAGGTCCAGCAGGCTCAGCAAATCGTATTCAGTCTTAAGCCGGGCATATTCCTGATTGAGTTTCACAAGGTAGGCGGCGGCGCTATTCCCTTCCTCCTGAATAAAGCCAATGTTGTGCTCCTTCTGGAATTCCAACATCTCGTCTTCGCCATTGCGCAGATCCTTCTCGACTTGGATTAACTGTTCTGTGATCGCAGTCGTCATGTGGCTGCCCTGATCGGCGCGCATGCTTTTCTTCACATCGAGATACTTCTGCATCACCGCATTGAGATAGGCCTGGACGTATTCGGGCGAGGCAGCAATCGCTTCCAACTCGAAAATTGAAGTGCGCGGTCTTTGGCTGACCGAAAGCCTGACTTTGACCGGCGGCAACTCCGGGTGGGTCGCGCGAACCGCGGCCGCCGCCCCCTGGCGCGTTTCGTCGCTGAGCATCAACTGAATTTGAGTGCCGTAGAAATTATTTGTGTCCTCGCTGTAAACCGCGCTCTGGCCCACATTCAGTTTCCCTGCGACCATCATTTTGCTGGTGGAGAGAAAAGCATTGGGCGCCTGGAAAATGACCCACGCTCCGACAAATATTCCCAGACAGGTGGTCAGAAGCGGAATCCACCACCGCCGGAGGAGGAGCGCCTTGTAACGATGCAGACGCGTGAGCAACGACGTCGTGACCGAGGCCGGCGAGGAGCGTTCAAAAGCTGGATTCGGCATAGCTAGAAATTGACCAGTCGCTGTGGGACGTAGATTTGGTCGTCCGGACGCAGAACGATGTCATCTTCCGTATGTCCTTGTTCGATGACGCGCTTGAGATCGACGACCATGTCCTGGCCATCCTTGCGAGTCACCTTGACTTTGCGCTTGTCGGCAAAATCGCCGAAACCGCCAGCCCGAATTATCGCCTTACTGACAGTATAAGTTTCGTCGCTTGGGATCTCCTGCGGCCCCTGACCCTTGACCGCGCCATAAACATAAACCTTGCCGCGCGATTTTTCGCTCACTTTGTCAACCGCGAGAATAACGGTGGCGTGGTAGTAGTATTCCTTTTCCAGCGCCGACTTGATATTGTAGGCTAGTTCGCGACAAGTCTTTCCCTGGGCCGGGACGAGCCCGATATAAGGAACCTCCAGCTCGCCATTGTCATTGACACGCAGTCGTTGCGAGAGGTTGTCGCGATCTTCGACGACGCGAAAGCTGACGAAGTCATCGGCCCCCAAGTGCTTCTTATCATCCAGCACGGACATGGAGTTAGTCCGCAGGACAGTGTTGCTCGCGGTGCCATCTGGCGCCTGATCGATCGCGGTCGCTTTCGGGATGACCGGGGTCGAGTTATTATCCTGCGCAAAGGCCGGTGACCCAGGGAGGAAAACCAGCGTGCAAAGGCTGCATAGGAAAAAGGAGCGCTTCACAGTTGCATGCCGTTGGTTTTAGAAACTGTAGGTAGCGTCGAAAGAGACGCGATTTTGCCTGTAGTCGCGCAGTGGTTGATCCGACTGCTTCTGAGTATATTGATAACGAAGCCCAAGCGTAATGTGCGGTGTCAATTGGTAGCCAACTGTGGCTGCACCGCCATAACGCTGGATGTGCTCCGAAAATAGTCCGCCGGAATCGTCACCATCTTCGTAGAAGAGTTCAGTCGCGAGCAGGACGTGGTTGATGATATTCCAGGTCGCGGTGTGGCGAACGTAATTCAAAGCGACGAAATTGGAGTTGACGCCCAGTTGCGTTTCGTGTCCGGCCGCCAGCGTTTGTGAGATGTAGGCATTAATACGGTGCGAAAGCAGCAGGTTGGCGTAGAAATCATTTCCGTCGCTTGTGTCCCTGACCAAGCCGCCGTCGTCGAAGTTAATGAACTGATAACCGACAGAAGCGCGGAGCTTGAGATAATTGGTCAGCTGCGTCTCAACGAATGGTCCGACGCTATAAGAGACAGAATTATTTAGGACTGCTTCGTTGTAATAGTCGTAGACAGCGGCCATTTCCAGCCCGGCGCCGGTTGTGGAGCTAAGAGCGAAGTAGGCACTAAAGGTCAGTATCTCTGCATTGCGATCGAGATAGGAAAAGGTGTCCGTAGTGGAGATATAGGTGTAGTGGTCGTAGCCAAAGGTCAGCACCGCCTTATTGAGATCCCAAAGAACTGAAACCCCGGCGGTATTCTCAAAGCGACCGTAATCCGCCACGTTGCTCAGCTGGATTTCCGAAACCGGGTCCTGTTCCAGTGAGAAGCGATCGTGGATGTTGATGCGAAAGTCCTGTACAAAAATGTCGAAGGACAGTTGCGAGCCCGGCGAAATGATGACGCCATTGGTGTCGTTTTCGGGATGATTAGTGTAAAAGCTATAACCGAGTCCGAGGTCGAGGCGGAGGGTATTGAGCTGAGTCACCGGCCAGATGGCGTTGATGTTGAATTGCGGCCGAATGATGATGTCATCCTGCCTGTCCGTTTCCGACAGGTTGATGTTATCGTTATACTCAATCCCGGTCGTAACGCTGAAGCGGAAGCGAACCGGGCCGACGAGAAGATTGTAGGGAATCTGCTCGATCGACTGACGACGCGCTTCGGCCGCGGCTTCACCGGCGAGCGAAGGTCGAACCGCCTCCTGAGCATGGACAGCCGGGACCGCGAGAAACAGGGGAAGGAGGATCACGGCGAGCTTCCGGCGGGCGGCACTCAGGCCAAATTTGAAGTCCAAGCTCATAGTGATTAAAGCGCGATCTAGCTTAGCAGGTGCAGTACCAACCGCAGGGCGTCAATTCGGCGCAACCGCAAACGAGCAGCAACGTGAATCGGAGCTCTCGGACGGCAGCAGCCCCGAGCTCCTTCGCGGAGGTTCTGGTTTCAATTCGTGTCTATTAGGGTATTGGCTTGTTTACAGGATTGCCAACTTAGGGGCAAGAAAAATCGAGGCTCGTTGCCAGTAGATTCCCTCGATTCGCGAGACCAAAAGTCCGCCCAACTTGGCCGCGAGCCCGTCCGAAAGCCGCGACGAACATGGCGCGATTAAAGCTTTATTCGAGAATGTGCCCAGCCCTGATTCGATCACGCGTTTCCTGTTTTTTTCAAGCAACGGTGTGGTCGCGGGTTCGCTTTTGCTGTGCTCGCTCACGTGCCCGGCCGACGTTGCTCTGGCCTCAACGCAGGCTGTCAAGCAGATCGAATGTCTCGCCCCGGGCAGGGCGGAGTCGATTAGCCTAACGATGAGTGGCGCGGAAATCCGCTATCCCTTGCGATGCGGCGTTACTTCCTTCATCATCCATCTCGGCGCGCCCGGTCAGCGGCGCTGCTTCACGCTCGTCAACGGAAACATGGCGGCAGCGGGGAAACTCTCGATTGCGACCTCGAACAGGCGCCTTGCGGCAGACAATCCGAGGTGGAGCGCGGTGGACGGCGCGGTCCGCTTTCGGCACAAAAGATTTTTTGCGCTCTCCCTCCTCGGCATCGACGCCCAATTCGTCAAGCTCACTTTCCAAGTGGATAACCTGGAAAAAGTGGGGCAACGCGAGAAGCCAGAGCAGCGGATAAACCGTTACGCGGCGGAGCCGTAAACTCGGGCGCGATCTGCTACAAGCTGGCGCGAACCACGTCGAGTTGGTTGGCGGAACCGAGCTTCCCATTCTTGTGCGCGATGAAGTCGGCGTAGGCTTGCATGAAAATCTTGCCCGGCGGGCGAAAATCGAACTCGGCCGGTTTGTCGCGAAAAAATTCGCGGTGCACACGGGTCCAGACAAGGCGGCCGTCGGTATCGATGTTCACCTTGGTGACGCCGAGTTTCGCCGCGGGCAGATATTCGTTTTCGTTCACGCCGCGCGCGCTCGGGTCGAGTTTTCCGCCGGCGGCGTTGATCCGCTGGACTTCTTCCACCGGGACGCTGGAGCTGCCATGCATCACAATGGGAAGGCCGGGAACTTTCTGCGAGATGGCTTCGATGACGTCGAAGCGGAGCGCCTGCTGGCCCTTGAATTTGTAGGCGCCATGGCTCGTCCCAATGGCGGCCGCGAGTGCGTCGCAGCCGGAGCGTTCGACGAATTCTCCCGCTTCGTCGGGATTGGTCAGGCAAGCGTGGCCTTCATCCACTTTGATGTCTTCCTCAACGCCGCCGAGCTGGCCCAGCTCGGCTTCGACACTGATTCCCTTGGCGTGCGCGCGATCGGCGACGCGGCGGGTGATAGCGATGTTTTCATCGAACGTTTCGTGGCTGGCATCGATCATGACCGAGCTGTAGAAGCCGGAGTCGATGCAATCGTAGCAGGTAGCTTCGTCGCCGTGGTCGAGATGGACGGCGAAGATGGCTTCGGGGAAAATTTGCTCGGCGGTGCGTATGATCGCCTCGAGCATCCGCTTATCGGTGTAACCGCGCGCCCCTTTCGAGAGCTGGATGATGAAGGGCGCCTTGCTTTGGATGCAGCCGCGAAAAAGGCCCATCGTTTGCTCGAGGTTATTGATGTTATAGGCGCCGACCGCGAATTTTTTGTAGGCGACTTTGTAGAGCTGCTTGGTAGTGACGATCATGGCGGAATTGCGATTGTTGGTGGCTGATTAAAGGGCGTCGCCAATCTTACGGCGCCCGCGGCAGTTTCCAATCAGAAACCGAATGCCCCCCCAAAGGCGAATGAGTAATCAGCAAAATTTCGCTACGCCCCGTTTTCCACCACGGGCAAGAGCACATTGACGGAGGTCCCATGCGGATTGGACTCCACGTCGACCCGGCCGTTGTGATCGAAGACCGTGCGCTTTACAATTGGAAGACCAAGGCCCATGCCGCGCGCTTTCGTAGTGCAGAACGGAGAAAAGATTTTGTCTTTCAAATCCGCTGAAATTCCAGTCCCGTTGTCACGCACCGTCACCACCACGCCACTGGTGTGATCTCCCTCGCGAACCAGCCGCGCGGAGAAGGTGATTCGCCCCCTGCTCCTGCCGTGAGTTGCCTCGGCCGCGTTGGCGACGAGATGGGCGAAGGCTTCGGCGAGCGCCGTTTCATCACCCACCACGCGGGGCAAGTCGTCCGGCAAAGTCGTCTCAATCGAGAACCCGTTTCGGGCGTGCCGCGCCCGTACCAGCTCGACCGCTTTTTTCATCGGCGCGCGCAAATCGAGCGATTTAAAAACCAATTCCGGCGGATGCGCAAAATTATTAATTTGCGTAATAATGAGGTCGAGCCGGTCAATTTCCTGGACCACAATCTCATTAAAATCGCGCCGAAAATCCGCGTCATCGAAGCGCTCGGGAAGCAGTTGGGCGAAAGTCTTGATCGCGACCAGTGGGTTGCGGACTTCGTGCGACATGCTGGCCGCGAGATCAGTCCAGAAGGCGGCGCGATCCATCAACTCCTGTTTTTGCCGGAGCGATTCTTCCGGCGTCAGATCCTGGATGACTGCGACCGCGCCCAGGGGTTTGTGCTGGTGAATAAGCCGCCGGGTTTGGACGGAGAGCGAACGGCGTGTCTTGGGATCAATCCATTGCTGGGCGGGAAGCTGGTTCATGCTCGTCAGGGTCTCGCGCAGGGCCGAAGCGATGCGACTGCCCGCGAATTCAATCGGCTGATTCAAGACCTCGGCCAGCTTGATGCCGAGAATCGACTCGGCGGTCGGATTGCACCAACGAACGATCGCGTCTTCGTCGCTCGCGATAATACCCGGCGGGATCGCAGTGAGGAGGGTTTCAGCGAGTGTTTTCTGAAGGGTGACCTCTTCGTGAAGAGAGGCATTTTCCAAAACGGTAGCGACATGGTCGCCCAAAATCATCAAAGCCTCGAGCCCCTGGTAATCGAAGGTCTGGCCTGCGAGACGGTGTCCGAAAAAGAGCCAACCACTGATCCGTCCGCGGGAGTGCAGCGGAACGATCACTTCCGCCCCGACCGTGTCGAGCGCGCGCCGGAGCAATTCCCGCTCGGCGTAGTCACGGGTTTGGGGCAGGTGCGACCGGCAAACGAGATCAGCATTTCGCTCCAACCAACCGACAAGGGGATCGCGCGGGTGATATTCCAGCTCGTAACTCTCCGGCAGACAGCGCAGCCCGGCCCGCAGGCGGAAGCCCTCTTCTTCACGACGCCGGGAAAACATTCCGACCCGGGTGACCATCGCGGCGTCGGCCAAGCTCTCAACGACGTTGTTGACCAATAGGTCCATGTTCTCAAAGCGGCGGAAGACTCGGGGAAAGCGCAACAGCGGCAGCATCGCTCCGCCAGTTGCTTCCGATACCGACTCGAGCTCGCGCCGGCCAGCGGGCACGAGCGCGTTGGACGCTCCCGCTCGCAAGGCGCGATTGTCTTCCAGGACGCGCAGATGTTCGAGCGCACGGGCGATGAGCGCCTGAAAAGGTCGGCGTTCCAAGTTCACATCCTCGGCCGCGTAAATGCTGGTTTGTTCCGCGTCCCGCAACGGCTCCGAGCGGGGGGTGCCTAAGGCGATAATCAAGACGTCCGGCCATTCCGCCTTCAACTGCGCGATCAAATCGCGGCTCCCGTGGCTGCGCAGATCGAGCAGCAGGAGGGCCGGGCTGTTCTGCTGCAGGACAGGGTCAAGCCGGTCCGCCCGATCGACGTGCCGAAGGGCAGCGCGGCTGCGCAGAAAGGCGCGCGTCCGCCTAACGAGCTCTGGGTCTTGCGTGTAGAGGAGACATGCCGCGGAGGAGATCATGCCGCGGCCACCTCGGCTTGGAAGCGGACGAGCGGGAGAAGAATGTGAAAGCGCGTGCCCCGATCCAGTTCGCTCTCGACCTCGATCTGCCCGCCATGTTCCTGCACGATCCCGTGCACCACCGAGAGCCCTAGGCCGGTCCCATAATCCTTGGTGGTGAAAAATGGATCGAAGACGTGCCCCACATCCTCCGGCTTAATCCCGCAGCCGTCATCTTCTACCGTGATGCGGAGAATCTCGCGCGCGTCCACCGGATCGCCCGGCAGCGCCGTCGGCCATAATTCTGTGGAACCGATCTCGGTCGTAACGGTGAGCGATCCTCCGGATTTCATGGCGTCGAGTGCGTTAAGGAAGAAGTTTAGGAAAACCTGCTCGATTTGGTCTGAGTCGGCGTGGATTGTATCCACTTCCGCCTGCCAGGAACGAGTTAATTTCACATCTTTTTGGTAGAGACGATGGCCGACAAGGAGGAGCGCCTTTTCCAAAATCTCATGCACGTGCATCGGTTTGAGAAACGGTTTGGCCGGCCGCGCGAAGCGGAGGAGCTGGTTGACCAACGAATCGATTCGATCCACCTCGTGTCCGATCAAGGAGAAGAAAGTTTCACGGAAATCGGAGTCTTGATACCGCTCCGGCAGAAGCTGGGCGAAAGTCTTGATCGAGACTAGCGGGTTCTTGATTTCATGCGCCATGCCGGCGGAAAGCGTGCCAAGACTGGCGAGGCGATCACTCCGCCGAATCTGCATCTCGAGGCGCTTGAGCGTGGTGATGTCAGTCAGGACCATCAACGCGCCTAACGTGGTCCCGTCCTGGCCATGGAAGAGCGAACTGCTGACGCGCAGGATGGTGTTCTTGTCTCCGGCGCGCAGGACGATCTCGCGATTCTCCTGCCGTTCGCCGCTACTGATCGTATCGCTTACAATGTCGCGCAGCGCGTCGGGCAGATTGTTAATTCTGCGCCCCAGAAGTTCGCTCGCGGTCAGGCTGGTCAGTTGTTCGACCTCGCGATTGAAGACCGTGATCATGCCGTTGTGGTCCGCCGCCACCACGCCGGTAGTGAGGTTTTGCAGGAGTGTTTCGTTGTAGATCTTTGCGTTCTGCACTTCGGTAAAGAGTTGCGCGTTCTCGATTGCGACCGCGAGTTGTCCACAAAGGACGCTAAGGGCGCCCTGCTCAACCGTGCCGTAGATTCGCCCCGATCGCCGCGGACCGAGCAGCATCACTCCCGCGAGTTGATCGCGGGAGAAAATTCCCATCGCAAATCCGATGTGCAACGACTTCATTTGGCGGCGCACCCGTTCCAACTCGGCCGTCGAGCGCACGCGGTGGAGTTCATCGAGCACGATGGGCTGCTGCGTCCGTTCCAGCTGGGCGATGATGGCCTGGTCGCGGTGCAACTCCATTCGCATCGTGCGCGAGCCCTCTTGCACGGTCGGAAAACGTTGCGCATAAAACTCAGGCTCGGGGAGCAGGATGTAGACACGATCGGTGTCGACGGCCTGGCCAATGGTGAGGCCGAACCGCTCCAGCAGATCAGCCAAGGTAGTCACGGAGCGCAGGATCGCGGCCGCCTGATTCATGGTTGCCTGGAAGTCAAGCCGGCGCGCACCAATAAAGAGACGATTGGCTAACGACTGGGAAAATCCGTGGGCCGGCACCATCGCGAAGGCGATGACGAGCGAGGCCATGATATGGGCCAGGGCGCGGCCATCACTACCGAAGAGAGGGACAAAGACCGTATTGCCGAGCCACCAGACCAAACAATAAAGTGCGATCAGATAAGTCGCCAGTAGGAGGTAGGCGATGGAACGCCGCATGAAGAACCCAACCTCAAGAATCTTGCGGGTGGCGATGCCGTAGGCGATGACGAGACTGAGGACGATAATGCGAAATGGTGCGAACCACAGCGCGCGCGCCGCTCCCAGGAAATACTCCAGCACGAACGAGAGGAGGAGCGCGAAAGCTGTCGCCCCGACAGCCCCGATCAAAATGAACGCGAGTTCGGCATTTTCACTGCCGGTGGTGGCTCGAAGGTCGCGCCAGTAGCTGACGATCAGCGCCCCGAACGCGACTACAAAAAAGCCGGAGTAGAAGTAGACCCCGTTCCCGTAAACCGGGCTCGGCGCAGCCCCGGCGACGTCCGGCATCTGGACCCCTTTCAAGAACCAATTCGTCTGGCAAAGAGCGATTGCCCCAACTGCGAAAGCCAGCCAGATCCTGGAAGAACCAAAGATTCCGCTCCAGCGTAGCTCTCTTTGCCTGACGGAAATGCGCAAAAGATTTAGCGCCGCGAGATAAAGGACTCCCGCGGCCGACGCTTGGCGGATGCAGAATTCCACAAGCTGCGGGTTGGTTGTAGTCGATCCGAAGTAAAGACTGCTGAGCCATCCCGCGATGACTAATGACAGCAGCAGGAAGCACTGATTTGCGAGCCGCTTTCGATTTGATTGGAAAACGGCCAGTCCAAGGGCTAATTGGACTGCCAGAGCCCCTAGAGTTGGAATCGCGACGCCCCCCATTTTAACCAAAAATCCGATTCAACTTGAAAGTATCGGACCCAACGACGGATGCGCTGCCGATATTATCCTGAACGCGCTCAACTACCATGCTGCTGTTGCCGCCACCCAGGCCACGGACGTTAATCAGGGCACAGTTCAGCCGCGCTTTCCGTGCCTTACCTGGCACGAAGTCCAAATCGCAACCGACATTCGGCTGGTCGTGATTGGCGGTGGGCGGAATATGTCCGTGTTGAAAAGCGAGCGCGCAGGAGATCAGTTGCAGGGGCCCGGCGGCAGCTAACGGATTTCCGGTAACCCCTTTAATTGAACTTACGGGAACGCGATTGCCAGCCGGAGCAAAAACCCGGGAGATCATTCGCACTTCCGCGGCATCGAGGACCCGGTCACCCGGCCCATAGGAGCAGATGAAATCAATTTCCCGGACATTGCGGCCGGCATTTGCCAGGGCAAGCCGCATCGTGGATTCAAGCCCGCCGAATGGGTCCTCGGCTTCATGATCCATCTGCGCTGAATATCCGGTGATCTCTAGATGCACCCTTGCGCCTCGGGCCAGCGCGTGTTCGAAATTCTCCAGGATAAGAATGCCCGCGCCTTCGGAAGCAACTCCGGCCTCGCCGTCCGCATCGTACGGTCGGCTCGCGCGCTGCGGATCAGAATTTGCGCCTGAGAGCAAGCCCGAGGCGGAGAGACTCGCCATCGCCAGCGGTGTCACCGGTGCATCGGAACCACCTGCGATGGCTAATTCCACTTCGCCTGCGTCAATCATCGATGCCGCGGAAGCGATCGCATCAATCCCGGAGTTGCACGCTGAAGAAATTGTCGTCGCGTGAGTTTCCACACCGAGTTTCTCAGCAATCAGATGGGCGGCCGCCTGCGGCTGACAGTTACGCACGACTCCGGAATTGATCCGTCGCGGCCCCAGGTCTCGCAGCTCACGAAAACCGTTTTCAATGACATCAAAGGCGCTAGAGCTAACTCCGATGCATACCGGTAAAACGGTCGGCAGTTTGGAAGTCGCCGGATCGAAATCCGCATCCTTGAGTGCCATCTGGGTCGCGGCGTAAGCAAGCTGGGTATGCCGTCCCATCCGTCGGGGTTTCCATTTCGGGTCCATGTAGTCGAGCGGATCGAAACCCTTCACCTCGCCGGCAATTCGCGTCTTAAAACCGCTCGAATCAAAAAGCGTAATCGGCCCGATTCCGCTCTCGCCCGCGACGAGGGAACGCCAAAACGCTTTCAACCCGGTGCCGTTAGGCGCAAGCACCCCCATTCCGGTCACGACGACCCTGTTTCGGCTACGCATATTTTTATCTCCTAGGATTCCGCGCAATCATACCCTCTGAAGCAAGCCCAACACCAGATTCCCCTCCGCCGCTCGATTTCTAGAGAATCCGAAAGAAAAGTTATTCACAAGTTGTACCTTGCGTTTCTCCTCGAACTGCAGAAACATCGCCTTCAAAAGTGAATCCAATTGGATCATTTGCAGTTTTTTTTCCGCGCAGGGCACGTCCCTAGCTTCTAGCGATGGAAGCAATGATAGCCAACGCTGATCTCCCGCAAGTCCTCGTTATTGATGACGAAATGGGGCCGCGCGAGAGCTTGCGGATGCTCTTGAAGCCCAGCTATCGGGTCCACACCGCAGACTCTGTCGAGATCGGCCTGCAACTTCTCAACGAGAAAAAACCGGACGCCATCGTCCTCGACATCCGAATGCCTGGCGTCACCGGCATCGAGGGACTCCGTCGCATTCGACAGATCGATCCCCATCTTTCGGTGATAATGCTCACCGGTTTCGGTGCGCTCGAGACAGCCAAGGAAGCGGTCCGTCTCGGCGCCAACGACTACATCAGCAAGCCCTTTGACGCGCGCGAAATGCGTGAAGTGATCAGCCGCAATGTCGAACGCACCCGGAAGCATCGCACGAGCGAGACGGCAGCGAGCGAAATCAAGGAGTTGAACAACCGGCTTCTTCAGGAATTGGCGCAGAAGGAACGTCTTGCCTCCCTCGGACAGGCCTCCGCCGAATTTGTCCATGACATCGGAAATCCACTCACCATCGTGTGGGGTTACGTGCAGCTCCTGGCCAAAAAACTGGAAGACTCGGAAAACGGAAAGCATCCCGGCGCCCAGGGTTCTAACAAGGAACTTGAGATCATCGAGCAAAACGTGCGGCTCTGCCGCGACCTGCTCCAGATGTGGCAGAATTACAACAATCCGGAGGCAGCTCCGCGCAAAGTCATCTCCGTTTCGAACATTGTGCGCGAAGTCGTCAACAGTGTCGGCGCGATGGCCAGCGAAGCCTCCGTCGAACTCAAGGTCGATGTGGACAAGGATCCCTGTTCGCTCATGGGCGACTCCGTCCAGATCACGCGCGCGATCCAGAACGTGATCATCAACGCCATTCAAGCGTCCACCGAAAACACGGGCCCCATCGAGGTGAGCTGCGTCCGCAAGGATTTTTACGTCGATGTGCGGATCGCTGACAAAGGGCATGGCATCAGCCCGGAACTCGTCGCCAAAATCTTCGATCCTTACTTCACCACCAAGCAAGGCAAGAGCGGCACGGGACTCGGGCTCTTTATCACGAAGAAAGTCGTCGAAGATCACAACGGCTCGATCAAAGCTGACAGCACGCCCGATGTTGGCACGACGATCACTCTTCGTTTGCCGTTGGTTAATAACTAAGCCGCGGCCGGCCGGCGCACGCCTGCGCGACGCCCTTCGCGCGCACCTATTCGCGCTGCGCACACTCTGACCCGATTAGACGTTGCCACCGGCGCGTCTCTTCTGTTTTCTTCAGGCGTGCCGGACGCCAGCTATCGCATCGCTCCGATTTTTCTTATCCGCATGGCCGGAGCGCCCTTCGACGCCGTCGAAAAGACTGCCACTACCGGGACGGCGCAGACAGCCCGCGAATTAATCGCAACGCAGACCGACTTCTCGCGGGCCAAGTCAGAGGTCGAACGTCTCCTCATGACTCTCAAGCCTGAGCTATCGAAGGAGCAATTTCGCCTTTGGCGCAAAGCCATTCGATCCGGAGTCATGCCGCTTTCGGAAGATCCGCCCTCGAGCGCGTTCGCCGTCTGTTGGCAAAAAGCCGCCTGCGTCGCGGCCGCCGAAGCGATCTTTCACAGGACGCTCGAAAGCGAACTACGCGTTGCGCGTGCGGCCCTGTTTGAAGAGAGTCGCAGGTTCCTGCCAGCCTATTTAGTTTTTGCTGCGGGCGGCGTACGCCAGCGCGTGATCCAGCAACTCTCTGGCGCTCTGCAAGCGACCCCACTGCGCAACAAGCAAGCCCGCGCCGACGAGCGTCACCTCCTCCTCTATCTCCAACGGGTGGCTGCGAAAAATGATTCCTTAAGCGAATTCGGTCCCGAGGGTTGGGGCACGGTCACCGGAGCTACCGAAAAGCTAAGATTCGCGCCCGCTCCCGGCGTCGCTCGTCGGGAAACTTTCCTTGAACGCTGGACGGCGCTGGGGATCGCCGCGGCGATTAATGCCGACCCGGAAGCCGTCGTCGAACTCGCGCCGCGCTTGCATCCCAATGGGCGTCTCGAAGCGGACCATTTCATTTCGACGGAGACGGGCGAGACCGTCGCCCTCGACCCCGCGACGCGCGCCCTCCTCGCCCGTTGCGATGGGGCTACGCCTGCTTATTCGTTAGGCGTGCCGCTTCAGACGCTCGTGCGGCTGGCAGAGCAAAACTTGATCCTCTGGAGAATGGAAATTCCGGCATTCGCCTCCCATCCGGTAGACGTTCTGATTTCTGACATCGCTCACTGGCGCGCGGGACCCGCGCAGGGGCGCTGGCTCGATGAGCTCCTGCCCCTGGCTGCGTTGCCGGAAAAATTTGCCGCGACCACCGAAACTTTCTCGCGTCTCGGCCTGATCGACGACGCCACTGCGCGCCTCGAAAAACTCGGCGCGCACAAGACCGCCAGCCGGTTTCTCTATTCCGCCACCAACCCAATCGGCGAAGAATGTTTTCGCGAGTGCAACTTCTCGATTAACGAAGACTTCATCAACGAAGTCGCAATCGAAGCGGGGCGCTGGATCGATTTTTGGCGGGATAACTATGCCTTCGTGGCGAGCCGAGTAGCCGACGGCTTGCGCCGTCTGCTCCAAATGGCACCGCTTCAAAACGGCGCCCTGCCTTTACCGGCCTTCCTCCGGCACTGCGCCGCGCAAAAGCTGCCGCTGACAGGTCCCGGGATGGTGACCTTCGCACATCTTGCCTTTCAAGAGGTGAAGGCCGCCTTTCGCGAGGCCTTGGGCAATCGCGCCGCGGTCCCCGAATACGAGCTCAGTACGGAAGACTGCCACCTCGTGAGGCGGAAATTCGATTATCATAAGTTCGACGAGTACACCTACCCGTCAGCCGATTTGCAACTCGCGGCCCGGTCGCTCGCCGCCGTCCAGCGCGGCGAATATCGGTGGATCCTGGCAGAGCTTCACCCGCCCGCCGCGCTTCTTCATCATGGTTTTTATTGGTCGTGTCCGGATAAGCCGGCCCTTTCACAGGCGCTCGAGGCGATTCTCTTCCGCCAGCCCAGTTTTCAATTTGGCTTTTTCGCGGCGGATTTCACCGCCACCACCTCCGTCCGTCTTTTCGAAGCCCTGCCCGATCTGACCTACTTTGTCGCCCCTCAGCGGGGTCTGCCCGGCTGGCAAAAGATCGCGCCCGCGGAGACGGAAGTTTTCATAAATCCGGCCAACAACGACGTTGCCTTGCGCGAACGGAGCTCGCACCGCTATCTCGGTTCCTTCGCCCGTGGCTGGATCATCCCGCTTGGTTTTCATCCCTTCACCTTTTCGTTAGGCGCGCACACCCCCCGGCTGCGCTGCGGCAAGGTCGTCGTCCAGCGCGAAACCTGGACGGTTGCTCTGGAGGAACTCGGCGTGGGGAATTTTACCGGGGTCTCGCGCGATCTCGTCCTGGCCGTCGAACGCCTGCGCGCCGCCCGCCAACTGCCGCGGCACGTTTATATCCGCCCCTCCGAACGGGCCCTGCGGCGGAGCGGCGCGGAGGGCAGAGACAAGGATACCAAACCGGTCTTCATCGATTTCGAGAGTTATCTTTTCCTGGAAATTTTTCATCGCTGGTTGACCAAGGCCGGCGAGCTCGAGATCACTGAAATGTTGCCCACACCCGCTCAACTTCTCTGGCAGGAATCGGATGGTCGCCATACCTTCGAATTGCGCACCCAGATCATTCCGCGATGAAAGTCGTCGCCATCGCGAACCAAAAAGGGGGTGTGGGCAAGACCACCACCGCGGTCAATCTCTCCGCCGCGCTGGCCGGGAAAAAGACCCGCGTTCTGCTCATCGACCTCGATCCACAGGGCAACGCCACCAGTTCCTTCGGCCTGCAGGGTCTGGAGGGTCAGAGCCTTTACGGAGCATTGTTAGGCGAAGATCCCGTCTCGGAGAAGGTGTTGCCCACCCGGCTCGAGAACCTTTTTATCATCCCGGCGGACGTTGATCTGGCCGGCGCGGAAATCGAGATCGCGCGGATGAGCGATCATCTCACCCGCCTTGCGCAGACCCTCAGGATCTTGCGCGTCGACGACACCTTTGACTACGTGCTGCTCGATTGCCCGCCGTCGTTAGGCATTCTCATGAGCAACGCGCTGGCGGCGGCAGATGAGCTTTTCACCCCGATCCAGTGCGAGTATTTCGCGCTCGAAGGCCTCGTCAAGATCGTCAACCTAATCGAGCGGGTGCGCGAAACTGGGGCCAATCCCGAGCTCGCCCTCGGCGGCATTCTCATGACGATGTTCGACAGCCGGACGAACCTGAGTGCGCAAGTGGTGGCGGAGGTGCGCGAGCACTTCGGCGAGCGCGTTTATGAGACTGTCATCCCGCGCACGGTACGCTTGAGCGAGGCGCCAAGTTTCGGGAAATGCATTCTCGAATACGACGCACAGGGGAGCGGCGCGAAAGCCTACCGCGCCCTCGCGGAAGAATTTTTGCGGCGGCACGATGCGATGCAGTCTACCCGTTAGGCGAGGCGCGGTCGTTTCCGGGAAGCTTTTCTCCTTCACGCGCCGCGAAGGCCCGCCTATCAGAGCCGCGCCTACTTCGACCGGCTTCTCGAAATGTTATAGACGAATGCCCGGAGTTTCGATTATCGCATCCGTTTCCGGCACGGGAATCGGATTAGGAGAGAATTTTCTCTTCCGCGTGTGGTGAATCTTGCCAGCTCGCCGAAAACTGATCTGCATCATGGAACTTGCCAGTAAACTCGCCATCCTCGCCGACGCCGCCAAATATGATGCTTCCTGCGCGAGTAGCGGAACGACAAAACGAACTTCACGCGGCTCGCAGGGCATCGGTTCCACCACCGGCACCGGCATTTGCCACAGCTACACGCCGGATGGTCGCTGCGTTTCGCTTCTCAAAATCCTGCTCACGAATTTCTGCATTTACGACTGCCTCTACTGCATCAATCGCGCCTCGAGCAACACGCCGCGCGCCCGTTTCACGCCTGAGGAAGTGGTGCGGCTCACCCTCGATTTCTATCGGCGCAATTACATCGAGGGGCTTTTTCTCAGCTCGGGCATCATCCGGAATCCCGACTACACGATGGAGCAGGTCATTCGGGTCGCGCGGACCTTGCGCGTAGCACATCAATTCCGCGGTTACATTCATCTCAAAACAATCCCGGAAGCGTCGCCTGCCCTGATCGAGGAAGCCGGCCGCTGGGCCGACCGCATCAGTATCAACATCGAGCTGCCCACACCCGCCGCTTTGCAAACGCTCGCGCCGGAAAAAAATTTCGAAAACACCGAGCGCGCCATGACCTCGATCAAGCATCGAATCGACCAGTCCAAAGCGGAACGGAAAGAAAGCCGCAAGGCCGCGGCCTTCGCGCCGGCCGGCCAGAGCACGCAGATGATCGTCGGTGCGACCGATGCTTCCGATAGCACGATCTTGCGCGCAGCGAGCTCGCTCTACGCGCGGCAAAAGTTGCGCCGCGTTTATTACTCGGCCTTCAGCCCGATCCCGGACGCGTCGAGCAAACTGCCTCTGCAAGCGCCACCTCTCGTTAGGGAACATCGGCTCTATCAGGCCGACTGGCTGGTCCGCTTTTACGGTTTTGCCGCGCATGAACTAACGACCTCCGACGCTCCCAATCTCGACCTGGCAATCGATCCGAAGCTCGCCTGGGCTTTGCGCCATCTTCAAGTATTCCCGGTCGATTTGAACAAGGCCGCGCGCCATTTGCTTCTGCGCGTGCCCGGGCTGGGCACGAAAAACGTTGAGCGCATTCTGACAATCCGGCGCTGGCGTAAGCTCCGCCTCGAAGACCTGCTCCGACTTCATCTTCCGTTGCGGAAATTGCTCCCTTTCGTCACCACGGCCGATAAGAACCCGCACACCCGCACCCTCGACCAAGACAATCTCCTCGCCTCGTTTTTCGTTAGGCCAAGGCAGCTCGACCTCTTCGCGGTGGAGCCCTCGGTGATCAACGGGCAGCTCTGAGCCCGTGAACCAAATCTCGTTTTTTCCGACTTTCGAACGCTGGCAAAATGTGGCGCGCGGCGCGGTTCAGCAGGGTCTCGCGCCCATGGAAATCTCCTGGGAGGAAATCGGCGAGGACCAGCCGGGGCTGCAGCTTTTTGATGAAGCCGAGCCAGTCGTTAGTCAGATGCCGTCGGGCGAAATCCGCGTGCCGAAACGCTACCTCCCTCTGGCGCGACTGGTCGCGCTGCATCGCGATCCATCGCGCTGGGCGTTGCTCTACCGGCTTCTTTGGCGATTGACGCATGGCGCGCCGCATCTGCTCGAGATCGCGGTCGATTCTGATGTTGCGCAAGCGGCGGCTTTCGAGAAATCCGTCCGGCACGATATCCACAAAATGCGCGCCTTTGTGCGCTTTCGAGAAGTCTCGCTGGGCGACGAACCTTGGTTCGTCGCCTGGTTTGAACCAGAGCATCACATCGTGGAACACAACGCGCCCTTTTTCGCCGATCGCTTTGCTTCGATGCGCTGGTCGATTCTCACCCCGGAGCGCTGCGCGCACTG